>Ga0208522_1001125_pt1 | contig 17470 bp, 15 predicted proteins | sample ETNtaG_25_FD_185763 | JGI IMG/M metagenome (GOLD analysis project Ga0208522, IMG submission 185763) | Marine microbial and viral communities from oxygen minimum zone, Eastern Pacific Ocean - ETNP201302SV86 (SPAdes) (version 2) | ecosystem: Environmental > Aquatic > Marine > Oceanic ... | reverse complement strand
CTGGACGGTGGTCAACGAGCGTGACGGGCTGGGTGACGAGACCCCGCCCGATTATCTGACCTCGGTGGTCGATGGGGGCTTTTACGGCTGGCCCTATTGTTACTGGGACCGGGTGGTCGACGACCGGGTGCCGCAGGATCCGGCCAAGGTTGCCAGCGCCAAGCAGCCGGATTACGCGCTGGGCGGGCATACCGCATCGTTGGGACTCTGCTGGTTGCCGGAAGGCACGCTGCCGGGATTTCCTGCGGGCATGGCCATTGGCCAGCACGGATCGTGGAACCGCTCTACGCTCTCGGGCTACAAGCTGGCTTTCGTCGAGTTCAAGGACGGCAAGCCGGTTGGGATGCCGCGCGAAATCCTGGGCAATTTCCTCTCGCCCGATGAGAGATATTCTTATGGCCGTCCGGTGGGCGTGGCGCTGGGCAAGGATGGTTCGGTGCTGATGGCCGATGATGTGGGCGACGTCATCTGGCGCGTCACCGGCGCCTGAGATCAGGTCTGCCAATTTTCGGGGGCGCCGCAGCTAGTCTGCTGCGCCCCCTGCATTTGCTATTCAGCCCGGCCGATTGCCGTCCAGTTCGTCCTCGATATAGGCACGCACGATATCGTCGAAACTGGTTTCGGCGAGAAAACCCAGTTCCAGTGCCCGGCGTGTGTCGAAATTTTGCGGCCAGCCGGCAACGATCCGGGCAATTGTCTCGTCCGGTTCGCGACGGATCAGGCGTGTTGCAGCAGAACCGCCAAAGCGTTCGAGCGCAGCAACTTCCTCGGCAATGGTGGCGGAAAGCCCCGGCATGGTGAGCGTGCGGCGCTGGCCGAGCGGGGCCGTGTCCAGGGTCGCGGCATGCAGCAAAAAGCCAATGGCGGCGCGGGGGCTGGCGAACCAGTGCCGCACACTGTCCTCGACCGGAAGAACCGCCTCCATACCGTTGAGGGGCTCGCGGATAATGCCGGAAAAGAAGCCGGAGGCCGCCTTGTTCGGCTTGCCGGGCCGCACCACAATGGTGGGCAGGCGGATGCCGATCCCATCGACAAAGCCGCGCCGGGAATAGTCGGCCAGCAAGAGCTCGCAGATGGCTTTCTGCGTGCCATAGCTGGTCAGTGGCGTGTGGGCCATGTCGTCCGGAATGGCCGGGGGCAGGGGCTCGCCGAAGACCGCAATCGATGAGGTGAAGACCAGGCGCGGACAATAGGGAGCGTTTGCGCCCTGACGCCTGATGGCTTCGAGCAAATCGCGGGTGCCATCGAGGTTAATCGCATAGCCTTTATCGAAATCGGCCTCCGCTTCGCCAGAGACGATGGCGGCCAGGTGAAAGATCAGGTCTGGCCGTTCTGCGACCAGTTGTGTCGCTACACCGGGGATCGAGAGATCGGCCGCGACCGGGACGGTGGGAATGCGGTGGAGCGGGGGCTCGGGCGCCATCACATCGGCCAGCGTCAGGCGGTCGATCTGTTCTTCGCCGATTGCGCCGGCTTCGAGCAGCGCCGCAGTCAGTTTGCGGCCGACCATGCCGGCGGCACCGATTATCAGGACATGCATGTCAGTCTCCTCGATGCGCAATTGAGCACTGTCGGGGCCGTCAGGTCCAGCGCGAACGAATAGGGCCGGTGTCTTCTGACACCAGCCCCTTGTGCTTTGGGCGGAGGTGGCGGTCCGCCACCAGCGCGTCAGTTGAAGCGGTAGCGCACGGTGCCGCGCACTTCGTGGACCCAGTTGTTCTTGATCGAATAGGGGAAGTTCGTGCTGGTGTTGGCAATGTCGTGGATATAGAGGCCACGATATCCAACATCGGCCACCACCTGACCGAAATCATAGCCGACACCGACCATGCCTGCGGCTGCCAGGCTGGTATTGCTGCCCCAGGTGTCGGGCACTGCGGAGCCCTGCGTGACCATGCGGTTGAAGGCAACGCCGGCACCGGCACCGGCATAGCCGAACAGGCCGCCAGCGGCTCCATAGCCGTAGTCGCTGCCAAGGCCAAAATCGTAGTAGGCATTGGCGAGCACGACCGTGGAGCGGAGCGAGAGGGTGTGCGGGCCTGGTGTAAGGACGGCGTGGCCAGCGGGAATTGTAGCTTGCAAGCCCTCGGTCTGCAGATGGTCAACGGTGGCATCAAAGCGCCAACCCGTCCCGGTTTCGAAGCCCACACCAACGCCTGCAGAATAACCATAGCCAAACTGGTCAATCGCGTGCGTATTGCCGGTAGCCAGGGTGGTGTGGGTGACTTCGGGGGCCCAGTGCAGGTTCAGTCCGGCGCTGCCGCGCAGGTAGAAGGAGCCGGAATAGCCATAATCCACATCGGGAATTTCAATGACAGGCGGGTAGTACGGCAAATCCGCGGCGACGGCTTGCCCTGCAATCATGGTCGCTCCTGCGACCAGTACTGCGGCGGATAGGTTACGCATGACGAAGGTCCTTTGGTTGCCACGACACCAAGTCGATTGCGACCAATATCCGGCAAACTTCTTAAGGCCCACTTAACCTAAACATTTAACCCTAATTCGGGAGAAAACAGGATCGTTTACAGATCATTACTCTGCTTGGATCGTCTTATTGTTTCTTTTAGACTTGATTTGACGCTTCACGCGACCTGGCGTATGGCGGCCTCGATCTGGCCGACAACCGTTTCGACCAGGATGGCGTCGTCTGCCTCGCCCATGACCCGGATCACCGGCTCGGTGCCCGATGCGCGGACCACGAGGCGCCCGCCATTGCCAAGCATGGCCTGGCCGTCGGCAATGGCCTGAATGACCTGCTTGTGCTCGAGCGGCTTGCCGGCCTTGAATTTCACGCTGCGCAACAGCTGCGGCACCTTTTCGAAGCGCGCGCAGATTTCGGAGATCGGGCGGTCCATCTGCTTGAGCACGGCCAGCAATTGCAGCGCCGCCACCAGCCCGTCGCCCGTGGTGGTGAAATCGGACAGGATGATATGGCCGGATTGTTCGCCACCGACATTGAAGCCTTTCGAGCGCATGGCCTCGAGCACATAGCGGTCTCCGACCTGGGTGCGCTCCAGCGTCAGTCCCAGCTTGGCCAAGTGCCGCTCGAGCCCCAGATTGGACATGATGGTGGCGACAATGCCTCCGCCCACAAGCATCTGCTGCTCCAGCCAGCTTTCGGCTATGACGGCCATGAACTGGTCGCCGTCGACCACATGACCCTTCTCGTCGACGATGATCACGCGGTCGGCGTCGCCATCGAGGGCAATGCCGATATCGGCGCGCACCTCCTTGACCTTGGCTGCAACGGCCTCGGGCGCGGTCGAGCCGACCTTGTAGTTGATGTTGAAGCCATCGGGCTCAGCGCCGATGGTGAAGACTTCCGCACCCAGTTCCCACAGGGCGATCGGGGCTACCTTATAGGCTGCGCCATTGGCGCAATCGAGCACGACGCGCAGGCCGGCCAGGTCAATATTTCGCGGCAGGGTGCGCTTGGCATATTCGATATAGCGGGTGCGCGCTTCCTCATCGCGATGGGCCCGGCCAATATCGCGGCCCCTGGCCAGATGACGCGTCATGTCGCTGTCGATCAGCTTTTCGATTTCCAGCTCGAGGTCATCACTGAGCTTGTATCCGTCGGGCCGGAACAGCTTTATCCCGTTATCGTCAAAAGGGTTGTGCGAGGCCGAAATCATGACGCCGAGATCGGCGCGCAGCGAACGTGTCAGCATGGCGACGGCGGGGGTTGGCATCGGGCCAAGCAGATAGACATCCATGCCCACAGCGGTAAAGCCTGCCGTCAGGGCCTGTTCGATCATGTAGCCGGAGCGGCGCGTATCCTTGCCGATGACGACGCGGTTGCGGTGGTCGCCGCGTACGAACTTCGTGCCGGCCGCCATGCCGACCTTAAGGGCCAGTTCCGGGGTGAGCTTGTCGCCATTGGCCAGGCCACGAATGCCGTCCGTGCCAAAATATTTGCGGGCCATGGGTTGGGTCTCCCGATTCACTGGTCTTGAAAGCAGCATACCACTTTGCGCTGGCATAGCGCAGCGCCGTGCAAAACTAAAGGGCCGCCCGCGGGCGACCCTTAATGGATATGATGAACGCGCTTAGCTTTCCGGCTGCGGCTCCATGCCGGGCTCGGGCGGAGAGTCCGGGCGTTTCTTGTTGGTCTTGCCCGCCGAGGGAACCCCGGAAGCCTTGGGCGCCGCCGGGCCGCTGCTGTCATCCGGGCGCTCGGGCTGCTTACCGTCCATCAGGGCGCGCAGTTCGTCGCCGGTCAGGGTTTCATATTCGAGCAGCGCCTGGGCAATGGCTTCCCACTGATCGTGATAGGTGGTCAAGATGTGGCGGGCGGAAGCCTCACCGTCCTCGATCAGCTTGCGCACTTCCTGGTCGATGATGCGCGCCGTGTCATCTGACATATGCTGGCTCTGCGTCACCGAATGGCCCAGGAAAACTTCCTGGTCATTGGACTTGTAGCGCACGCGGCCGAGTTTTTCGCTCATGCCCCATTCCATCACCATGGAGCGGGCCAGCGAGGTCGCCATCTGGATATCGCCCGAGGCGCCCGAGGTGACCTTTTCCGGACCGAACTTGATGATCTCGGCCTCGCGGCCGCCAAACAGCATGGTCAGCCGCGCCAGTGCCTTTTCGCGGGAGAAGGAATAGCTGTCGTTCTCAGGCAGGGTCATCACCATGCCCAGGGCTCGGCCGCGCGGAATGATGGTGGCTTTGTGGATCGGATCGATCCCGGCAACCTTGAGTGCGATGATGGCGTGGCCGGCTTCGTGATAGGCGGTCAGCTTCTTCTCGTCATCGGTCATGGCCATGGTGCGGCGCTCTGCGCCCATCATGATCTTGTCCTTGGCGTCCTCGAACTCCTGGTGGGTAACGAAGCGCTTGTTCTTGCGCGCCGCCATCAGGGCCGCCTCGTTGACGAGGTTCATCAGGTCAGCGCCGGAGAAGCCCGGCGTGCCGCGCGCGAGAACCTTGAGGTCGACGTCCGGGGCCAACGGCACCTTGCGGACGTGAACCTTCAGGACCTTTTCGCGGCCCGACACATCGGGATTGGGCACAACGACCTGGCGGTCGAAACGGCCGGGACGGAGCAGGGCGGGGTCTAGGACGTCGGGGCGGTTGGTGGCAGCGATGAGGATAATACCCTCATTGGCCTCGAAGCCATCCATCTCGACGAGGAGCTGGTTGAGAGTCTGTTCGCGCTCATCATTGCCGCCGCCAAGGCCGGCACCACGCTGGCGGCCGACCGCGTCGATTTCGTCGATGAAGATGATGCAGGGCGCGTTCTTCTTGGCCTGCTCGAACATGTCGCGGACGCGCGATGCACCCACACCGACAAACATTTCGACGAAGTCGGAGCCGGAAATGGTAAAGAAAGGCACATTGGCTTCGCCGGCGACCGAGCGGGCCAGCAGCGTCTTACCGGTGCCGGGAGGGCCAACCAGCAGGACGCCGCGCGGAATACGGCCGCCCAGACGCTGGAATTTTCCGGGATCGCGCAGGAATTCAACGATCTCTTCGAGATCCTGCTTGGCTTCATCCACGCCGGCAACGTCTTCAAACGTCACCTTGCCCTGGGTTTCGGTCAGCAGCTTGGCGCGGCTCTTGCCAAAGCCCATGGCGCCGCCACGGCCCCCGCCCTGCATCTGGCGGATGAAGAAGAACCACACGCCGATGATGACGAGGAAAGGCAACCAGCTCGAGAGCAGGATGGACCAGAAGGGGCTTGATTCGGGTGCGCGAGCGGTGATGCTCACGTCGCGGTCTTCGAGTTTGGTGATGACATCGGCCCCATCGGGAATGATGGTTTCGAAACGGGTGCCGTCGTTGAGCTGGCCGGAGACCACATTGTCCGTGATCGTCACGGTCTGCACGCGACCGGACTCAATGTCGGTCACAAACTGGCTATAGCTCTTTTCGGCCACGGACATGGTGCGCGTGGACGATTGGAAGACCTGGAACAGGCCCATCAGCATGAAGAGTATGACCAGCCAGATGGCAAAGTTGCGGAAGTTTCCGTTCATCAAATCCTGTCCCGGAGAGGCCAGCGCTCGGGTCGCGCCAGTATTAGGGCGAATGTAAGACCCTCAATGGGGCGTTACAAGGGCAAGACCTCTGCTGTTCGGGCCTTCCCGTCCAGTCATATTGTCGCGATGGGGTTAATACGCGGTGGCGAGACAAAGGATGCATGGCCAAGCGCCGGACCGCGTTTCCGCCTCCGGATTTGAAATGGACGTGTTCCGAGGCACGTGCGTCTCGGTAAAACTAGGTAATAGGGACGTCGCCGCCTCTCGCCATTCAAGCGTAGCTCTCATGGCCTTCTCACTTCAAATCTCTCCGGAGAGATTTGCCCTGTCGGGACAGATCGAAGCGGGTTTCTCCTGCGCATCGTGGTCCCAATTGATCGCTCGGCGCAAGGCGCCCGGCCCGCAGGCAGGCCCTGGAGCGACCCAGCACCCAACCGGCTCCCCCGGCGAAAGTTAGCTGCAGTCCGTCCGTGCGGGAGTGATGGGGAGGAGGATAAGGGAGGTTTGGGGGGCGAGGATATCTTTTTGGTTTGGCGAATTTGTCCAAGGGATACCCCCACCTAACTTGCCATTCGGGGGTACTGCGAGACGAGTGAGATGGCAGATATCGACCCCGTTTCGGTCATAAGCCACCAGTTGGCACGATGCCAGAAGCAGTCATCCATGTGCTGGTGAAACAGCCGGTGCATTGGTACAGTTTACTCTATGACCCAGATCATTTTGCTGAATGGCGTGGGGAGCGCAGGCAAGTCTTCAATCGCCAAAGCGCTCCAGGCAATGTCATCTCAACCCATTTTACACGTTCAGATGGACGCGTTTATCGAGATGCTTCCGGCAGAGTATGGCGACCATCCAGACGCTTGGACGTATTCCCTGGTGCCAAATAGCTCGAAGCCCGAGATTGCAATTGGCGAAGGACCGCTCGGGAGACGACTACTTCAAGGAATGCGGCATGCAGTCCACGCCTTGGCCGCTCAGGGGCTGGACCTTGTTGTCGATGATGTACTTATGGGACGCTCTGACCCTGGCGTCTCGGCGTATGCCGATCTTCTCTCCGAGTTTCAGTTTTTCAGAGTAGGCGTCTTCGCATCCCTAGAGACGCTCGAAATTAGAGAGAAGCAGCGTGGGGACCGATTGCTGGGTTTGGCACGATGGCAGTTTGACCGCGTGCATGAAGGCATGGACTACGATCTTGAGGTTCAAACCGACACGATGTCTCCTGCCGCAGTAGCCGAAGCCATCTGCAAGAAGTTTGGCATACATATTGGCTAGGTCCGTGTCCAAGACGTAGGTACCGGGTTGCTGCCAGTCAGCTTCCCACCCCAATAGCCGCCAAAAACAAAAGCCCCGGCTCATCACCGGGGCTCGTCAAACTTGATTTGCAGCGTTGACTAGGCGCCAGCCGCTTCCTTGACCGCTTCCTGCACCTTTTCAAAGGCGCGGACTTCGATCTGGCGGATGCGTTCGCGGCTGACCTCATATTGCTGGGCCAGTTCCTCGAGCGTGGAGGGATTGTCCTTGAGGCGCCGGGCCTGGAAAATGGCGCGCTCGCGCTCATTGAGCACATCCATCGCCTTGTTCAGCATGCCCATGCGCTCGGAATATTCCTCGCTTTCGCCCAGGCTGGTTTCCTGGTCGGGCGTGTCGTCGACCAACCAGTCCTGCCATTCAGACGAACCTTCGTCGGCCCGCATGGGGGAATTGAGCGAAGCGTCACCCGACAGGCGCGAATTCATCTGCACCACTTCGTCCTCGGTCACATTGAGGGTGGTGGCGATCTGCTTGATCTGCTCGGGGTGGAGCGTACCGTCATCCAGTGCAGCGATCTGGCCCTTCACCTTCCTGAGGTTGAAGAACAGTCGCTTCTGGGCCGCGGTGGTGCCGATCTTGACCAGGCTCCAGGAGCGCAGCACATATTCCTGGATGGCCGCGCGAATCCACCACATGGCGTAAGTCGCCAGGCGGAAACCTTTTTCCGGCTCGAAGCGCTTGACCGCATGCATCAGCCCGACATTGCCCTCCGAGATGACCTCGGAAATGGGCAGGCCATAGCCACGATAGCCCATGGCGATCTTGGCCACGAGACGCAAATGGCTAGTGATGAGCTTTTGCGCTGCGCCGGGATCGGCGTGCTCTTTATAGCGCTTGGCCAGCATGTATTCTTCATCCGCTTCCAGCATAGGAAACTTGCGGATTTCCTGAAGATAGCGGCTTAGGCCCCCATCGGACGAGAGGACCGGCAAATTCGTTTGGGCCATGGACGCACCCCCTTTTCAGCTTCCCCCGCATGACGCGGGCGGAAAGTCAGTCCTTGTCCGGTAAGGCACAACGACCGACGTGAGGACTATATAAGTTGCAGTTTGGCGAATTTAAGGGACGAAGAGGAAACAAACGTAGCTAATCGGATTGCGTTCCCCAAAGTCCTTCGTCTTTCATCGTCATTATACGATAAAAGCCGCTCCTGTACACACACATTGATGTGACGGCGGCCTTTGCAGTCCGCGCTGGCCGTCCTAATCTGCCCCCATGTCAAATCTTGTCACCATCCTGCCGGTTCCGGTTTTCTCCCTGCTTTGCAATGCCGCTTTTGCGCTTCGGCGCGAGGTGTTCGTGTGGGAGCAGAAGGTGCCGGAGGCGGAAGAACACGACCAGCATGATCTCACCGCCACGCATTTCGTGGCCATTGTCGATGGTGAGGTGGTGGGCACATTGCGGCTGATTGATCTGCCCGAGCACAGCAAGATCGGCCGGGTCGCGGTGCGGCAGGCGCTACGGGGGCAGGGTATTGCGCGCAAGCTGATTGCCGCCGCCATGGCCCATGCGCGCCAGCGGGGGCAGGACCGGTTCTATCTCACGGCACAGTCGGACAAGCTGGGCTTTTATGAAAGCCTGGGATTTGTGGCGTTCGGGCCTGAATTCATCGATGGCGGCATGCCGCACCGGGCGATGCGCGACTATGACAAGGACAGCGCGGAGCTGGTCGATTAGGATTGTGTTAACGCATTAACCCGCGCCTGGCTGGCCGGCCCCAATGCTTGCGCTATTGTGCGGTTTGTCGGGATTTCATGCGCGCCCCATGCCGCGCCGCCGGAGACCGTACCAAGAAGAACCCGGTTAACCGGGAGGCAGAAAGGGCCGGCGCTGCAAACAGCGGCCGGCTTTTTCTTTGGTTCCCAAAATCGATCAAAAAAACGCGGGGAACGGGTTTGTGATCGCTGCGTTGTCTGGGCATCAACGGGCCGCACGACGCGCTACCGGCAAGTTTTGCGTCGCACGGCCCTGTTCACCGCAACGATGAACCATTGGAGCCTACTATGATCCGCACCCTTCTTACCAGTTCGGCCATCGCCCTGGTCCTCGGTACCGCCGCGATCGCTCAGGACGCCACCACGACCGAAGTGCCGACCAACGAGATGGCGCCCGCGAACGAAATGGCCCCTGCCAACGAGATGGCGCCGGCCGATGATGCAGCTGCCCCTGCCGATCACGGTGCCATGAACACCATGAAAGGCCATGAGACATTTGATATGTCGGCTGGCTATATGGCCGGTGAGGGCGATGCCCTCGTCTCCGAAGTCATGGGCGCAACGATCTTTTCGAGCGGCGCTGAAGACGCCGAGTCGATCGGCACGGTCAATGATCTCGTGATTTCTGCAGATGGCCGTATCCATGCTGTGGTGATCGGCGTTGGCGGTTTCCTCGGCATTGGCGAAAAGAACGTCGCTGTCGATTTTGCCGAGCTTGAATATGTCGTGGCTTTCGACCAAACCGAACGCTGGGTTCTGGCCACCACGGCTGACGCCCTCAATGCCGCTCCGGACTTTGTCTGGGAAGAGAACCTGAATGGCGACCCGGCAATGGCCCCGGCCGATCCGGCAACTCCTGCCGATCCGGCTATGGCGCCGGCTGACCCCGCCATGGCACCTGCTGACGACGCGGCCACGATGGAGGCTGACCCCAACCAGGTCCCGGTCATGCCGCGTGAAGGCTATGCCACGATTGAAGTGGAAGATTTGACCGCTGAAAACCTGACGGGTGCAACCGTGATTGGCCCTGATGGTGATGATATCGCCGAGGTGGGTGACATCCTGCTCACCCAGGACGGCCAGGTTGACGCCATGCTGATCGACTTTGGCGGCTTCCTGGGCATCGGGGAAAAGCGCGTTGCCGTCTCGCTGGACAATCTTGAGTTCGCCGCAAATGAGAATGGCGACCTGATCATCTACTCGGATTTCACGCGCGAACAGCTTGAGGCCCAGCCGGAATATGACGAGTCGACCTACGCCAACGACCCGGCTCAGCGCGCTACCGACCTCTAAGGGTTAGCGCCAAGGCATGATGCAAAAGGCCCGCTTCGGCGGGCCTTTTCGTGTCTGCTTCAGTGGGCTTATTGGCGGCGGTAGCGCATGCGGGCAATTTCGTCGTAGTTTTCCTGCTCGACCTTGGCCTGCTCATCTTTCTCGCGCTGGTGCTCGCGCTGATCGAGCAGTTCGACCTTTTTCAGGTCCTCCAGCGCCTCGGCCAGAGCATCCTGCGCCGCTTCAAGCTTGGACTTCATGTCATTGGCCGAAGCCAGCAAATTGTCGCGCCGGGTCAACGCTGCCTTGGCAAAGGTCGAATAGGCAAAATGGGCGGTGTCGGAAATGCCGGTCTTGGTGTGCTCGATTTCGATCTGCTGGTCGAGTTCGGACGCCATGCGCTCGAAGTCGGCCACCATCATCTCGATCTGCGCAACCTGGCGGCGCTTCTCGTCAACCTGGAATTTCTTGAGCCGGATGAGGCTCTCGCTGCGCGATTTCAAGACCTGTACTCCTTACACATCAAGTCAGTTCCGGACCGGCCCATACGCATCAGGCCAATCCATCAGTCCCGCGCATCGGCCTCGGCGATCAGTCCAGCGAGCATGGCATAGCCCTCGGCGATCGTCGTCGTCTCATCCCTTTGCTGGCCCAGAAAAGCTTCCAGCTTGGGGTTGATGGCGATGGCGCGGTCCACGTTCGGATCTGACCCTTTCCGGTAAGCCCCCAGCCGGATCAGTTCCTCCATGTCCGAGAAAATGGACATGAGCTCTCGCGCCCGTGACAGGGTGGGCCGAACGTCTTCGGGCACGCAACCTGGCATCGTCCGCGAGATGGACCGGAGCACATTGACGGCCGGGTAGCGTCCCCGCTCGGCAATGCCGCGCTCCATCACAATGTGGCCATCAAGAATGCCGCGCACGGCATCAGCAATGGGTTCATTGTGATCATCACCTTCCACCAAAACGGTAAACAAGCCGGTAATGGAGCCCGAATTGGGTTTACCGGGACCAGCGCGTTCGAGCAGGCGGGGCAGTTCGGTGAAGACAGTGGGCGGATAGCCCTTGGCGGTTGGCGGCTCCCCGATGGCCAGGCCAATCTCGCGCTGGGCCATGGCGAAGCGGGTCAGGCTATCCATCATGCACAGCACACGCTGGCCCTGATCGCGAAAATATTCGGCAATCGACATGGAGATGTATGCCGCCTGGCGGCGCATCAGCGCTGCCTCGTCAGAGGTGGCCACCACGACCACGGCGCGCTTGAGCCCTTCCTCGCCCAGATACTCCTGGATGAATTCGTGCACTTCGCGCCCGCGCTCGCCAATCAGGCCTATGACCGACACATCGACATCGGTGTTGCGCGCCAGCATCGACATCAGAACCGACTTGCCGACCCCCGAGCCGGCAAAGATGCCCATGCGCTGGCCTTCGCACATGGTGGCAAAGGTATTGAGGCAGCGTACCCCCAGTTCAATCGGCTCGCCGACGCGGGTCCGGTCGTGGGCGGCCAATGGGGATTGCCGGAGCGGGTAGGGACGTTCTCCCAAGGGCAGCGGACCGAGCCCGTCAATGGGCTCGCCGTTAGCATTGACCACCCGCCCAAGCCAGCCATCGGATGGATTGACCGCGCCGTCATGCCGGCGGAACACGGCCTTGCATCCCAATCGCACGCCGCCCAGTTCGCCGAAGGGCAGACAGAGGGCGTGACCATCGCGAAACCCGATGATCTCGGCGGCCAGATGGTGACCGTCGGTTGCCTCAATGACCACCCGCCCACCCACGCGCAACTCGCGCACCGGTCCCACGATCTCGATCAGCAGGCCCTGGACGGATTTGACCCGTCCGAACACTTCAACGTCGTCTATGGCCTCAATGGCCGAGATCAGCGCCTGCATGCTCATATCGGGTTCAACGGTCGATCATCTTGGGGGTCCAGGAGTGGCTGGCCTGCCATCATTATGGTTTCCGCGCAGGGTCGAATCGGCTCGGATTACGAATCGGATGGTAACCGATCATTAACGCAAAAGCGCTACTGGCTGAGATGATCGGTGAATTGTGTCTTGTGGCGCCAATGTGGCCGAGCTCTCTGCAAATGGCCTGAATGGCTGAGTCCTGAGAGTCGCTTGGAACTCTTTCTTAATGTAGTACCTTAAGAAATTTTCAGGTCATTTATATAGGTTTTTCAATAACTTAAGATTAATTTGTCCTAACGGCGTTTGCGTATTGCGGATCAGAATTAAACTTTGTTAACTAGTTGAGCTTAGGCTTCAGTCATATCCAGTAGGGTTGGAGCGGGAAGGGCAGATTGGCTCGGCCTCCCGCGGGTTCCAGCAGGAACGAATGACAAGGGGAATATAATGCGGGTACTCCTTATTGAGGACGATAGCGCGACAGCGCAGAGCATCGAGTTGATGCTGAAGTCCGAAAGTTTCAACGTCTACACCACCGATCTCGGTGAAGAAGGCGTCGATCTCGGTAAGCTATACGACTACGATATCATTCTGCTGGACCTGAACCTGCCCGATATGAGCGGCTACGAAGTCTTGCGGACACTTCGCGTCGCCAAGGTACAGACGCCAATTCTTATTCTTTCTGGCCTGGCCGGCATCGAGGACAAGGTTCGTGGTCTCGGCTTCGGCGCCGACGATTACATGACCAAGCCCTTCCATAAGGACGAACTCGTGGCCCGCATCCACGCCATCGTCCGCCGCTCCAAGGGTCATGCCCAGTCGGTCATTTCCACCGGGGACCTCATGGTCAATCTCGACACCAAGACAGTCGAGGTCCAAGGCGCCCGCGTGCATCTGACCGGCAAGGAATATCAGATGCTGGAGCTGCTTTCGCTTCGCAAGGGTACCACGCTCACCAAGGAAATGTTCCTCAACCACCTTTATGGCGGGATGGACGAGCCGGAATTGAAGATCATCGACGTCTTCATCTGCAAGCTGCGCAAGAAGCTTTCCGTGGCCACCGGCGGCAAAAACTATATCGAAACCGTCTGGGGCCGCGGCTATGTGCTGCGCGAACCCGATGATGCCGACGGCTACGCCGAAAACGTCGCCTGAGCCTTTGACCGAATAAGTTTTCAAGCCCCGTGTGACCTGGTCGCGCGGGGTTTTTCGTTGCGCTGAATGCGCAATAGTGGGGAGCAAAGCGCATCGGTTCGGAACCGGCCCGGTTCCATCACGTTCATCCTGAACATTGTTTCAGGGGGACTTCAAATGGCCGACCTCTCCAAACGTCTGCGCGAACCGCTTGTCCTGACTGTGCTGATTGCCGCCGCTGCCGGCTGGCTTGCGTTGATCGCGATGTGGATCAACAGCACGGGGCAGAACGAACAACTGCACACCGAGATTGCGACGTTGACCGCAGAGCGAGATGCTGCCCAGCAAAATCTGGCCGAGCGCGAAGAAATGGCCGGTGCCCTGGAGGATAACCGAGCCGAACTGGAGCGCGTTGAGGCGGAACTGGCGACGGCCAATAGTCAGCTCGAGGCGGCGAACCAGGATTTTGAAGCGCGCTCCGGTGAGCTTGAGAGCGCTTCGCAGACTCTTGCGGCGACGCAAGATGAGGTCGCCTCCCTGGAAGAGCGCGCCGAAGAAGCGACCGCCTCAGTTCAAGAACTGGCTGCTCGTCAGGCCGCACTGCAGTCTGAAATCCAGAGCTCGAGCCGGCAACTGAATGATGTCGGGTCGCGTCTGGAGGAGGCGCGTCGCCAGGAGGAAACCGCTACTGCCAATGTTGCGCAGCTTGCCGACGAGGCGGCCGAGGCCGCAGCGAGCTTGGCTGAAACCCAAAGTCGCCTGCAAGACGCGCGTGAAGAGCTGAGCAGCATCCAGGACGAACGGATCGAACTCGCGCAGCAGGCAGATGCCGCAAATGCGGATCTTGTTGCTACCCGACAACAGGTCGATGAGTTAACCGCGCAACGCGATCGGCTAGAGGGGGATGTAGGGGCCTATCAGGAGCAATTGCAGGCACTGCAGCCGCAGGTAGAGGCGTTGACCCAAACACTGGCCGAACGCTCGCAAGCACTGGAAGATGTCGAAGCGCGCATTTCATCGCAGGTTCCTGAAGAGGAAGGCGGAAGCGCCCTGCAGTCTCGCGCATTCGAGGTCGAGGCCGAAGGCGAAGCCAATGGTTTGCGTCTCTCGCTCGGAGACGATGGTCGGTTTGAAATGCGGGACCGTACCGGAGCGCGGGTTGAAGGCGCTTATACGCTTGGCGGTGGAGAACTGGTCCTGTCCGACGTTACCGGATATGTCGGCTCAGCCAGCTTCCCCATGACCTGCCCCGTCGAAGATGACGAAACACGTCTTACCATTGGCGCGGCGGAAGGCTGCGCAATCAGCGGCCTGGAATTTAATGTGAGCGAATAGGGTGTTTGCCCCGCGCTGCAGTCGCAGGATATTGGCGGCCTCAGCAACGGCCTTGACCAAGCAGTGTCGATCCTGATGCAGTGCGTTGCGCATCTGGCGTACTGGTGTCGGGAGGACGTCCGATATGAACGATCGAAGCGAGACAGACCGCGCCATAACGGCGGTCTGGCGGGTGGAGCAGGCGCGTGTCATCGCCGGCTTGACCCGGATGGTGCGTGATATCTCCCTGGCCGAGGAACTGGCGCAGGAAGCGTTGATGGCGGCGCTCAAGAGCTGGCCGGACGCCGGAGTGCCGCGCAACCCCGGCGCGTGGCTGATGCAGGCGGCCAAGCGCAAGGCCATCGACTATTTCCGGCATCGCAAGATGGCTGCGGGCAAGCTCGAAACGCTGGGCCGCGAGATGGAAGATGAGGTCCCCGACGCCGAAACGATCATTCACGAACAGCTCGATGACGATGTGGGCGATGACTTGCTGCGGTTGATCTTCACTTCCTGTCATCCCGTGCTGCCACCGGAAAGCCGGGTGGCGTTGACGTTGCGCTTGATCGGCGGTCTTACCACGGAAGAGATTGCGCGGGCTTTCCTGGCCAATGATACGACCATCGGACAGCGGATCGTGCGGGCCAAGCGCACTATTGCCGAGGCGGGCGTGCCCTTCGAGGTGCCCCGGGGCGCCGAGCGGGGGGAGCGTGTCGCTTCGGTGCTGGGCGTCCTCTATCTCATTTTCAATGAGGGCTATTCGGCCACCGCCGGCGAAGACTGGATGCGCCCGCAATTGTGCGAGGAGGCGATGCGCCTGGGGCGCATCCTGGTCACCTTGATCCCCGATGAGCCAGAGGCGCACGGCCTCCTGGCGCTGATGGAGTTGCAGCATTCCCGGGCCAAGGCCCGTACCAATGCCCAGGGCGAGCCAGTCTTGCTGCCTGACCAGAACCGGGCACTTTGGGATCAAATGATGATCCGGCGGGGCCTGGATGGTCTGACAAAGGCGCAGCAATTAGGAGGCGTGGCCGGACCCTATACGCTGCAGGCAGCTATTGCCGCCTGTCATGCGCGCGCGCGCAAGGCCGATGACACTGATTGGGAGCAGATCGCGGCGCTTTACGGGCTGCTCAATCAGGTCACGCCGTCGCCGGTAGTCGAGCTCAATCGTGCTGTAGCGGTATCGATGGCGCGGGGACCAGCCGCGGCGCTGCCTCTGCTCGATGGGCTCAAGGAGAGTCCGGCGCTGGCCAATTATCACCTGCTCTTTGGTGTCCGCGGCGATGTCCTGCGCAAGCTTGGCCGGCATACCGAGGCAAACCTGGAATTCCGCCGGGCGGCTGAACTGACGCGCAATGCGCGAGAGAAAGCTTTTCTTGAGGGGCGGGCCGAGGAGCAGGTCTAGCGCCCAACCCGCGCTGACCTGGCGATGCTGCCGGTGGGCGCGCGCTCAGGCTGCCGCAGCCTTGTCCTGGAACTTGCTGATCAGCACATTGCGGTCAAATGGCTTCATCATATAGTCGTCGGCACCGGCCTTGAGCGCCAAGGCAATGGCACCGACATCGTTCTCGATCGTGCAGTAGATCACGCGGGGCTTTTCGCCACCGACATAGGCGCGCAGCAATTTGAGGAACTCAAGGCCGCTCATGATGGGCATGTTCCAATCGAGCAGGATGGCGTCAGGCATTTCCTGGCGGCATTTTTCGATGGCTTCCTGCCCGTCCTCGGCCTCATCCACAATATAGTCGAGATCTTCCAGCAGGCGACGAGCGACCTTCCGCACAACGCTTGAATCATCGACGATCAGGCAGCTACGCATGGAAAGGGGCCCCTGGGGACGGTTGAGACGCTTTGCCGACTATGCCGCCCAATAGGTTGGCGAATGGTTAGCGCGGTTCAGCAAAATTGGAGCCCAGGACACTTTGTTCTTGGGAAATATCCCAAGATGTCAGGTCTTTAACTGCTATTCGCTGGCGCCGGAACCGGCCTTGGGAATGGCGGTAAAGAAGAAGATGTCGTCTTCCAGGCCGATATTGAGTTCCATGTCGGTCATGCGGGCCAGTAGGCCAGTATAGAAGGGTTGAATGCCCCGTGCATCGACCGATCCTTCCTCGGGGGCGCCGGAGAGCAGGCCTGCCGAGCCCGAAGGCACCAGCGTCTTCTGGCGCTTTTCCGGATCACTTTTGGAGGTGAACTCGAACTTCTCTTCCCCGGCGGCGCCGGTGATCGTAGCCGTCACAGTGCCGCCGCGGGGCACCGAACCGGCCGCAATCAAGAGCATGTTCATGAACAGTTTGGCTTTGTGCTTGGGCAGCAGGATGAGGGGCGCATTCCATTCGAGATCGGCCTTCTCGATCTCGAACAGGATGCGCGCCACACGTTCGCATTCGCGCGTATCGATATCGGTGCCGGCGGTTGACGAGGCGCCGTAGGCCAGGCGGGCAAATTCGAGCTTGGCCCGGCTCTGCTTGGCGGCGCTGGCGATCAGGTCCCGGGCACCTTCGGCCATTTCGGCCTGATTTGGATCGGAGAGAACTTCAAGGCCATTGCCGATGGCGCCGATGGGATTGATGAGATCGTGGCAGACCCGCGAGCACAGCATGGCGGCGAGGTCGGTGGCCTTGAGCTCAATAATATCCATGGTGGCAGGTCTCCGTAGGCGCGTTGCGCAGAAAAGGCGGCGAGAATCAGTATTGGGACAATAAAGCGCCGCGCGGCGGTGCACTACCGGGTCGAGAGCGTTTTGGACAGGGTGGCCCAATGTTCCTGACCACGCAGGGCGGCGGCGTCCGGCGCCAGGAGGAAAGCCTCACGATTGGCCGCCG
>Ga0208522_1001123_pt1 | contig 17496 bp, 19 predicted proteins | sample ETNtaG_25_FD_185763 | JGI IMG/M metagenome (GOLD analysis project Ga0208522, IMG submission 185763) | Marine microbial and viral communities from oxygen minimum zone, Eastern Pacific Ocean - ETNP201302SV86 (SPAdes) (version 2) | ecosystem: Environmental > Aquatic > Marine > Oceanic ... | reverse complement strand
TCCACCTGTTGATACAAATTTGTTACATTTACTTTCAATAATTTCAAATGCTAGAAAATATTCGTCAAAAATTTATGCTGTGATTCCATACATGGGTTACGCAAGACAAGATAGAGAGTTTTTAGATGGTGAGATTATTTCAATTTCAGTTATAGGAAAATTACTAAGATCTGTTGGTGCAAAAAAAATTATCACTGTTGATATACATAGTAAGATGGCATTACAACAGCTAAAGATCGCATCTGAGAATGTTACAGCGATTACTGAATTAGTTAAATATTTCAAAAAGAAAAATTTGAAGAATACATTAATTGTTTCGCCTGATTTGGGTGGAAAACAACGGGCAGAAAAATTTGCAAGTCTTATGAATGTTGATTTTATTGCATTAAAGAAAACCCGTAACAGAAAGACAGGAAAGGTGAATATCTTAACTAAAAACGTTGATGTAAGAGATCGTGATTTGATTTTAGTTGATGATATGATAAGTACGGGTGGAAGTATAATTAAATCTGTACAATTTTTGAAAAAACAAAAATGTAAACGTGTTTTTGTTACATGTACACATGCATTACTTGTGAATGATGCAGAGAATAAAATTAAAAAAGCTGGTGTAACAGAAATTATTAGTACAAATACGATCCCAAAAAAGACTTCAAAAGTTGATGTATCGAAGATACTAGCTGACGCAGTTTTGTGATGCTAATGTTAAAGTTAGTTTTTTTAGGTACATCTGCCGCTATGCCTACAATCAAACGTGCATTAACCTGTATCTGTCTAGTAAAAGATAACGAAATTTTGATGTTTGATGCAGGGGAGGGTGCACAAGTTGCTTATGTAAAAGCGGGCTTGCCTTGGAATAAAAAAATGAAAATCTTTGTGACACATCTTCATGGTGATCATTGTGTTGGAATTTTGGGGTTACTACAAACAATGAATATGCAAAAAAGAACGGAGGTTATTGAGATATTTGGTCCTGATGGTATAGATGAATTCATTGCAGCGAATCTCAAAATATTAAATTTTGGTTTATCATTTCCAGTTATAATTACCCCAATACAAAATGACGAAGTGGTGGATGAAGATGAATACACTGTTTTGGCTTGTGATGCACACCATGGAATTCCAGCTTTTTCTTATAGATACCAAGAAAAAGTACGTATAGGAAAATTTTTTCCTGAAAAAGCAAAGGCGTTAGGTATACCAGAAGGCAAAGCATGGAATGAATTACAAAATGGCAATTCAATAGAAATTAATGGTAAGAAAATTCTGCCGATAGATGTGACAGGTGAAAAACGTATAGGAAAAAATATTGGTATATCAGGTGATACAAGACCAACTGAATCTCTAACTAAATTCTTTGAGAATTGTGATTATCTTAGTTTTGATTGTACTTTTTCTGATGATATGAAAGAAAGAGCTCATGAGACTAATCATTCAACAGCAAAAGAAGCCGCAGAACTAGCAAATAATGCTAACGTTGGAAAATTGATTCTTACGCATTTTTCTGCTAGATACAAGGATGAAAGTGTACTTTTGGATGAAGCAAAAAAAATACATGAGTCGACTATAACTGCAAAAGATCTATTGGAAATAGAAATTCAGAGATAATCTAATCTTCCAAATTTAAAATCTGATTTGGAGATATTTCAACATCGTCTATAGTATCTTCAACTTTGTCTACAACATCAATCATTGTTTCACTTACTTCCAAGCTAACATCATATAATGTATCAGCAATTTGGTTGGTGTTAGTATTGTACTCTTTAAGATTTATAGCATCAACAATTAGTGCGTCAAAAATTGATGTGCCTTCAGGTAATTGACTCATAGTTTGAGGGAAAAACATTATTCCACCTGCTATTAAAATCACGCCTACAATTACTAGTTGTGTTTTCATACAGAATGATTAAAAAATTGTTTTTTCAGAACCAAACTAAAAAAAAACTATCTATCTAGATAGATTTTTTGACTTACGTAGGCGTGCATAATGGTCAAATTAATGATTGAATTATGTTTTCAATATCATTTCCCTCTAAAACTACTTTAATTGGACCTAAAGGTGATTCGTCGGATTCACTACATAATGCCACTATATTGACAAATGCTGCTTGCTTATTTAGATAAAACCATGTAGAGTTTTCATTAGAATTTTTTTTGAGAATTCTTTGGTAAATATTTTTAGTGTTTTTTGTATGAATTGATTGCGAAATATTTGATAAAGAAGATATGTCATCAGATTTACCAATTAATTGTTGGTCATTCAGAGAAATTTCCAACTCTGGAAAAACATTAAGAATGGCAGTTTTAATTTTTAATGGATCTTCTGATAAATTAATTTTACAAGAAACTTGAATTTTACATGATTTTTTTCCAGTCATTAGTTAATCCAACTCTCAATGATTTCTTTGGAATAATTAACTAGTTCGTCAATTGTTAGATTATGATTTGTAATTGTTTTATCAGCAATCTCAATCAATTTTTCTAATCCAATCCCAATTTCACGATTGTCACGTTCTTCAAAATTTTCTTTTGTTTTTGGATCATCTGATCTTCCTCTAGAACTTAGAAAGTTAAAACGAGTTTCTGGTGAAGCTTGAATTGCTAATAATTTAACATCTCCAATTTTTTTCAAAACATCAATTTCTGCAATTGATCTTACCCCATCAATAATCACAACATCTTGTGTAGAGTTTTGAACTGAGTCTTTGATAAGTTCTGCAACAGCGCCTGGTCCACTTTTTGCTCTAACTTCAAGCATTAATTTTCCAAGATTTTCTCCTGATGGATCAATATTTCTGCGCTTTGCCTCAGATCTTATTCCATCACCAAGTGTGAATTTTTCAAATCCAATTTCTTCTAATTTGCTCACAATTGTAGATTTACCAGCGCCAGGCATCCCAGTAATGCAAACTATTGTTTTTACCAACATGATGATTTTGGAGTGGATCTCTATGAAGGTTTACCAGAATAATTATACCATCGTTAAAGAAATTAAATTTTCATGAGAACATTTGTGGCAATTGAGATAGACAATAAAGATATTCTTCGAAAAATTAGATCAGTGCAAGAATCTACTAGTTTTAAAGCAAAGCCGGTAAGAATTGACCAAATTCATTTTACTTTACAATTCTTAGGTGAAGTTGATGAGGATAAATGCGAGAAGGTGAAAAACCTGTTAAGGACAATTACATTTTCACAGTTTGATTTATCGCTAAAAGGAGTAGGTGGATTTCCAAATTTAAAAAATCCTCGAGTAATTTGGGTTGGAACTGATAAAAAAGGAGCTGAAAAATTAATCGAGATATCTAAAGAGATAGAAATGAAGCTAACAGAACTGGGTTTTGAAAAAGATAAAAAATTCAAGCCCCACTTGACAGTTTTGAGAGTAAAACACAAGATTGGTGATATTTCATTACAGATGAAAGAGTATGAGGCAATCGAATTTGGGACTCAGATTATATCAAAAATTAAATTAAAAAGAAGTGTTTTAAGTCCAAAAGGACCAGAGTATTCAGATTTACTGGTGGTTAATGAAAATGAAAAGTAATGTACTAAAAAAAGCAAAAGAAATTGCTATTCCAAACTATAGACAAAGAAAAAAAGTCGATAAGATTGCGAGTCAGGTTTTTAGTTTGGTAAACAATGAAGCTGAAAAACAGAAATCAATTGTGTCAGTACATTTTGGAGGTTCTTATGCTAAAGAAACATGGACTCCAGAAAAAATTGATATCGACATTTTTGTAAAATTTAAAACAACAACAACTGAAAAAAATTTTGAAAAAATTGGTAGGAAGATTGGATTTGATTCACTTAAAAAATTCAAACCATATGTAAGATACTCTGAACATCCATTTGTTGAAGCAAACATTGATGGAGTAGGAGTAAATGTAGTCCCCTGTTATGATGTCAAAAAAGGAACGTGGAAAAGTGCAGCTGATAGATCAACATTTCATACTGAATTTATGAGCGAAAAATTATCTGGACAAATGAAAGATGATATCAGAATTCTAAAATGCTTTTTAAACATAAACAAAATGTATGGTGCAGAAATTGCAAGACAAGGATTTAGTGGTTATGTTTGTGAAGTTTTAGTGTATTATTTAGGAAGTTTTGAAAACGTACTAAAGAAAATGACGAAACTACAAAAAAATGAGATGATAGGCGAGTCTCCAAGAAAATTTGAATCGCCTATGGTCATTATTGATCCAATAGATAGGAATAGAAATCTTGGGGCAGCAATATCGATGGACAATGTTACAAATTTTATCTTAGTTGCAAGAAATTTCTTAAAGAAAAATTCAATCTCATACTTTAAAGAAAAAAATAAAGTTAGTATTCCAAAAGAATTTGCAAAGAATATACTAGTAATACAATTCATATACAAAAAGAGAAGTGATGACATAATTTACGGTCAAATAAAAAGAGCAACAAATTCAATTGAATCTCAAATGAATAAAGAAGGATTTAATGTTCTTCGAAACGATTCACTTGCATATGACGAGAATGTAGCTGGACTGATATTTCTGCTAGAATCAATAACAATATCAAAAAATGAGATTAGAACTGGTCCTGAAGTGTTTTCTAGTGACTTCTCTAGTAAATTTATCAACATTAATTCGAAAAAATCTAAATTAATGTGGACTGATAGAGGTGGAAAATTACAATCGTTGCAAACTAGACGGTATCAAAATGCAAAGTCGTTTCTTAATGATTTAATTAAAAATCACATAGGTGAATCAGGTATTCCAAAAGGTCTAAGGGCAGATTTTAAGACAGGATTTGAAATTTCGACTGGTGTAAGACTACAAAACAAATCTGTTAAAAAGAGCATTTCAAGACTGTTAACTACAAATGATACAGCGTTTTCAACCAATTAGTGTTTTCTCAAAAGAACCATACAAGAAAATACTTGCATTTCCAAAAGTAAAAGAATCTGAGATTCAGAAACGGATGGTTGAACTAAAAAAATTAGGAGTCACACATATTTCATTTACAGGACCATTACAAATTGAGAAGTGTCATATCCTTGGGAAAGGTTATGTTGGGATGGTGGTTCTTGCAAAAAAAAGTGGTAATGTTATAGCATTAAAAATCAGACGAATAGATTCGCCAAGAAAGAACATGTCTGGTGAGGCTAAATTACTAAAAATTGCCAATGAAATTAACATCGGTCCGAAGTTTATCAAAAACTCGAAAAATTTTTTGATCATGGAATTCATTGATGGTGAAAAAATTATTGATTGGGTGAAAAAATCGAAAACAAAATCTAAAGAACTATACCCTGTTATCAATAACGTTTTGAGAGAATGTTATCTTTTAGATAATGCAGGGTTGGATCATGGAGAATTAAGTACGATTGACAAACATGTGATAATTGGAAAAAACAGAAATACAATTATTGATTTTGAGAGTTCTAGTACTAAACGAATATCATCAAATGTTTCGGCGGCAACACAGGCAATCTTCATTGGTACAGGTCTAGCAAAAATTATCCGTAAAAAAATTCAAATTCCTAGAAGAGATAAAATTATCAGATTGGTAAGAAATTATAAAAAATTAAGAACGCAAGAAAGTTTTGATGATTTAGTTCAGGGGCTAAAATTATGAATGGGACCGGCAGGAGTTGAACCTGCGACCTCCAGCCCCCCAGACTGGAATCATACCAAGCTAGACCACGATCCCTCGGTTATGCAAGAAATTCTGAAATAATTAAATCGTGGTATTGTATATGATAAATATGGGAACTTGCTCTATTTGTAAAAAAATTTCTGCAAGTGGATCTGATCATTTGGATTGTATGGAAAAAAGACGAATTGAGTTGGAAGATGGTGCGGTAAAAGAGAAATTAACTGAACCATCTGATGTGGAAAAAGATCCAAATAACCTAGGTGTTGAAATCAAGGCGGTATTAGAACACTTGACAAAAGAAACTAAACCAGAATAATTAGAACTCTTGAACAGTTGGTCTTACGAGAATTTCATTTACATTAACATGATTTGGTGCATCAATTGCAAAAATTATTGCGTTTGAAATATCCTCTGCCTTTAGACCTTCCATATTTTTTCCTTTTTCTATGAATGCCTCTAATGCTTTCTCGGTGATTGTATTGGTTAGTTCGGTTTGTACAACTCCTGGTTCGATACTAGTAATTCGAATATTTTTTCGTACACTGAGTTCTTGTCGTAAACCTTCTGAAAATGCAGTAACTGCATGTTTTGTAGCACAATAAACACTACCTGCAGGAAAAACAATTCTGCCTGCGACTGATGAAATATTCACAATATGACCTGAATTTTTCTCAATCATTGTAGGAATAACTGCAGCGGTACAGTACATCACGCCTTTGATGTTTACATCTATCATTCTGTCCCATTCGTCTATTTTTAGAGATTTAACAAAACTAAGAGGCATTAGACCGGCATTATTTATCAAAACATCCACTTGATTCCATTTTTCAATTGCCTGTTTTACTAAATTGTCACAATCAGATTTTTTGGTAACATCTGTTTCAGAAATGATAATTTCGCCACCATCTTCGGTAATTTCTTTTTGTAAAGTTTCAAGTCTTTCTAATCTTCTTGCTCCCGCAACTATTTTGGCGCCTTTTTTTGCGAGTGCTTTTGCAGTAGAATTTCCTATCCCACTGCTTGCGCCAGTGATAACTATTACTTTGTCTTTAATCAAAATCGATTTTTGTAAAAATTTCTATGCGTAAATATGTATGCTTGTTAGAATAATATCACTCTGTAAATTTATTAAAGAAAAAACCATATCACTTTTGTGAAGCCAGAGAAATGTGCATATTGTGGAGATATGGTAGATCTTCCATTCGAATGCAATTACTGTAAAGATCCATTTTGTGCAGAACATAGACTTCCGGAGGATCATCGCTGTGTTAAGCTAACTCAGATACGAGCCAAAAAATTTGGTCAGCGTGGTGTAATTAGAGATGGAGAACCAAATAACTCTGGTTTAAAAAAATTTTTTAGAAAGTTCAAATAAAAACTAGTAGTCTGATTTTGTTGGATCCTGTTTAGAACGTCGTGCCTGATAAAATAAGGTTACAGCTAATGCAATTAATACAAATGCTGAAAGCCAATGTGGTTCTGCATAAATTTCTGGATCTGAGCTTGTAGTTAACATTGAAATAAAAACTGTATATGCAACAGCAAATGCGACCATGATTATGCCCTGAATAGAGAGTTTTATCCAAGAAGGAATTATTGTTCTGCCTCTGTTTACAAGTCTAGAAATTATTTCTACGATGAAAAGCGCACCAACTGGATAAATTGTTAATAAAACAAAATCAATAATATCAACTGAGCCTGCGTGTGACATTTTTGTTTATTCTTCTATACGGATTTTTGTTGCAATATTATTTGAAATTAGTTGTTGTGCGTCCTCATTAGGCAATGTAGCAATGTCTTCTGCTTTGAATGGACCATATTTTTCTGAGTCTATACATAATATTTGATCTGTGTCTTTTAAGAATCTAATAACAATGGGTTTAGTTTTAAAATCGGTTGAGATTGATTCCACGAGTTTGGATTTTCCATTTATTATACTATGAATAATCAAGTCTTTTCTCTCGTTTGTTTCCTGATTGGAATCAATAATGAATTTTTCTTCATCTAGTAAATTTTCCCGTTTAAAATTTTTGTTTGTGGAAATCTTCTCTAGTCGTGAATTAATAAGAGAGCTTGTTAGTGAAGAAAATAAATTGGATAGTACATTCTTAGTTTTTCTCTCAATTCCATCATATTCTTCTATTTTTAAGTTTCCAAGAAATTTTGAAAGTGATGCATAAAAATCTGGGTTTAATCGTTGAATCTCATTATTTTGAATTTCTTTTACTGTAAATGTATAAAGCAGTTTTAGATCGGGTAATTCATTTGATGACATTTACATTAAGTTAATCTTAAATGGTACGTTTAATTCTTTCAAGATTGACGTAAAATTGCCGTATAAAGTAATTGGTGGAAAACCCACACAAATAAAATATTCATCTGATGAAGTTTTTGCAAGAATAAAGCATGAAGAAATAAAATTTATCGATCTTCAATTTACTAGTTTGCCTGGAAGATTTCATCATACAACCATTTCAGCTGATACATTCACACCTGATCAAATGGAGGATGGTCTTCCGAAACTTGATGGTTCGTCAATTGTAGGATTTACAAGTATACATGATTCAGATCTGATTTTAAAGCCTGATCCAAGTACATTTGCAGTAATTCCCTGGATCGAGGATAAAAAAACTGCCAGGATGCTCTGTGATGTTTATTGGGGTGGAGGTAGAGGAAGGCTTGAGGGTGATCCGAGAGGAATTTGCCAAAAAGCAGAAAAATATGTCTCGACACAAGGTTTTGATTTTAGCACGTGGGGACCAGAGGTGGAATTTTTTGTTTTTGACAAAGTTAACTGGGATGTTCTAACACCATACAAAGGACAATCATATTCAATTGAATCGGTGGAGTCACCTTGGAGTACGGAGGGAACTGGATATCCAATGGGACTTCAGGAAGGATACTATCCAAGTACACCATCTGATACATTGACGCCATTTAGAAATGAATGTGTAGATATTTTGAATAATAGTTTCGGAATTTTATGTGATAATCACCATCATGAGGTTGCAACTGCTGGTCAATGTGAAATTGATATCAAATATGATCTCATGACAAATTCTGCAGATGGTGCACAATCTTACAAATATGTTGTAAGAAATATTGCACAGAAGTTTGGTAAAGTTGCGACAATGATGCCAAAACCAATATCGATGGATTCAGGCTCTGGAATGCATACGAATGTTAGTCTTTGGAAGAATGATGAAAATGCATTTTTTGATAAGGAAGAACCATTAGAGCTTAGTCAAGCTGGTCGATATTTCTGTGGAGGAATTATGTCACATGCAAAAGCACTTACAGCAATTACTAACCCTACTACAAATTCGTACCATAGACTAGTTCCAGGATATGAAGCACCTGTTTACATTGCATGGAGCTCGAGTAATAGATCAGCAACAATTAGAATTCCAGCCCATTTCAGAGGTGAAAAATATGCATTTATGAAAAGACTGGAATATCGTGTTCCTGATCCAGCATCAAATCCATATCTTGTATTTTCTGCTGTATTAGCAGCTGGTCTTGATGGTATTAAAAAGAAGACAGAACCTGGTGATCCTATTCAAGAGGACATCTATAAAATGTCTAAAAGTGAAAGAAAAAAACGTGGAATTGATACACTTCCAGCGAATCTAGGTAGGGCATTAGATGAGTTAGAAAGTGATAGAAAGTTCTTATCACCTGTTTTCTCAAATGATGTTTTGGATAAAATTATTGAATTAGAGAGGAGAGATCAGCGGGAAATTTCAATAAGACCACATCCGCATGAATTTTATCTCTACTTTGATGTCTAGTATTCTCTACCAGATTTTTAAAAGTCCATTTTGAAGAATTAAGATTAACGAAGTTATCATTAGAGCTAATCCTATTAGTATCAAGATGAAAGAATGCTTTTTACGTGTTGTTGCTTTAAAAATTAAAACACCGCCACCTAATCCCAGAAATATCACTAACATGCCAAGAATTACATTGTTTAATTCCATGTCAAGTGTAAATGGAGTGAATATTCCAGCTAAGAATGCGGTTACAGCTATGAGGTAAGCATATTTTGTACCAGATTTAATCAATGATTTTATTGATAATGGTTTGTCTATAGAATTACTTTCTTCAACTATAACACTTTCTGGTTGTTTACTTTCAAATGTTTTAATTTCTTCAGTTTTAAAATCTGGATCTTGTTTTTTGAAGAGTTTCTTTCTGAATCTTGCCAATCTAAATAAGTTCTAAAATTGTTTTGTTAAAAAATTTATGGATAATTACATCATTCCGCCCATATCTGGCATTCCACCCATTCCGCCCATTCCTGGTGGCATTCCGCCCATTCCTGGTGGCATTCCCCCCTCAGCGCCTGGTGGTGGACCTGCAGATTTTGCGGTTGCAATAACATCGTCAATTCTAAGAATCATACATGCAGCTTCTGACGCAGCAGAAACAATTTGTTGTTTAACTGCTAATGGTTCAATGATATCACTTGTTTGCATATTCCCAACTTTAGCCTTCATTACATCAATTCCAATCCATTTTTCACCCTTGATTTGTTTTGAACGTAGATTTGTTAAGGTATCAATTGGATCCATTCCAGCATTTTCTGCAAGAGCTAAAGGAATTGCCTCTAATGCGTCTGCAAATTTCTCAGCTGCTAACTGTTCACGACCTTCTAATGATTTAGCCCAATTTCGTATTTTGGTTGCAGCAAATGTTTCAGGTGAACCACCACCGGCTACAATTGATGGATGTTCCATTACGTCTCTTACAACCATTAATGAATCGTGAATTGATCTTTCTACTTCATCAACAACCCTTTGTGAACCTGCACGTAACAATAAAGTAACAGATTTTGGATGCTTACAACCTTCTACAAAAACCCATTTATCTTCTTCAATTTTTTTCTCATGGATTAGTTCAGCAGAACCTAAATCTTTTTCAAATAAATCATCTAGGTTTGTAACTATTCTTGCACCAGTGGCTTTTGCAAGTTTTGTCATGTCACTTTCTTTAACTCGTCTTACAGCCAAAATACCTGCTTTTGCAAGATAATGTTGTGCCATATCGTCAATTCCTTTTTGGCATAATACCACAGTTGCTCCAGAACCAATAACTTTGTCAACCATTGTTTTTAACATTCTATTTTCTTCATCCAAAAATGATTTCATTTGTTGTGGATTTGAAATATTAATTTTAGCGTCAGTTTCTGTTTTATTAATTTCAAGTGCGGTGTTAACAAGTGCAATCTTACCATCTGGTACCTTCTTTGGCATTCCAGAGTGAACAATTTCTTTGTCTAACACAATGCCTTGAATAATGGAAGAATCGTTAATTGAACTGCCTGATTTTTTCTCAACTTTAATATCATCAATGTCAACTGTATATTTTTCATTATTTTTTTCTGCAACAGACAATACTGCTTTAACAACCATATCAGCTAATTTTTCAGAATCCTTTCTGACTAGTTTTGTTTGCATTGAAGTTTTTGCAATTTTAAGTAGTGATGGTTTATCATTTGCTGGTATTTTTTCTGCAATATCATCTAAAAATTGTTTTGCTTTTTTAGCAGCTTTTCTATAACCATCAACAATTATTGTTGGATGAACATCTTGTATGATTAATGATTCTGCATGTTCAAGTAATGCGCCTGCAAGAACTACTGCCGATGTTGTTCCATCGCCAACCTCATTATCAGTTGTTTTGGCAATTTCAACCAACATTTTAGCAGCTGGGTGTTGAACGTCAATTTCTTTTAGAATTGTTGCACCATCATTTGTGATTGTAACATCACCAAGTGAATCAACTAACATTTTATCCATTCCTCTTGGACCTAAACTTGTATGAACAATCTCAGCAACTATTTTAGCTGCAGCAATGTTGTTTTTTTGAGCATCTCTACCTTTTGACTGTTCGGCGCCGTCTTTCAGTATAACTACCGGCATATTGGCTTTGGTTGCTTGTGCTGCCATATTACAAAAATTCGATTTTCTAAATTTATACCTTAGTTTTTGTAATAATCAGTGAATTGTAAAAAAGATCGCTGGTCTTAAATTAGGAAAATTGATCTGTAATACATGACTGACTCACCAAGAGAATCTTATGATAAGGTATTTTCCAGTCTTGAAACACATCATAAGTGGTTTGAAAACTCTATTCCTCTAATTGCTAGTGAGAATATTCCAAGTCCAGCAGTAAGAGAAGCGGTTATGTCTGATTTTGGTAATAGATATGCTGAAGGGTGGCCTGGTGAACGGGTCTACGCAGGCTGTACATACATTGATGAGGTGGAAATGCAATGTATGGGTTTAGCTAAAAAGTTGTTTAACGCTGAATTTGCAGATGTCAGAGCTGTTTCTGGGGTTGTTGCTAATCTGGCAATTTATTCAGCATTTTCAAATCCAAACGATGTTATGATTGCATCATCAATACCAGCTGGTGGACACATTTCTCATGGTAAAAAAGAACACTCTGGAACTGCTGGATTAGTTCATGGTCTTGATATAGAATTTTTTGCATTTGATCCTGAAGAAATGACATTAGATGTTGATAAAACAAAAGCAAAGGTTGAGGAATTAAAAAGTCAGGGACGTTTGCCAAAAATTGCGATGTTCGGTGGATCTGTGTTCTTATTTCCACACCCAGTAAAAGAATTATCTGATTTTCTAAAAAGTCATGGTATGCACATCAATTATGATGCTGCACATGTTGCAGGTCTAATTGCCGGTGGTAAATTTCAAGATCCGTTGAGAGAAGGAACGGACACAATGACCATGAGTACACATAAGACTTTGTTTGGTCCTCAAGGAGGATTAGTTTTAGGATTTGATAAGCATGAAGAGTCTATCAAAAAGGCAATGTTCCCAGGTCTTACCAGCAGTCATCACATTCATCATATGGCTGGTAAAGCAATTGCATTTGCTGAAGCATTAGAATTTGGAAAAGACTATGCATCTCAAACAATTAACAATGCAAAAGCTTTGGCCTCTGAATTAAACAATGTAGGTTTCAAAGTTTTAGGTGAAAAACGAGGCTATACAGAATCTCATCAAACAGTTGTTAATGTTTTAGATTATGGTGATGGTGGAACAATCGAAGCTGATTTAGAAAAGGCAAACATCATTGTCAATCGCCAGCTAATTCCTGGTGATTTAAAGGCAAATCGTCATTATATGCACCCTGGTGGAATTAGATTAGGAACTTCAGAGATTACGCGTATTGGTATGAAAGAAGCTGAGATGAAAGAGATTGCTGCTATGATCAAAGATATTGTCATAGATAAGAAAGACCCAAGTCATATGACTGATAAAGTTGCTGAATTTAGGAAGGAATTTCAGAAAACTCACTATTGTTTTGATAACAAACTTGGTGCTTATGAATATGTCAAACTGAGATAGATTTTAGAAATCTAATATTTGTACCAGTTCTGATCTTCGAGATAGCCGATCAGCTTTACCATATCCGAGAGCTTCTCTACTATCGCTATGACTGATTGAAACTGCTGATACATCTCCTCTTCTTCTTCCCTTGAAAGGATCTGTTCTTCTGCTTTTGCAAAAAACTCCTCTTCCTTTGAGAGGTGATCCTGGAGGTAAATCGAATAAGTTTTGAGAAACCTAGCAACTGGCTCCCGTCTATCTTCACCACTTTTCCATGCAGAAAGATTAGTTGAAAGTAGTTTTGCAATGTTGCGTGAAAACTCATGCTCAATTAGAAGAGCACGAATCTCTTCTCTGAGAGAATCATATACAGCAACACATGGAAAATACGAATCTTCTTCGCGTGAATAATGAATTGAATCTAAAAATTCTGAAATAAGAAACGTGATTTTTTCTATATCAGATATCGGAACGTCTTTTCCATCATAGAGACACTGATAACATTTGATGACGATTTTTTCTACACGTTTAATCTCCTGATGATCTTTTCGCAGTGTCTCTGTTGCGCTCATTGTTTCACACTCATTATATCAGGCAGTTTTGACCATTCTTAAATTAAGATAGTATAAGATGAAAGATACATGGATTTGATCTTTCTAGCTGTTACTTTGCTTGGGAATGTACAAAATTTCTTTGATAGGTTTTTCACAAACATAGACACAAGTGAGGTTTCAGGCTCGACTGGAATCGACCTAGTAAGATCGTTTTTTGAGCATAATCCAGTAGATACAGGCGTTAATTCAGATTTCCTGTCGCAGGGACTGGCTAACCTTCAGAGTGTGATTGCTGAGATTTCTGGTGGTGGTGGAAGTTTAATTGCATCTGCACCTGTTTTACTTTTGGCAGCAAGTGTTGTAATTATTTTAGGAGTGTTGGGAGAAGCGTTTTTCAAAAAAACTGGAATTCCTGACATTGCATTCTTGATGGTTCTTGGAGTTGTCATCGGACCAGTACTTGGAATCATTCAACCAGCGGCTGTAATTGAAATTGTTCCATACTTTGCAGCAATTGCACTGATCATAATCATGTTTGATGGTGGATATAACTTGCACATTGGTAATGTCTTAAAGACTGCTCACTTTGCAATCATCTTAGTAATTTTAGGATTTGCAGTTTCTGTTGGAATAGTAACTGGTCTTGCGCATTATGGTTTAGGTTGGGAATGGCTTGATAGTGTTTTACTTGGAACAATAGTTGGTGGTAGCAGCTCGATCATTGTGTTCGGTTTAGTTAGAAAGATTAGAGTTTCTGAAGAGGCGAAGTCGATGTTAAGTTTCGAATCTGCACTGACTGATATCTTGTCCACCATAGTTGCATTCATTCTGTTTGAAGCTGTAATGACTGGAACGTTCGATTTGGATATTTTGGGTCAGACGATTGGAAAGGCAGTTCTTGTTGGTTTGATACTAGGATTTGGTGTTGGCATACCTTGGATGTTCTTCATTTCAAAATTAAAGAATGCACAGCATAGTTATATGCTAACTTTAGGGGTGTTGTTCTTGTTATTCTTCTTAGCAACAACATTTGGAGAGTCAGGTGCTTTAACTGCACTGGTGTTTGGTTTGATGTTAGGAAACAAACGGTACTTCTTAAAAAAACTCAAGATCAAAATGCCAGAGAACACTATAGATAATTCGCTACACAGTCAAGTCACATTCATTGTTCGAGCGTTTTTCTTCGTGTTTGTTGGATTGCTTGCAAGTTTTGGGCAGATAGAGTATGTAATATTTGGAATAATAGCTGCAATTGCAATCTATATTGGTAGAATCATAATTACACACACTACGCTGGTCAAAGGATTCTCAAAACTTGATAAGAAGGTAACATCAGTAATGATACCAAGAGGATTGGCAGCTGCTGTATTAGCAACCATACCATTAACAATGGGTTTACAAAATGGAGAGGCTTATCCACAAATAATATTTTTCATTATTTTGACTTCTGTTATAATCACCACAATTGGATTAGGTGGTGCAAAAAAAATTCCGCCACCAGAAGGTCAAGGTGGATTTGTTACTGAAACAAAAGATAAATAATTAGTTTATACTTGTATAGAGTCTTTTAGGCCCTTGTATCTATTACGTATTGTAACTTCTGTTACATTTGCAGCTTCTGCGATATCACGTTGAGTTTTGTCTTCACCGTTTTTAACGCATGATAGGTATAATGCTGCTGCTGCCAACCCCATTGGATCTTTTCCAGCTGACGCTTCATTTGCTTGTGCTATTTTAAGAACTTTAATTGCAAAACGTTTTGTTTTTTCTGCTATACCAATTTTACTTGCTATTCTTGCTACACATTGTACTGAATCAGTAACTGGCATTTTTAGATCCAACTCTTTTACTAATAATCTGTAACATCTAGCAATGTCTTTTCTTTTTATGTTTGCAGCAATTTCAACATCCTTTAAATTTCTTGGAGTTGATGTATCACGACATGCAGCATATAGTGCTGATGCCATTAACGCAGAAATTGATCTGCCCCTAACTAGACCTTTGTCTAATGCTTTTCGATAAATATATGCGGCCTTTTCAACAACTGATTCAGAAATTGCAAGTTTGTCTTTTAATCTATTTAATTCGCTGAATGCTTGTCTAAAATTTCTGTCAACAGGTTCATGAACTTGACTTCTACTGTCCCAAGTTCTCAATCTTTCAATTGTATTTTTCATTGTAGCAGTTAGTGGTTTTCCAGATGCATCTTTGTTGATAGGATTAATTACAGTTGCAAGTCCCATATCGTGCATTGTTAATGATGTAGGAGCTCCTGCTCTTGCTCTATCACCATGTTCATCTTGTGTAAATGAACGCCATTCTGGTCCTGACTCTTGAATCTTTTCTGACATTACAAATCCACACTTCGAGCAAAATGTTTCGCCGGATTCGTTATCTGTTACCAGTTTACCTTTGACACATCGTGGACAATTGTCCTTAGAATTTGCCTTATTTACCATAATAATTCCTCATTACGGAATTAGTATAAAATCCTAATTGTTTATTAATCAGATCTATAAGCGTGATGGGCACGATTCTGTAAAATGGATTAATTATTAGAGAAAATGAGATGTTATATGAGTTTTCAAATTTTTCCAATTTTTGTTGTTTTTTCTGTAGTAATCCTGTTATGTAATATTCCAGATTCGTTTGGTCATGGTCTTGGAACTGAGACAATGCCGCCTGAGATGATTGATGGAACACAAACAACGTTAGAAGTTGCATCTACGACTAATTTGGATACTGGAGTTAGACAAATTATGATTAGTCTTTTCGAAACACAATCTACTGGCGTGATCAATGATGTATCGTTTGAAGTTGAGCTTATAAAAAATGAAAAGATATTATTCAAAAACAATTTTGAACGAGATGGTGGTGTTCTTATAATGAATTTTGTGCCATCTGAAGATTCAGAAGTACAAATCTTGAATCAGGAAACAATTGCATCATTTTTAGGATTGGCAAGTGATCAGTTTAATCTACAGGGAAAAGTGTTTGAAGATGGCGGGCTTTACAGGTTTAATGTTAAGATTCTAACCGTAAATAACTATGATAATGTACTTTCTGAACCAGTAGATTATAATCTTGGTATTTCTATTCCAGAGACCACATACTATCAGATCGATGATAAAAATTTTGGAATTCAAGAATTAGGAATAATTACATATTTTGATCAAATTAATGAATTTAATTATGAACAATCAACCAGGCAGATTGAATTTTCTTTCCCATTTGATTGGAGTCAGAAAACAATAGATCAAACAACTGTTATTCATGAGGAAGTAATTATACCAAAAACATTTGGTGATCTATTGGCATCAAGCTTTACTGTTAGCCTAAATGGAGTAACGCTTCCAGAAACTGCAATTAACATTGATGATTTTTCGGGTGAGAAAAGAACTATTCATTTGGTTATTACACAAAGCGAAATACAAGAAATTTTTTCAAAAAATAATTTTGAAACAGATGAGGTTACCATAAAAATAGAACCCGCTAAAGATGATCATACGTTATCTGGAGTTACAGAGAATGGTCAATTCAAAATTAAACTTTGGTGGGAAGATGAAATACGATCAAATGCTAATGTTAGACTAGGTTTTGATGTATTAGATACATTCCTAAAAGATAGACCAATTTCTGTTCCATATGAACTGAACCTGTTTTACGACCAAAAAGAGGTTTTGAAGAAAAATGGGGTAAGTACTGGCTCAAAAACACAAAGTGACAGTCTTGAGTTTTTCATTCCAGCGGATATGTCTGGTATTCTAATTGTAAAGTTTGAAAATTTGGGTGGAAATAAGCTGGCAAATGTAGAATTTCCATTGGTGGTTAACAGAATAGATTCTGCAGAAGTAAAAATTCCAGCTTGGATTAAAAACAATGCAGGGTGGTGGGCTGATGGACAGATACCAGACTCTACGTTTGTACAAGGAATACAATTTTTGATCAAGGAAGGA
>Ga0208522_1001120_pt1 | contig 17524 bp, 16 predicted proteins | sample ETNtaG_25_FD_185763 | JGI IMG/M metagenome (GOLD analysis project Ga0208522, IMG submission 185763) | Marine microbial and viral communities from oxygen minimum zone, Eastern Pacific Ocean - ETNP201302SV86 (SPAdes) (version 2) | ecosystem: Environmental > Aquatic > Marine > Oceanic ... | reverse complement strand
GGTCCTCGAAGATGTCCGCGAACCTCAGCATCTGAAGGTCGCGCTCGTTCAGTGCATCTTCACCGACGATGGCCACCAAGCCACGCAACTCGCGCCCTTGGGCGTATGCGGCGTACAACTGGTCAGAGACCGATTTGTGATCCTCGCGGGTCTTGCCCTCGCCGATGCCGGCGTTCATCAGCCGGGACAGTGAAGGAAGCACGTTGATAGGCGGATAGATTCCCTTCTGGTGCAACTCACGTGAAATCACGATCTGTCCCTCGGTGATGTATCCCGAGAGGTCAGGTATCGGGTGGGTGATATCGTCACCGGGCATGGTGAGAATCGGGAACTGCGTGATGCTGCCCTTCTTTCCCTTGACGATTCCAGCACGCTCGTACAGCATAGCCAAATCGGTGTACATGTAACCAGGGTAACCGCGTCGACCAGGGACTTCCTCGCGAGCGGCTCCAATCTGCCTGAGTGACTCGCAGTAATTGGTCATGTCAGTGTAGATGACGAGTACGTGGTAGTCGTGCTCGAAGGCTAGGTACTCAGCAGCCGTCAGAGCGAGACGCGGTGTAATCAATCGCTCGACAGCTGGGTCGTCGGCTAGATTGACGAACAGCACGGCATTCTCCATAGCGCCGGTGCGCTCTAGGTCGTGAACGAAGAAGTTGTACTCCTCGGCGGTAATACCCATCGCGCAGAACACGACAACGAAGTCGTCGTCGCTGTCGACGAGCTTGGCCTGTCGGGCAATCTGTAAGGCGATGTCGTTGTGCGGTAGACCGGACGCCGAGAAGATCGGTAGCTTCTGACCGCGAACCAGCGTGGTGCAGGCATCGATTGCAGAGATACCTGTCTGGATGAACTGCTCGGGGCTCTCTCGGCTGTATGGGTTGATGGCCGCTCCGATGATATCTGCCATCTCTTCGGCCACAATCTCGGGGCCTCCATCTCTGGGCTTGCCGTTACCCGCAAGGATTCGTCCGACGAGATCCTTGCTTACGGGTAGACGAAACACATCGCCGAGGAATCTTACCCCAGTCTGTCGGTCGACCGAGGCGGTTCCCTCGAAGACCTGTACGATGACTTGGTCGTCGCTGGTGTCCAGCACCTGTCCGTTCTTCATTGAGCCATCAGATAGTCGAAGTTGTACGATTTCTCCGAAGGCAACGGGCTCGGTCTTCTCAAGGAAGACCAAAGGTCCCTTCACGTCAGTAATTGTCCTGTATTCTTTTCCACTCATTCATGGCACCCCCTTAGTTGTCCTCCATAGTCCCGGCGATCTGCTTTGACATCTCCCCGAGCAACTCATCGATGCGTTCACCGTAGCCCTGCTCGAAGCGGCCTCTCATGAGATCGGTGCGGGCGGGCACGTTGACGACCTCCTCGAGACCAGCGCCTCCGGCGATGGCTTTCTCTGACTCTTCCTGGAAGGTCAGGATGGCCTTGGCCATGGTGTACTGCAGGTTGAGTGTGCTGAATGTGTCGACGTCGTGGAACGCGTTCTGCTGGAGGAAGTACTCACGAATCATACGCGCCACCTCCAGAGTAAGTTGCTGGTCTATCGGCAGTGCGTCCGAGCCGACCAACTGGACAATCTCTTGGAGTTCCGCCTCGACTTGGAGCAGACTGCTAATCTTGGTCCGGACCTCAGGGTAGTCGCTTGCGATGTTGTCACGGTACCACTGATCGAGGGCCTGTGGGTACAGGCTGTACGAGCTGAGCCAGTTGATTGACGGGAAGTGTCGCTGTCGGGCGAGTCCGGCGTCTAGCCCCCAGTACACCTTGACGATTCGCAGAGTCCCCTGACTGACCGGCTCAGAGATGTCTCCACCGGGTGGTGACACGGCTCCAATGACTGAAATCGAGCCATCGTCGCCGGCTAGGGTCTCCACACGTCCGGCGCGTTCGTAGAACTCCGCCAACCGGCTCGACAAGTATGCTGGGTAGCCCTCCTCGCCGGGCATCTCCTCCAATCTGGAAGAGATCTCACGCATGGCCTCGGCCCATCGACTGGTGGAATCGGCCATCAGAGCGACGTCGTAGCCCATATCACGGAAGTACTCGGCGATGGTGATTCCGGTGTAAACCGAAGCCTCGCGGGCGGCCACTGGCATGTTGGATGTGTTGGCAATCATCGTGGTCCTGTTCATCAGAGGCTTGCCGGTGTTAGGGTCGATTAGGTGAGGGAACTCACTGAGGACCTCGGTCATCTCGTTTCCTCGCTCACCGCAGCCGATGTAGACCACAATTTGGGCGTCCGACCACTTGGCCAGTTGCTGCTGGGTGACCGTCTTTCCGGACCCGAAGGGTCCGGGAATGCCGGCAGTACCGCCCTTGGCTAGGGGGAAGAGGAAGTCTAGGATTCTCTGACCGGTCACTAGAGGTACGCCGGGGGCGTACTTCTGAACGAAGGGGCGCGGAGTCCTGACAGGCCATTCCTGCATCATCGCAATCTCGGTGCCGTCGTCGAGTGTGCACACCGTCGTGGTGATGTTGAACTTACCCGACTGGATGCTGGCTACCTTGCCGCTGTTGCCAGGGGGCACCATGACTCTGTGCTCGACGGTCTCAGTCTCTTGGACAGTGCCTATGACGGCGCCTCCTGAGACCTCGTCTCCGACCGAGACTGTCGGGTTGAACTCCCACTTCTTCTTCATATCGAGTCCGTCGGCATCGACGCCGCGCGTGATGAACACGCCCATCGTCGCCTCTAGGTCTTCGAGAGGTCGTTGGATGCCGTCGTAGATCTGGGTCAGAAGACCCGGGCCCAGTTTGACGGACAGGGTCTGCCCCGTTCTGATGACTGGTTCTCCGGGCTTGACCCCAGATGTCTCCTCGTACACCTGAATGACCGATTGGTCGCCGTGCAATTCGATTACTTCTCCCATCAGTCCCTCGTCGCCTACTCGCACCACTTCGTACATTCTCGGTGTAATGCCAACTGCAGTAACGACCGGTCCTGAGATTCTGTAAATTAATCCACTATCTTCACTCATTTTTTTTCACTTCCTTTTCTCTCTTGAGGAATTACTTCCAAAGGTCGACGCCTAGCGCCGACTTGATGGACTCTCGGAGGGTGTTGTCCTCCTCGGTCCCGATGCCCAGAACTGTGGGCGAAATGCTGTCGGAAAGCCGCTGACGCAACTTACCCGGCAGACTGGTGAGTTCGGCCGCATCGATGACGATGATGCCGACCTCGTTCTCTTCAAGCATCGTGCGCAGGACGTTGCCTGTCTCCTCGATGCTCTCGGGGTTGTGCAGGCGCATGATGCCCGCGAGTTGGAAACCGAGGGTGAACTCGGGAGTGCCGACTATTGCAATCTCCATTCCCTATTCCTCCTCATAGCCCCATGTGTGCCTCGATAACGTCGTCGGGAAGTCCAACCGCCTTCCCACGCACGAGCAAGCGCAGATTCTGCACCTCGAGGACTTTGCTTTCGATGTAGTAAATCAGAGGGAATGCCGACAGCGGATTGAGGCTGTTCATCCTGTTCAGCAAGTCAAGTCTCTGACTGTTGAGGAGGTTGACTATCGGATCGAGAGTGCCTCTTTCTCTCGACTCCATCAGTGCCTCGTCGAAGCCGCTGTCATCGAATCCAGGGGCTCGTCTGAGGATTTCGAGTAGTGCCTCTTCATTCTCCGCCTCAGCCGCTTGGCGCAGGAACGTCGATGTGATTGCCTTGCCGCCAGAGATCATCAACTCGCTACGCTTCTCGGCCGGCATTTCCTGCTTTAGTGCACGAAACAGGTTGATTACGTTCCGGTGGTCGATTTCCGTGCGCAGGTAGCGCAGGAGCATGGGGTGACGAGTAGTTCCCTCACGCAACTTCTTAGTGGCAGACGAGTAGTAATGTCGGTCGAGCGCGTCCTCCAACGCCATCAGGTCCTCGTTGCCGTCCAGATCGACGAGTGCTCGTCCGAAATGGGTTCCTTCAAGGGCGGTGACCGCATCTTGCAGCGTATCTGAGTTATTGACGAGTTCCAACCACCGGAGGTTCGCCTCGTTCTGCTCGGGCAGAACCTGCCCTGACACGACCTCGAGAGATACGCCGCTGTGAATGGCCCTCAGAGCCGTCTTCACCTTCTGATAGGTGAACCTATCCACATAGATTGAGACCAGCCCCTTCAGGTGCCCCTGGCAGAAGGCCAGCACCTGATTCAGGTCCCGGTCCATGTTGTGGTTCAGCGCGGCCTCGACCAAGTCGACGCCGCTCAACTTGTCGGCATACTCGTCGAGCTCTTCTCTGTATCCGAACTCGGCGATGCTGGCAGCGATTGAGTCAGGGGACTGTTGCAGCAACTGGCGCATGCGGGTGTCGTCGATGAGACCGGCCTTCCGGGCCTTGCCACGCGCTGATGCGTTGGCCCAATTGGACTGTCCCGTTGATATCGTCGCCATTGCCCTCTCTCCGTTCTCAATTCTCTCCGAATAATGCCGATGTCACAGCAGGGAGAGCCGTAATCCAAGATCTCTCGAATAAGCCGTCGAAGCGATAGTCGAGAATCATTGAACCATCCGGTGCCTCTAGAACGAAGCCCCCTAGGCCATCGACATCTTCGCCTACTGCAAAGTCGCTTCCGGCACTCTCCAGTGCCGAGCGATCGATTCCCACGGGCCTCAGTACCATATTCGCTTCCGCATCGCCCTTGGCTTCATTGATGAGTGACTGAAGCAAGGCGGAACGCCCCTTCAGATTGGCTGACCCTACCATCTCCATCGCCGATTCTTTAGTAGCATCGAGTTCCTCTCTTCGTGCGATTAGAATCGCCTTCTGATTGGCCTGTCTGGCCGAGGCAACCGTTTCGGTCATGTTCTGAGAGCACTCTTTCATGGCCCTGGATAGGATGTCGCTGCGTAGCGACTTCAGTTCGCGCTTGGCCTCTGAGACGGTTTCCTTGGCTTTCGCCTTGGCGGCGTCGGTGATGGCTTTCGCTTCGCCCTCCGCCGCATTGTCAATATCACTAGCAAGTGCATCTAACGTCATGTGTAATCCTCCTTGTCCTGTTCATCATCCCGAACGTTCACAGTAGGAACATTGCGAGGAATCCGAAGATCAGGATGGTCTCAGGGAGCACAGTGAACAGCATGGCAAGCCCCAACTTGGAGCCGTCTTCAGCTACCCAGCCAACTGCTGCTGCACCTATCTGGCCTTGTCCAAGGCCAGTACCTATGCCGCAACCTGCGAGCGCAATACCTGCACCCAACTTGGCCATGGTGTCCTTCTCAGCTATTTCTTCTGCGCTCAACTGAGCACTCACCACACCAGCGATTAGGGTCAACCCCCAAAGCACTAGCAACAGTCTCAAACTCAATCTCGTCAATTTCATATTCTTCATTTTCTCATTCTCCTTTTCTCCATGCATAGCATTGGAATCTGATGTATCACTCTACCTCCACGACTCGGGCGGTGAACCCGAATGGATCGAACTTGTCGCCGACGGCCTCGTAGAACTGCTTCATCCACTCGACGAGGTGGAGTCGGGCTGTGTGGATGTTTGGGCTGACGAGTCCCAATATCCAGGCGAAGACCTGGACGACAAGCCATCCGAAGAACAGAATCAGCAGCATGAATACGCTGCTACCCACGCCGAGTGCGAAACCGAGCCCGCCGGAGATTAGGAAGCCGAACAGGAACTGTCGGCCGAAGGAGTTCAGACCGAGGGGTAACTCGGGCAAGCTCACCTTGAGCAGATTCAGGGCGAATGGCAGAATCACTGGTAGTAATACGGCTAGGAGCGTTAAACCAGCGACATCGTGGTGAGAGAGTTCTTCGACAACCCCAATCATACCTGCATCGTGGCTGCCATAGAGCATGTCATTGCCCGTCTCCGCTATCTTGACCCCCGCTACACCCACGGCGAACAGACGCACGTAGGAGATGACTGATGGCATCATGCCGATGCCCTCAATGGGACCTAGCAGAGCGGCGATGAGCGCGGGCATCCCGTGATACTTGTAACTGGCATAGCTGAGCATGAGTATGCCGACGACGACGAAAATCCCGCCGTAGTTCTGCATCAGGGTTAGTGCCTCATCACCAGGATTGGTTTTCAGGCCAAGGTATCCGGTGGCGAAGAAGTAGCCAGCGATGAGGATGGTTATCCACGAGCCGCGATCGAAAAACGCGACAACCGGACCAGTGTTACCATGGCTGTCACCGTGAATCCAGATGTCGCGGAATCCGATGATTAGGCCCAGCAGAACGTGGACGGCGCCCATGTAAATCGTTAGCAGCACCAGATCATCGAGGTTGTGACCGACCCTGTGGAATGGGAATGCCAGAACCAATTTGCCAAATTCCCATGACCTTTCCCACTGAAATTCACCGCCATAGGGGTATAGTGCCGTGAGCCATGTAGCCCAATCAGGAGCGTGAGAAGCCACCCAACCATGATCTCCATCGTGGTGCGGCAGTATCTCAAAGCCAGCGAATTCGCCATAGATGTAGCCGAATATCACAGCGGCGATGCCGATGTAGACGATGAATTTGGAGGCGAGCAGGCCTGTCTCGGTGTGTCCGATTCTAGTATACAGGAAATAGCCGAACAACATCGTTGCGGCCCCATAGAGTATGTCACCGAGAATGAGTCCGAAGAACAGAGGGTAGGTGAAGAACATGAACAGGGTCGGGTCTACCTTGCCGTAGCGAGGCCGTCCCATCAGATCTGTGAGCAACTCCATCGGCTTGCTCTTCTGGCGATCGGCGAACTTGATTGGAGGTAGTTCGAGTTCGGGCCCATGGTGAGCGTGGCCGCCACCACCGGGAACGATCTTGAACGGCTCGATATCTACGACGCGACAGGTCTCGGAAAGCACTGACTGGACTTCTTCCGAGCGTGCGGTCTCAATCCAACCATCGACGACGAAGGCATGGCCACTCACAGCGACTCTGATTGGCCCGAGTGCCAACGCCATGTCCCTCTCCAGCAACTCGATTCCGCTCAGCAGTGAGGTTCCGTGGTCTTCGGCCCAAGCGTCCACCTCCTCCTGAAGCGTCGAGCGCTCGGCCAGAAGCTCCCCTCGCCTCGCAGAGATGCTCTCCAGACGGACGGAGATCGGACCCTCGCCCTCAGGGACGGGAATGGCGGCGAAACCGGCCTCCGTCAGTTCCGATTGGACAGCGGAGGCGGAGGCGTTGGCGCAGAATACTGCGGCCACAGCGGGCTTGACGCCCTCGATGATGACGATGCCGTCGGGCGCGGAGGACTCGGTTCGAGCGACGTCCTTCACGGTGCCTACGAACGCCGTCAGGGATTCGTAGCCGGAGAGCAGGTCAAGGTCTAGGTCTAGCGGACGCAGCGTTTGCAGAGCATTCACCTCCTCACTGGTGCTGGAGAGTTCGCTGTCGATGACATCAATGCGATCTAGGAGGCCTAGCATTATCTCTACTCGAGAGGGGAGTTCGGCGGCGAGTTGTACGCGAACCGGTTCTGACTCCAAGATGGACTTCGGGTCGATAAGATCCAGTTGGGAAGAGACGCTGCGATAGCGATTGAGGTCCCGGCCTATCTCCTCGGACTCATCAGTGGGGCTGCCCAGTTCGAAGCCATCCTCGTCACCGGGATAGTCCAGAAGGTGGACTGCCTTCAGATTAGCGAGGGCTCTGACCGCGTCATCGACTCTGGACAGGGGGCCGGCTGCGGTGAGGCGGGACATCGCTTGGGTGGTTAGACTGCCCATTTACTCAACTCCGATTCTCAGTAAAATATTGGATATCTACGATTCTAGGAACGCGTCTAAGACCGAGTCCACAGCGGACGAGCGATTCTTCTTCCCCTGCTCGTGTATAGCTGCAAGAGCGGTCTGGCCATCGGCACTGACGGAGTCCGCCTCCTTGTTCGCATCAGCTCTGGCCTCATCTATCATCGACTGAGCCTCGACTTCGGCATCCTGCAGCCCCGTTGAGATGGCTTCAGTAGCCTTGCCTCGAGCCTTGCTAATTATGTTGGAGGCATCCGAGCGAGCCTTCTCCAACTTGGCTGCGGTCTTCCCTTCCGCTTCTTTGATGGATCTTAGAACTTCATCCCTAACCATGTGTTCACCCTTCGGGTGAACGCCGCACCGTTGAGGAGTTTATCATATTGACCGTGTCACCCCTTCGTAGACTCCGAGGCCGGTCACGGGATTCAACCAAATAGAGGAGTGATGGAGGAGTCCGTATGGATACCGAGCGCATCGGTGCCGAGGAGTGGGGAGAGCTCCAGCGCAATCTGGAGGAGAGTATCCCGGTGTATGACAGGATTAACAGATTCGCCACCTTGGGGCAGGTCTCCAAGTGGCGAGGGATGGTAATGGACAGACTTCCTCCGACTGGTCGCATACTCGAAGTCGGATGTGGACCAGGGAGCTTTGCCGAGGAAGTCGTCGGCAGGGATCTGGTGTGTCTCGATCCGATTGCCGAGATGCTCAGGGTCGCCGAGACTCGTGTCGGCCCGAAGAGGGCGGCGAGAGGGGACTCAGTGGTCGAGTTCGTAGAGGGGGTGGCCGAGGAGCTGCCTTTCGAGGATGGCTCGTTCGATGCGGTATGCTCGCTGTTCTCGTTCAGGGACTGGTACGACAAGCGCGCGGGCCTATCGGAGGTGCTGAGAGTGCTCAGGCCCGGCGGTACTCTGGTGATAGTCGACCCTGCCAAGATGAATCGCCTCCACGGTGTTCTCGGATGGCTCTGGATGAGACTCTGGGTCGGAGCATACGCCAGACTGATTTTCAGGAGGTCTGACCATCCTTGGAGATGGCTTGCGAAGACATACTCCAGCTTCGGCACCACGCGAGATTACGTCAGGATGCTCGAAGAGGTCGGCTTCGACGAGGTTCGGGCCAAGGTGGTGTTCCCCGGAATGGCCACCATCTGGCAGGCTTCCTCACCCTAACCTAGCAGAGGACGACAGGTCACTGCACGCCAGATGAGGGACTTGGTCAGTCTGTTGAAGGCCAGATTGAGCAACCAGTCAGGAGCGCGGAACAGCAGGCTTCCGAGCCTGAATGCCCGCTTCGAGTTGCGCATAACCTTGCCCATCTGTGCTTCCCATCTCGCCTCGTACTCACTGAGCGAGGTGCCGTCTCGAAGGTGTTCTGCGACAACCTGTCCAGCGATGCGTCCGCCAATCATCGCGATGGTGATGCCGGCTCCGTTGGAAGGCAACACCATGCCAGCGGCGTCGCCGACAAGCAGGTGGTTGCCCTTGACGAAGGAGCCGATAGAGCCAGACATCGGCAGAGATCCGGCTCCTCTGAATTCGATCCTTCCTCCGTACCTCGAGATGAACTCCTCCGAGTACTCGTTCAGACTCTTCCCGCGAGCTAGGGATGTCTGGATCCCAAGACCGATGTTGGCGCCGCCCTGCTTGGGGAACTTCCAGGCGTACCCGCCCGGGGCCACCGAACCGAAGTGCAGTTCGAGTGCATCTTCGAAGTCACCTGACATGAGGACGAACTTGACAGGGATGTTGAGAGACCCCTCATCCCATTCAGACTTGCGCAGGGGGTCGTTGTGGCCAGCGGCTCCGATGACCACCCTAGCGGTGTACTCGGAGCCGTCCCTGAGACGCACTGTCTCGCCTTCCACGCTCTCGACCCTGTTGCCTACCAGATAGTGTGCACCTCTCGACTGCGCGAGCTCTACGAGAGCCTCGTCGTGAATCACTCGGTCCAGCACCAAGCCCTCGAAATCGTAGCACAGCGGCTTGCCCGAGGGAGGGACCAGCCGCATCTCGCTGGTACGCATCGAGACAGCCGAATCGGGGGTCCTAAGGAGATCGTCGACCTCGGGGACATCAGGACACAGCCTGCGCATCTCGTCATTGCTGGGAACCAGTTCACCACACTGCAGTGGCGAGCCGATCGGATCCCTGCCGTCGATGACCAGCACCTCTGCCCCACCCTCGGCGATGTAGCGGGCGGTAGTGCTGCCCGCCGGACCCCCTCCTATCACTATGGCATCCCAGTCGGTGCGGGTCGGCTGCATGGGCTCAGTTCCGGCGCGATTCGGAGATCCTGACTAACTCGAACATCATGTCACGCGCTTCGGTACTAGGCAGAGTTTCAAGCGCGTCCATGGCGCGCTCGGTGTGATTCTCGATGAGCTGTGTCACATAGTCGAACGAGCCTGCTCCTTCCAGCAGCTGAGTCAGCTCCTCCCACCGGTCGTCGCTGAAGTTCTGAAGCACGTCGGCCAACTGCTCGCGCTCGACCCCGTGCAGCATGGTCAGTGCGTGGATTATGGGCAGAGTCATCTTGCCGTCGTGGACGTCGGTTCCCCTCGGTTTACCCATAGAGGTTTCACCGGTCAGGTCCAGTAGGTCATCGACCATTTGGAAGGCCCTTCCGAACTCCATGCCGAATAGTTCCAACGCAGTGACTGTCACCTCGGGAGCTTCTGCCAATACCGCAGCACCCCAGCAACCCGAAGCGAAGGGGAAGGCGGTCTTGCCATCGACGATGGCGTAGTAATCCTCTGGAGTGGTGGCGAGGTTGCCTACGTGCTCGAGCTGCTTCAGTTCACCATTGGCGATACGTCCGCAGGCTTCAGCGATGCGTTCCACCACTCGGTCATCGTGGCGCCCCCCTAAACCGAACCCCAGTGCGAACAGGTAGTCGCCGGCGATGATGGCCTGAGGTAGTCCGATGGAAGTATGCAGGGTCGGCTTGCCGCGCCGAACCTTAGACTGGTCGTAGATGTCATCGTGAACGAGAGTTGCTGTGTGGATTATCTCTGCAGACAATGCGAGATTCATGACCTTGGAGGTGTCATCGCCACCAGCGGCCTCGAAGGCAAGGAGGGCGATGATGGGGCGGTACCTCTTTCCCCCTGCTAACAGGATGTCGCTAGCCAGTTTCATCGCCGGGGCCTCTGAGCCGGCCATACGCAACTGCACGAATTCCTCGAGTGCTTCCTCGATGGCATCTCTACGACTGTCGAGATCTGTGTTGATTGAGGCCATCGAGACCATGTGATTCGACCTTCCTTGGCAGGGGTCGCCTTATCAACAGGTGTGCGCGCGGACCTGACGGGCACGATACGTGTCCCCTCCCCTGAGGTGGACGATGATGGACGAACTGACGCTCGCTATCATCGATTCACCAGACTGCCCGGTCTCCGAACACATCGCGATATTCTTGGCCTCCGGAGACGCTCCTGAGATTCCCATCGACAGCCGTACAGTAAGTGGCTTCTCCGAGGGACTGACGCTCCTTGGGGGCGGCGAGTTCGACCTAGTGGCAATGCCTGCCAGACTGCTTCACGGCAGGCAGGCGGAGATGTTGGCGGCCGGTTGCGAGGTGGTCGGAGCGAGGGTCCCAAGGCGCCCCAATCTAGTCCTCGTGTCTGAGAACAAGATTGGTTACCAGCCAAAGTCGGCGATTATTCTGTCTGATTCCAAGCTCGTCCGCAGACAACTCCGACGGGCCCGCAGGGGGCTCAGAATTCTCGGGCCTACCGCTTTCGCTGCAATAGGCGGTTTGGATGCCCCCCCTGGCGACCCTGTCCCTCTGACGGAGTGGATGGAGGGGCTTAGGCAGAGCGAGGAGATTGACGGTTACATCACCTCGAGACCAATCTACGACGAACTGGACATAGGGGGTCGCAGACACGCTCTTCTCCCGGATCCCAAGGACCGAGGGGGCGCCCACTTCCTACCTCTTCCGTACGCCGATCTGGTCATCCTGATGTCCAGAAGGAGGTTTCCAATCAGTATCTCGGAGCAGCTCTCTGAGCCAGAGGGGAATACCTCCTGGGGAGTCCATGACCAGATGATATCAGGACTGAGTGAGGAAATACTGGAACGGACGGGGATTCTGGTCAGACACCGTCATGTCCGCTCACTGATGAAACAAGCTGAGGAGCACAAGGACATCACCCTCGAGCAGTCGTGCCACGATACCGAGGGAGAGGTACTAGATGACGACATGCGCGTCGAAATCCGACTAGAGATTATCTCCAAGAACGGCCACAAGACACTTGGTCTCGACCGCATTGTCAGGTATGCCGATTACGAGCACGCCACGATTTCGGTGCTGCGGGACTGGGAGGTTCTGATAAGGGAGGCATCCAGAGATGTCCCGAAGGACTTCTACATGGACATCGACGCTCCAGCCTACATCGACTTAGTTGAGTAGCGGTCAGTTGTGTTTCACCCTCAACCACCTTCCCAGCACCTGTGGTGCTGCGCAAGCGATATGACCATTGGATGCTCGAGCGGCCGAGAGGGTGCTGGCTTTGGAGTTCGACAGAGTGCTGCTCGACGCTCTCTACAGGGGGCGTCTTGTGGAGTTGCGAGATCGGGCTGAAGAAGCCGGTCTAAGCAAGAGTGGTTCGGTCGAAGTGGTGCGCGCCAGACTCATCCAACACCACATCCTCAGCGAGGTTGACCTGTCCTGGGAAGGTATCCAATCCATGTCGCACAAAGAGATAGGCGGGGTCCTGAAGATGTTCGGCATCAAGTCATCCGGATCCCACAAGGAAAGGCGCCAGAGGTTGTGGCTGCACCTGAACTTCGACTCACGAAGGCTCACAGTGGAGTATCTGGCAGAAATGGACAGGGACGAGCTTCACGAACTGTGCCAGAGACTGGAGTTGCCACTGACGGGGAACCGGACGGTGTTGATGGGGCACGTAGCGGGAGTCCTGACGAGCCAGGCCAACGGATGGGGCAGGATCAAGCGCAGTTTGCGGCGAACGGGGATTCCAGAGGCCTCCGTGGCCGAGGCGCCAAGAATTGAGTCCGATGAGCCGGAGGAGTCAGGGGCAGTGGAGGAGGAAGTGGAGTTTGAGGCGCCATCTCCCAATGCGGTGCTCGAGGACGCTAGTGACGCACTGGTTCTCGAGCTCGACAAGGCCGAGCCCTCGGTCCAAGGCGCCCTGCTGACAATCCGAGCGAGGGTGGATGACCTCGAGAGGATGATTGGGACAATCCTCAGGGGGCACGGAGGTAGATGGGGGGGCGACGAGGAAGCCCTCCTCATCAGACTCGCTGAGCGCAGAGGCTGGCCACTGGAGCAAGAGGAGGTGCGTTCCCGAGTGATTGGTGTTGCTACTAACATCGCCGAGATCAAGGGCGCCGAGATAGGCGATGGGCCTAGGCAGAGGATTGACGCGGCGGCGACGCTGGAACGAGTCAGAGAGAGGATGCGGTACGCTGAGACGCTGATCTCAGAGCCTGATGAGGAGTAATCACTCCGGTACCAGTTGGAAGAAGCCGAACCGCGGCTCCATCACCTCGCCCTGATCGCGGGCCTGGTCTATTGCGTCCTCGGCGGACTCTCGCGAGTGGCCGCCGTGAACGAGAGCGGTCACCAGATCGTTGTACTCTACGCCCTCACCGGTATCACGCGAGCGAACCGTCTCGAGGATGAGTTCGATGGCATCGCCGGGCTCAGCTGCGGGCTCACTGCTTTTCGGCGCCTGCGGGGCCGTCTCCTCGAGAGTCGTGGCGGTGGATTGCGGTGGATCCATCAGACTGGTCCTGCCGGTCGCCATGGAGAGGGCCTGCAGGACCCCGACGCGGTAGCCCTCGGGGTCGAAGTCGCCATAGTGCCCGCGAGCGAGTATCAGCCCTTCCACGAGATCTCGTGGAATCCCGGCCGCCTCGAGGGCAGCGGGAGTCAGGTCTGCCTCTAGGGAGGTGGAGTGGGCGTCGATGCGTCGCAGAGTGGCCTCGGCGGTCTCGACCAGCCAATTGGTGTAGCACTCCCTGTCGATGACCGTGAACTCCTCCGCGCGCAGGGAGGTGAACATGCCACCGTCTTCCGTTTCGAACCACCTCGCCTTGCCGACGAGGGCCAGAAGGAAGCGGTCGCCGCTCTCAAAGCGTGCCAACAGTTCCTCGAAGTCGGGATGCAACTCTGGCTGGAACGAAGCCACGCTGAACAGGTAGCTGCCGGTAGGGTCCCTGACATGACCGGAGTAGTTCGGGCCACTGTCACCCTCGCGGCGCTCCATGCGGTCGATGACCCCGCATACTAGGACGCGATTGATCTTGGCGCCTATCTTCGTGATGACAAACGACGGGTCGTACTCCCCTGAGCCCTCCTCAGTCAGCGAGGCATCCCGGTACTCCTGCGCGAACAGCCTCACGGCGCTCTGACGGGCAATGCGTCGTGCTGGCTCCTGAATCACAGGACCACCCCCCAGCGTTGCATGACCTGATTGGCGGCGTCAGCAGAAGGGGTCTGGTCCTGCTCAGCCTCGTCGGCGAGCAGCATTGCGCCTTGATCGTCCACTATCGAACGCCCCTTGATGATGAGGCGCTGCGCGAGCACGCGCTGACGTAGCGAGGCTACGAAACCGTCACGGCCCTCCTTGGAGATTTGCTCCTTCACGGATTCCTGATTGACACCGAGGAACGCCTCGGAGGGGTCCTTCGACATCAGCAGGGATGCGTTGGACACCCCATCATCAATGACGAATCTGAGCCTCAGGTCCTCCTCGCCACGCTGTGGGCCGTGCTCTGCGCAGGCGCCATCCCTGAGTACGCGCCTGCACTCGGGGCAGCGCTCGACTATGCCTGAATCGGGACGCACCGCGACTATTGTCCCGCTGGTCCGGATGCCGCGACGCGAGCCGCCGCTTAGCATGGAGGTGAGGTCTACGTCGATCCAGTGCTGCTCTGGGTCTATAGGCTCCCACGGAGCATCAGACAAATCTGATACCTGTGCGGCCTCGTCGATAACCAGATCGGGCGAACCCTGCCAGAACTGCACCCTCGCCCCAGTCAGGTGCAGGAAGTCCCCGGGCTCGGGGTCGACCTCGCACCACGCGGTCAAGCGGCAACGGCCACTCGGATCGATGACGTCCCCGCTGCGAACCACTCGCTCAGTTCCATCCTCGGAGGTGAAGGAGCGTTGAATCCAGGATTCGACCTGAATGGTGACCTCGATGTCGCGCATGCCGTTGCGCAGGTCCGAAATAGAGACCTTGTTGGCCTTGGACAGGTCATCCATGCTGGCGAAAGCCGAATCGTGGTAGATCTCGATCATAGTGCGGTCGCCGATGTTAACCTCAGGGGTCTCGCGGAACTTCCTAATCGATGCACCGTCGATCTTGAGCAGGGTTCCCGGCTCGTGCTCCAGAGGGACCCATGACAGGAAGCCTATGCTGCCGCTGGCATCACCAAGCCTACCGCGGACGACGTCGAGCTCGCCGCTGCCATCTCGCTTGACTATGACATCCGGCTTGGCCGATATCAGTCGGGCGACTAGATTGACGTAGCCCTCATTCGCGGAGGCAGTGGCGATGTCGGTGGGCTCACTGCTGACCTGCACCACCGGGGTGCCGCCCTCCCTGAGGACGGTGACCCGGGTAGTCCGGTTGATATTGAGCGAGCGCTTGTCGTTCCACTCATTGACCGAGGCGCCCTCAAGGCGCACCACCGAGCCAGGCGCCAAGTTCTCGCCCTGCTCGCCCCAGTCCTTGAAGTCCCAGCGCTCGCGATTGTCGCTGCCCTCCCAGGGATTGTCCTCAATCCAGCCGAAGGCCACCTGCCGCTCCTCGCCACGGACCATCTGGATGCGCGGTGTGTAGGTGATCACCGCGACCTCGATGGTGACGTTGCGGTCCTCGGCATCGAGCTCGGAGAAACGGTTGACCTTCTTCTCTGCCTTAGCAGGAGCTGCGATCTTGGTGACCTCCATCCCGGCGGCGGTCTGGAACTTCCGAACAACCGAGCGCAGTGCGTCCTCAGGAGGAATCAGGAACTCCTCCTCGTAGCGCCTGAACTCCTCGGCTATCTCACCGTCGTCCGCGTCGGGACACTCCTGTTTGACTATCTTCACCTGCGTTGCGTATCTTCCGTCTTCCGTCATTTGCTCACCTGCATCAGTGAATGAGGTCTGAGCCTACATAAACCACTGATGCGGTAGCCTCCAGAGAAGCTTCGGGCAGCGATGCTGGGGCAACGTTCGTTCGTGCGTGTTGGGGTAGACTCAGCACTTCATCACCTCCGGGGCCTCACGTTTGACTCGGCGGTCTTTGAAGATGTGCATTGCCAGTGGTCTCCGTGCGGCGGCTGCGTTTATCCACAGGACCTCTTGTCAAGGGGCGATGGCAGCCGACCAGATGTGCAGGTTCGGAGTACTGACAGCCTCCGACAGAGCCAGTGCCGGCGATTACGAGGATATCAGCGGGCCTGCCATAGAGCAGTTTCTCAGTGAAGCTGTGACATCCCCCTGGGAGGTGGTGCGCTGTCTCGTTCCTGACGAACAGGGTCTGATAGAGGCGTCACTCAAGGATCTCGTTGACAGCGAGGGCTGTTCGGTGGTGGTCACCACAGGAGGGACCGGCCCGGCCCCTCGTGACGTCACCCCCGAGGCCACCGAGGCGGTGTGCGAGCGCATGCTGCCAGGGTTCGGCGAGCAAATGAGGGCAATCTCGCTGCGTCATGTCCCCACTGCCGTGCTGTCGAGGCAGGTCGCGGGTATCCGTGGCTCCTGCTTAATCCTCAACCTGCCCGGCTCCCCGCGCTCGATACGCGAGATACTCGACGAGGTCTTCGCCGCTGTACCTTACTGCGTCGACCTCATCGGAGGGCCGTACATCACCACTGACCCGTCCGTCGTGGACGCCTTCCGACCACCACACGCCCGACGCGAATGATTCATGCGGGATTCACTGCTCGCCGAACCATGGCGAAGCTGAAGTCGGGCGATGCGGGCAGTAATCGAGGCGTTGACGAGATGAGGGAGATCGAGGTCGCTCTGGACTTCACTCCCAACGCCCTTGCCTCACTGATGTACCGACAGGGCGACACCGTGGTGCTGGCCTGCGTGACCAAGGCAGACAGGTTGCCGCGCTGGTTCCCCCGCGACGCCGAACGTGGCTGGGTTCACGCCGAGTACGCCCTACTCCCAGGCTCCACCAACACCAGATTCCGCCGTGAGCGCAACGGTGCCAAGGGCAGAACCCAAGAAATTGAGAGGCTGGTAGCGCGCTCTCTGCGTGGTGCGGTAGACCTCGATGAGCTCGGGCCTATCGCTCTGACTGTCGATTGCGATGTACTGAATGCCGACGGTGGCACGCGGTGCGCCTCGATTACAGCCGCCTCGCTGGCCCTGAGACTTGCCGTCCGACGCCTGATTTCCTCCGGTGACTGCCTACCTAAGGAAAAGCGCCTGAGCAGAGAGGAAGTCAAGAAGGGGGTCGAGGCGCCCGAACTGAGCGAGGCTGAGAGGTCTGCTCACGAGCTGGCGGTGATGCCTAATGATGTCGCTGCCCTCAGCGTCGGGATGGTCGCAGGAGATGTCAGAACCGATCTCGATTACGTCTTGGACAGCAATGCCGATGTCGACATGAATGTCGTGATGACCAGTGACGGCGGCTTCGTAGAGGTTCAGGGGACTGGTGAGGAGGCGACATATACTCGCGAGGAACTCGATTCGATGATTGATGCAGCGGCTACGGGCATCTCCGAGTTGCACGCCTTCCAGACAAGCATACTCTCCGATGCGAGTTGATGGTGGGACTGGCCGGACTTGAACCAGCGGCCTCCGCATCTTCAGTGCGGCGCTCTCCCAGCTGAGCTACAGTCCCGTAGCACCCTC
>Ga0208522_1001117_pt1 | contig 17541 bp, 16 predicted proteins | sample ETNtaG_25_FD_185763 | JGI IMG/M metagenome (GOLD analysis project Ga0208522, IMG submission 185763) | Marine microbial and viral communities from oxygen minimum zone, Eastern Pacific Ocean - ETNP201302SV86 (SPAdes) (version 2) | ecosystem: Environmental > Aquatic > Marine > Oceanic ... | reverse complement strand
GGGCACGACAGGATTTGAACCTGTGACCTCCCGGTTATCAGCCGGGTGCTCCAGCCAAACTAAGCTACGCGCCCTTGAGCATCATCGGCACATGGGATTATGATTTGAAGGCTACTCAAGGATTTACTCACTCTTCTTCGTAGCCTTCGCCATTCAACTTCAAGAAACTGGGAAGGGTTACCAGTCTGGAGAAAGTGCACTTTAGAATGACCTCGTCCAATCTGGAAGTAGTCTTGGCAAGCTGCCCACAAGGGACTGCTATTGTCTCAGGGAGCCCATGTCTGGTTCTCACCATGAAATGGGGTTTTACTAGTAGGCCCTTGTATGTCCGCTTTATTTTGATGAGTTCTATTACATTGCCTATGTCCATCCCATCATTGTCCAGTACCGCTCTATCCAACAACTCATCTGGTGCGTAGAGGTCTTCCTGAATCCGGACTGTGTTTCTCCACCTCCGTTGTAGTTCTCTCATAGATTTCGATAGTTTGATTCCACCATCCGGCCTAATGCTGTGAACTAGTTCCTTTGCCAGGGGAGCCAGATCAGCAGGTTTCCTCATGAATTCGCTAGCCACTTCGTCTTCCACCTTGATTCTTAGAGACTTAACAAACTCTTCTCTGGGGTGGAATCTCTCACCAACCACCACTCCTACGTGTTTGTCTCCAACGTAAACATCTCTGTGTATCATTTCCTGTATTTCGTAGTCCTCTACCATTTCTCTCCCTCAGGGAGGAGCGCATCCCCCATACATCTCCAAGGCTCCAGAGGCTGGAGTGGCACTTATAATATTCGTTAATCAAGACTGATAATCCAATTGAGATTTTTAATTAATTATGAATTTTTCAATTGGAAAATTAATTTTAGTTTGATTTTATTGATGATTATCAGAAAACCATTTTTTCCACCATCAGAATCTCATTGCAAGATCTTACAGGCTGATTCCGGAGAATGTTGATGTGTATTCCCTCACTCCAATGCTCGATGGTAGGCGGCCTCGATGCTCTCGCTGAAATCCGCTCAAGTACGGGCCTCGCTCAGACAAAGGGGCTCAAGGACTCGACAATCTCCGATTTCCTTCAGACTGATCCATCTCTGAGTAGGGCCATCGAGGAGGCTACCGATAATTTCCATAGTCTTCTCAATGACATGGGCGATGAGTTGTTTTCCATGAATGAGAGTGACTTGGTGACCCATCTACAATCCGACTATGTCAATTTCTATTCTGCAGCAACCGTAAATCCGTATGTCGCTATCTCGGCACGAGGACCATGGATAGTGACCTCACACGGGGCTGTTCTGCATGATAACGGAGGCTATGGAATGCTTGGAATGGGACACGGTCCTGACGACGTAATCCAGTCGATGCAGCAGAACTGGGTCATGGCCAATGTCATGACACCCTCCTTCAGTCAGAAGAGACTCTCTGACCGACTAAGGAAGGAAGTTGGCCACACAAGAGGGAGTTGCCCATTCTCCAGATTCGTCTGTTTGAATAGTGGCTCAGAGTCAGTCACAATCTCAATTCGTATTGCTGATGCCAATACTCTCAGGATTACTGGAGAGGGTGGAAAACACGAGGGAAAACCAACCAAGATGCTTGCCCTGGTCGAAGCATTTCATGGAAGAACCCAGAGACCTGCTCAGATTTCGGACTCGTGCAGCGAAAAGTACGAGAAGAATCTGGCATCTTTCCGAGAAAGGGATAACGTAATCTTCGTTCCTAACAATGATCTAGAATCACTCAGCGCTACTTTCAACCGTGCAGAGGAAGAGGGATTCTTCATTGAATTGATGGCAATGGAACCGGTGATGGGCGAGGGGAATCCAGGACTCTGTGTAACTAGGGAGTTCTATGACTTGGCTAGATCCCTTTGCTCCAAGCATGGAAGCATGCTCATCGTTGACTCAATCCAAGCTGGACTGAGAGGACAGGGATGCTTGAGCATTGTCGACTATGATGGGTTTGAGGACTGTTTGGTTCCAGACATGGAGACTTGGTCAAAGGCCCTTAACGCCGGTCAATTTCCACTCTCAGTGGTCGGACTATCTGAGAGAGCCGCCGAACTTTATGTCGTCGGCATATATGGAAACACGATGACTACTAATCCAAGAGCTTTGGAGACTGCAGTTTCTGTTCTTGATAGAGTAACACCAGAATTGAGGCAGAATATCAAGGACAGAGGTGTCGAATTCGTCTCCAAACTGAGAAATCTCGCTGATGAGATTCCTGACACTATTACTGAAGTTCAAGGAACGGGTCTTCTTCTCTGTACTGAATTGAATCCCGAGAAACTTCCAGTAGTGGGTTTCGGTTGTGTCGAAGAATGGTGTCGAATCAATGGCCTCGGGGTCATTCACGGAGGGCATAATGCTCTGAGATTCACCCCTCATTTTGCAATTACCTCTGAGGAGATAGACATGATAGTTGGAATTCTAAGGGAGGCTCTACTTACTTTCACCTCGAAGACTATCGAGGCAAGCTAGGCAGTTGCGTTGCCATGCTCAGAGATGTGCACGTCTCAGGTCCTTTGGACGGCCTTAGAGAGGCACTCGAGGAAAGACTTCAGCGGGCCGGAGCAATAATCGTTGACGAAGCAGAAGAAGCAGAAGTCACGATTCAGATTGATGGCCATGAGAAATGTGACATCGCCATCGTCCATCCAGGTTCAAAACTACCAGACTCAGGAATCGTGATTGAACTTAGTGACGTCATTATCCCAAATGGCAGTAGGAACTGGGGAAATGGCACCATAATCGACTGGATTGAGCAGATCATGAGTGGGAAGCAACCTTCTCCTGAATCTGTAATTAGGTTCTGGGTAAACGTTAGGGACGTAGTAGATGCAATATCTACTATTTGCCTTAATGGGAAAGAAAACTTGCCTAAGGGAAACTATAGGATGTGCGGTAGAAGGTCATGGGAGATGGAGGATGTTACCGACGAGATTAGGATTCTCTGGGAACGTTACAACAACGCAGTCAATCATTCACACACGGTTGAATCATTGTCTGAAGTCCCCAGTCCTGTAAGGGGAATACATTCGGAAGTTGTAGAAAGGCCAGACTTGAGCGAACTCCACGAGGCTTTAATCAAATCAGGGGCAGAGGGATGGCACCCCTTGGTGCCAATGAGAATCTCTCTGATGGAGATGATCGCTGTCGCCAATTAACGAGAATTCTTGTCGCCCTGCACCTTCACTCTAACGTCCTGAGCAAGGCCCTTGCAGGCTTGCATCACCTTTCGAACTCTGGTCCCTGCAGCACTATTCCCGGAGTCGTGTTTCTCGGCGTCACCGATAGCTTCCGTTAACTCGTTTATCATGTCCTGAATCATTTCTCTAACTGACATGGAATAATGGGGAAAAAGCGTATTAATAGCCGTTTCTGCGGCACACTTCTCAGTTATTGCCAAAGAGATCTGATCCGAGAAGAGGCAGAATTAGACTCGCCTCACCCTCAACGACTATCTGATCTGCCTCAGGCCTGATTTTGCCCCAAGAAATCGCCTCCTTGAGTCTAGCCCCAGATAAGGAACCATCGTATTCCGGTGCAGTCGTAATCGAAACTGCCGAATCCATCCCAGACTCCTCTCTAAATTGATTCCACCAAATTACGTGATGCTTCGAGATCCCTCCGCCTACCATCAGACCATGACTCTCGTTTGCTGTCCATATCATGTCGGATAGAATCTGCTCGTCCGCGAGAACGTCTACCATGAAATCCGGACTCCTTTGTCTGTGCATGAACAATTGCGAGCCTATTGAACCGTCAGTCAAACCGGGGATGACCATGGGGATTCTGTTCTTTGCCACCCAGTGAAGTAGGGAACTATCGTCATCTATCCTGTCTCCAATCGCCCAACAAAGCTCTACTGAACCAAAACCCCTCCAAGGGTTGCTATTGTTCTGCGACTTCCTCTCTTCCTCAATCTCACTTAACCAAGGAAGCAAGACCCTCTCCAATATCTCTCCATAGCATTCGTTAGGGATTACAACATTGCCAAGTCTGTTCAATCCTTCCTTGCCCAAGGCGATATCGTCTAGGCTGAAATCACCATGGAAGTAGTCCTTGAATGTCCTTGCGATGTCATGGTCAAGTGTTCCACAGGTGGTAATCACTACGTTGTACGCTTTCCTCTTCAACGCCTCAACGAAGAAACCCCTAGTTCCAGTGGCACATAGGCAAGCCGGGAAGGATAGCCAGTTGAGAAACCCCTCATCACCGGACTGTGAAATCGCCTTCCTCAGGATGTTCCTTGCACGAGCCAACTTCGATGCGGTGAAACCACCGGCCATCCCCATCTGATCAATCAGAGAGCGAACGTCTGAGACGTTAGAGAAATCATAGTCCTCTACTGGTTTGTCGAAATCGTCCCGCGAGTAGGCGCCCATAGGAACCGCACTGGACACTTGGCTTCAATTGGTCGCATTCTGTAGACTGAAAATCCTGTCTCTCAGGCTCGCTGCCCTCTCGAAATCAAGCCTATCAGCAGCCTGCCGCATCTCCTTCTCGAGCCTAGAAATAAGGCCTGTAGATTCTTCATTTGTCTCAGAGTATCTCTTTGGTTCGTCGACCCATTCCGGCTGACTGACATTTTCAAGCACAGAATCGGATGTGTTCCAAACGCCAGCGCCTAGGCCGAACTTTTTCGCCAATCCATCCAGACCCTTCTTTCCCGGAGGTTTGGCAACCATCCTCCTGCCACCGCCGCTTCCAGTCCCCGCCACTCCTGAAAACAAGTCCTCAATTTCGGCCCCCATCACAGGGAGTGCCTTCTGAATGGTCTTCGGAACGATTTCGTTCTGCTCGTTGTGCTCTCCCTGCAAAACCCTTCTTCTTACTGTCTGGCTGATTGCTGCCTCCATGGCTGGAGAGATGGAGTCTGCATACAGGATGACCAAACCGTCTTCGTTACGTGAGGCTCTACCTATGGTCTGAAGCAGTGACCGTTCGTTTCTGAGGAAACCTTGCTTGTCAGCATCGAAGATTGCAACCAGCGAAACCTCTGGGATGTCTAACCCCTCTCTCAGAAGGTTAATTCCGACGATTACGTCAATTATGCCAAGCCTTAGGGCCTTGATAATCTCCGTACGCTCTAGAGTGTCGATCTCGCTGTGGAGGTAGTGGGCCTTTACTCCCATCCTTTCCAAGTACTCTGCGACCTCTTCTGCAAACTTGATTGTCATCACAGTGACGAGAACTCTCTGGTCACGACTTACCCTATCGGCAATCTCGCTCAGCAGGTCCTGAACCTGCCCCTCAGTAGACCTCACCTCGATTTCTGGATCGAGAAGACCAGTAGGCCTAATTTCCATCTTTGCTATGCCTTCTACTTTCTCAAGCAACTCTTCCATACTGTGCTTTGATTGAGGTTTCCCAGATTCGGACTTTCTCGCCCCCCCACCTCCATCAACGTGCATCAGACCTTCTGGGACTTCTTGTCCGGTTATCTCTGCCAAGTGCCTCAGTTCCCGTTCACCAGGGGTGGCACTAACATACATCATCTGAGGGATAAGGTCCTGAAACTCGTCAACTCGAAGAGGACGATTGTCATATGCAGATGGTAGTCTGAATCCATGGTCAACTAGGTTCTTTTTCCTAGAGAAGTCTCCACCATACATTCCTCCAACTTGAGGAAGAGTGACATGCGACTCATCCATGATTACTAGATATCTCTCTGAGCCACCATGGAATTGCTCTCCATTGCTAGCGAAGAAGTCTAGCAGACAGTACGACCTCTCTCCCCTGGTCCGTCCGTCGAAGTGCATGGAATAGTTCTCGACCCCCTTGCACGATCCAACTTCATTCAGCATTTCCAAATCAAACCTCGTCCTTTGTTCCAGCCTATGGGCCTCCAGACCCCCATCATTAGACTCGAACCAGTCCAACCTGCCTTCCAATTCATACTCGATATCCTCTAGTGCTTGCTTAAACCTCTCCTCACTAGTCATGTAGAACTCTCTAGGATGAATCCAAGCCTCCTCGAATTCGTCGAGAGGCTCCCATGAGACTGCTTCGCAGACTTGAATCCTCTCAATCCCCTCCCAACCGAATCTGACTCTGATTGGATCGTCCCTGCTTGGCATCCACACGTCAAGAACCTCACCTCTGAGTCGAACGTCACCTCTGACAATCTCTCCAGTCGTTCTTCGGTACTGTAGGCCCACCAGTTCTCTGACAATTTCCTGCGGGTCAGCTTTCTGATCGACGTATAGTCTGAGGTGATTCTGCTGGAAGACCTCTGGTGGGTTTAGACCGTAGATTGTGGAAACTGTCCCAACCGTGATTACGTCCGGTCGAGAAACAAGAGAAGCAACGGTCGAGAATCGCTCTTGTTCAATGCGTTCGTTCATCTGGAGTTCCTTGTCTATGTATAGGTCGCGACCGGGTATGTATGCCTCTGGCTGGTAGTAGTCATAGTAACTAACGAAGTACTCAACCGAGTTCTCCGGGAAGAGTCCTGACATCTCCTGCCAAATCTGACGTGCTAGTGTCTTGTTGTGTGAGAGTATTAGTGTTGGAAGTTGCAACTCCTCAATGACTTTGGCCATCGCGAAGGTCTTCCCAGATCCGGTCACACCAAGCAGAACACATCTTTCTTGACCGTCTTCCAACTGCCTTACTAACTGGTCAATGGCCTGCTGCTGGTCACCAGCGGCCCCATAGTCTGCGTGAAGTGTGAACATCTCAACGCCTCAATCAAGCAACCCGTCACTGAAGTATTCTACGTACATCATGCTGGCTAGAAGAAACCACCCAGTTAGCATGGACGAACGGAATAGGATCTTCTGATACCTATCCATTCCATCGGCGGACTCAGATGCCGATTCAGCCCCCTTGGTCATCACATAGATATTGATTAGACCCATGGCTACAACAGACAGAATCCAATACGTATGGCGAAATCTCCTGGTTTCGGAGAACTCATGCATCCCAGTTAGGAGAAAGCATACCATCCATCCAATGGTCAGAGCCACGCTAAGATTCCTAGTTGCTAGATGGCCAAAACTAGCCGGGAAAGACCGAATCCCCTGATCCCTATCCACATCCTCGTCCATTAGTGCGTAGTTGACATCGAAGGCAGAAATCCATAGAGCCACTCCCAGTGAAATGAAGAACAATTCTGGGAACCAGAGAATCTCAGTCCACCCATCATGCATCCCAGTAATGGCTGCCCAGCCATGGGTGTCCGCTGCTATTGCAACCCATGCTCCTGCTGGAGCGAGTGCCAAGCAGAAACCTATCCAGAAGTGGCAAATCCACGAGATCCTCTTCGTATACGGGTAAATTACGAATGCTATCACTGGAAGCCAAACCATCTTCAAAGCCACCTCGTTCAACATCCACGCAGAAAACAATAGCATCACAAGGAATGCTGCTGAGAGCACCCATGCCGTCTGAATAGACATCGTCCCTGATGGCAGGTGTCTGGAGGCAGTACGGGGGTTCGCCGAATCGATTTCCCGATCGATAATTCTGTTCAGTGCCATTGCAAGGCCTCTGGCACCGATGGCTGCCACGATAATCCAGAAGACGTCCAATCTCTCGCTACCGAACTCATTGTCCGCTAGTACGAATCCGATTAAGACGAAGGGAAGGGAGAACAGAGTATGTTCAACCTTGACGAATTCCAACATCTCTCTAAGGCCCATATTACAACCTCTTTGACAACCATGAGTCAATCCTCTGAACGAGATCAGGGTCGTGTAGCGTCACTGCGGGCCATCTCCGAACCGGCAGTGGACCGACTTCTGATGGAATCGGAGCAGTTGCATCCCAAGCAACCCTCGTCCTTGCCTCGTCAAAGTGAAGATCCCTTCCGACATCGAATCTGCAGAAGAGCTGCCATAGTAACCTCCTCCTCCACTCTTCGCTCTCCAAGTCCGCATCCGAGTCGGTAATGAATAACCACTTCAGTCCCTTGGACGCCCCCAAATCCCAAATCCCTTTCTTGATGAAAGCAATTCTCTCTCTCTGGAGGCTGGCCAAATGCTCGTTGGCATCCTCCATACTCTCCTCTGGCTTAGGACCACCTTCAATCTCAGTAGTGATAACCATCATCGAAGGACGTAGCATTCTGGCTTGAGCGACACCATCAATGGCCGAGGCCGAAATGGCCAGTGAATTGCTTACAGAACCCAGATCGACACTTTCTATCGGGTCTCCCTCCACCGGGGTCGTCGCATCGATAATCAGTTTGTCATGGATGTTCTCCCACGGGGAAGTGTGCGCCAATGTGTCTGCCACCATCCCCTTCAGAGTAACAAGATCATCGGGGATGCTGACTCTGCTCTCAAGAGCGTCAAGAAGGGAGTCGAGATCCTTTACAGCATGATCCTTGTCGACAACCACCACTACCTTGAGAAACATCATCTGACCAGCACCCAGGAGGCCCAGAGCAGTCTTTCTAGCCTGTCGGGGATATCTCTGTTTGGAGGAAACAATCGCTAGGTTGTGGAAACCCGTCTCCAATGGTAGGAATGCATCAACAACATCTCGATGCTGAAACTTCAGAACAGGAAGCAACGCATCTCCGATTGCCTCACCGAGATAACCGTCCTCCATGGGAGGGACTCCTACGATAGTCATCGGAACTGTCGGGTCCTTCTTGTGAGTGATTGCAGTTACGTGCATTACGGGGTACTCATCTTCCAGGGAATAGTGTCCGAAGTGGTCACCGAATGGTCCTTCGGTCCTAGTCTCACCCGGAATCATGTACCCTTCGATAACGAAGTCACAATCCGCGGGTACCCACAGTTCGTTTGTCTGGCATTTCGTGATTCTCAACCTTCTTCTACTAAGAAGGCCGGCAAATTCGTACTCTGAGAGATTATCTGGTAGTGGCGAGATTGAGCTGAAGATAATCTGTGGAGGCCCACCGAGACAAATCGCCACCGGCATTCTCCCTTCAGAGGAGTCTGCATGATCCGCCCCATGCTTGTGCTTCTGCCAATGAAGCCCAACTTCCTTCGGTCCGAAGACCTGACTCCGGTACATTCCCATGTTGTGAACACCAGTATCCGGATCCGCGGTTACAACGAGTGGAAGCGTCATGAACGCCCCCCCGTCTTGAGGCCAAGTGATGGGGATTGGTAGTCTGGTCACATCAGGGTCATCGATTATGACTTGCTGGCACTTCCCTCTAGGGACTTTTCTAGGGGCCATTGAGATTCCTTGCCGGAGAAGGTGAATCCCCGTCCAGGGTCTCTTTAGGAGAGCCCCAATGTCTGGTTTCATCAGATCAACCATCATCTCCCCAATCTCACTTGGCTCCTCCACTCCCAAAGCTAGGTTCGTCCTCTCTCTCGTGCCAAAGAGGTTCATCGCGAGAGGGAATCTGCTAATGCTCCCATCTTCCAGTCTCGGTTGATCGAAGATCACTGCAGGCCCTCCCATCTTGACTAGTCGGTCTGCAATGCATCCAGCCTCTAACCTCATGTCAACTGGATGGCTAACCCTGAGTAACTCTCCCCTAACCTCTAGGGCCCTGATGAACTCCTCGAGACTCCTCCAGCCCATGGCGAATCGTGATGCCCCTGACATGAGAAGGTTGCCTCCTAGGAGACTCTGCAAACCGACGGATTCTTTGATGGATGCTCTACCGATAATCCGTGGACGAGGTAGGAACTGTCTGCGATGTGCTAGTCGTGGGCGCTGGGCCGGGCGGTGGTAACGCTGCTCTCCAATGCTCAAGGCGGGGCCTCTCAACAATCCTGATTGAAGATCATCCGGAGATTGGGACTCCAGTTCATTGTGGAGAGTGCATCTCAGAGATAGCCTGCCAGAATCTCGATCTGACTCTTCCCGAGGAAGTAATCAGCAAGAGAGTCCAAGGGATACGTGTGATCTTCCCCGACGGCACCGAGAAGTGTCTTACTGAAGAGGGATACGTCCTAGAGAAGCATCTTTTCGAGAGGTGGATTGCCGATGAGGCAGTTTCTGCAGGAGCAAGCATCCACCTCCGTCACAAACTGCTCTCGATGGAGAGGATGGAAGGCAATTCCTTCGGGGGTTGGATTTGTGATGGCAAGGGAGACCAGTTCCCAATTAGGGCCAAGATCGTTATCGATGCCTCTGGTGTGGCTGCGGTCTGTTCCCGATTGGTGAAACTTGATGGTGAATACCCATTGAATCCTAAGGGCAAGGTCGTTGCAGGGATGCAGTACGAACTTCTGGATGTCCCCACTGATGGTTACTTGGATTTCTATATCTGGCCAAGATACGCTGAGAAAGGGTACCTCTGGATGATTCCAAAGTGTGACGGGAGGGCGAACGTAGGTCTGGTGACCGAGGACAAACCGAGAACAAAGAAGGCTCTGGACGAGTTCATCGCCGACACTCATTTCTCCGACTTGGAGCAGACACTTCCTCCTTGGAAGGATAAGGGGAGCCCGGCTTTCGGCGGGACCATTCCTATCTCGGGGCCTTTCGACCGCACCCATCATGATGGACTAATGCTTGTCGGTGACGCTGCGGGATTCACGTCTCCTCTTTTCGAGGGCGGCTCTCATCTCGCATTGAAATCAGCCGTTTTCGCAGCTCAGACCGCTGCTAAGGCTATTTCGGAGGGTGACCTCAGTTCGGAGAGGTTGTCCGAGTACACTAGGCTGTGGAAGGCAGAATTTCCCCCCTACGACAAAATTCTGAGAGGGAAGACCGCGCTCTTCGAACTATCTGACGATGAGATGTCCGTGATGGCGACCTGCTTCCCCGACGAGATGTCTGACATGGGGGCCTCGGGGAAGGCAATGGTCGGATTCAAACTACTGCTGAGAAGGCCCGGACTATACTTCAAGAGTATCGTCCCAGCTATGCTGGCATTTGGGTACAGCCGGGCGAAATATTACGGATGGTAAACAATGCTCACCTTCCTCGGATACACCCTCATCTTCCTAGCTCTGCTCGTTAGCATCTACCTTGTATTTCGCCCTGAGGCTAGTGCCGATCCTCTCGTCAGAACAACGTCAATGGCAGCACAATCAGCGCCGTTCCTCCTCCTAGTCGCGGCATTCTTGATTGAGGCGACTACACTCGACCTAGTCTCACGATATGTAGGGGATGGACTCCCACTGTTCTATCGTATTTCTGCCGTATGGGGTAGCAGATCCGGGCCTCTGCTGATGTGGTCATCGATTATGGGAATCATTACATGGGTGATGTCCAGGGATCAAAGACTCGACAGTACGACAATCAGGATTATGCACTCATGGATCGCAATCCTCCTCTTCGTGTCAGCTGGCCTCCGGCCATTCTCTCCCGCGGATTCTAGTTCGGTGGGCGAGATAAGTCCACTTCTTCAGACAGACCTAATGGTAATCCACCCCCCTGTCGTTTTCGTCTATTACTCACTGTGCCTAGCAACGGCCAGCATCGCCTTGTCCGGACTAATCAGGGCCATTCCACCCGAAGTGACGCACGCTTCGATGATCAGATGGGCTAGATATTCATTTCTAGCAGGCACCGTCGGAATCGGACTCGGGGGTCTGTGGGCCTACACGGTTCTGGACTGGGGAGGATACTGGGCATGGGATCCAGTCGAGACCGGTTCACTGATGCCGTGGTTAGCTCTACTCGCAATCTTGCACGCTAGGGCTAGGAATACAACGAGGGCCTTCTCAATGACCCCTGCATTGGGACTGATCTGTGGGGCCTTGGTTATGCATGCGACTCTGGTAACCAGGGCCAATGGGGTCTGGTCATCAGTCCACGCCTTCGTTGGTAATGGGGAGAACTCCCTTCCACGGGATCCCTATGTCCGGATTGTCGAGATCATCGACTTCAGCGCTGTGGGGTTCGAGGTCTTGGTCTATCTCCTCTCCGTTGTTGGCCTTCTTTGTCTGTCTGTCGCTCATGTCCTGAGAGAGCAAAGATTCGAAGTTGCTGAGAAGGGGTCTCAGACACTTTTCGAATCCAACAAGCCCCTTGCGACATCTCTTCTCGCCTACTTCGCCGCAGTGGGATTGTGGATAGGCTCCTCCGCAATATTGTTCTTCGGGCTCGCTATACTACTACTCTTGGTTTTCGGAGACCGCGACGATCCTCCTATCCACTGGGTCACAATGGGAGTGTTGCTCATGCTCTTCTCAAGTTGGGCCTGGGTGTCGGAATGGTACCAGTCACTGGCGGGAATCGCGCCATTCCTCCTAGTTTGGATTCTCCCCGAGGACGAGAAGAACGACATGTCATGGATTATCGGTGCAATGGCCGATTCTGAACAGAGATCGAGATACTCGCAATCATTCCCGTGGTATCTCTCTATGGCCTTCCTGATGCTAACTTGGGTCCTCCTGACAGTCGAGATAGACGGCACTAATATCACTGCCCATGAGTACTACGGGGCACCTCTAGTCTCATTCTTAGCAATCGGACTGGCACTGTACGCATGGGGCGATGGAATCAGTGGGAAGGCGGGGTCCATCGCACTTTCGATCGCAGTTGTACTCTCGGTCCTACTTGCCGCCTTCTCGGACAACTTCGACTTGCCCGGCAATCAGAACCAGCCCATCACCGATTACATATCCAGGGGAGCCTTGTCCATGTTTGTCCTAACTTGGCTGGCCTTCGCAATCCCTCCAACTATCCTGAAGCTCTGGAGGAACTCGAGGGAGAGTTTGCCTGAACTGCTGCGTAGTGGCCTGAAGTCCAAGGATGCTGGAATAAGAGTTCTGGGCACTCACATGGCCCATGCAGGAATACTTCTTCTCCTTGTAGGGCATGTCCTTACCACAACTATCGTCGACCGAACTGACCCATCCCATTTCGTAACCCTGGAGAAGGACGTACCCACTGAGCACCAAGGGATTGAGTTGATCTTCACTGACGTAGAGGTCATCTCCGTAGGGGACGATAGGTACGACTACAGCATAGGTGACGGCTACGTTGGGGTGGTGATTGAGGTAAGGGACGAAGATGTCCTGTTGGGAACAATCAACCCCGGGATGCTTCGTTTCGACTCACCGTCAGGAGCGGTGTCAGCCAGATCAGAGGTAGATAGGCTGACAGGGATGACAGGAGATACAATAGTAATCCTAGACCTTCTACAGTCTAGGGAACTTCTGTCATCGATGATCTTGGGTCAGACGGAGGAGGTTAGTGAAGTCAGAGTCACCATACACCACCTTCCCGGTAGTCACCTAGTCTGGGTTGGATGGATGCTAATCGTTCTGGGAAGCACCCTCGTCTCCATTACACGAAGCGATAGTCACGGTTCTGAGGATGAGTGAGACGACTCACATTTTTTCCCACCGTTTGAATGAAAAAGGGGGAGCGGGTCGCGAGGCCCCTGAGGTGATGGGATGGATAATGGCTCAATCGTTCACATCGACTATGATTTGTACAACGCTAGTAATGACAAGCTAATCGAGACAACTAGGGAGGAGACTGCTAAGGAACATGATTTTCATGATGAGAATAGAGATTATTCTCCGATGATTACTACTGTAGGCGACGGGAGATTAATTCCCGGCTTCGAGGCACACCTAGCTGATGCCAAATCAGGCAAAGAGTACGAATTCAACATCGATCCAGAAGAGGCTTATGGAGAAAGGGATCAAAACAAAATTGAGACTATATCTCAGAATGTACTTCTTCGCAGTGTAAGGGATCCGAATACACTTGCAATCGGCGCTCCCGTCGAGATTGGAGGCAGAAATGGAATCCTCCAGTTCATGAGCGCAGGTAGAGCAAGGATAGACTACAACCACCCACTGGCCGGGGTGACTCTCAGATACAGTTACCAGATTGTTAAGGTTGTAGAGGATAGGGACGAGAAGGTTCAGACTCTAATGAAAATGAATACGGGCCGAGAGGACTTTGAAATCGAGTTCGAAGGCGACAATCTCACCATGACACTTCCTGAGGAGATGGCATATGACCAGAACTGGGCTTTCACAAAGTTCTCTCTAGTCACCACTCTGAGGGAGAACGTCGGAGTTGCCCGAGTTGTCTTTCGAGAGGTCCACGAGCCCAGAAAGATCGATGAAGAAGAGTGACTAGAGGATCCACGGAATCACTACCGGAATCAATAGTATCAGTAGGATGAAGATACTGCTGAAGCTACTAATTCTGTTAGACAATCGCTCAATCTGTAAGGGGTGAGTCTTCTTGCTAACTCTCCTTAGGAAGGAGTGAACTCCGTCCCGAATCAGGTGTCCTCCATCGAATGGAATCATGGGAATCAGATTGGCAAAACCGAGTAGGAAGTTAATCCAAACTAACCAGAAAAGGAAGTCGAACACCACCAACATCCCATCAGTTCCTAGTATAGATGCAATTGCTCCATCTCCTGCGATTAGCATCTCCCTCTCCTGGGTGATCATCGTCTGTCCCTCGTTCGCAATTGGAACATTTAGCATCAAGAAGGGCCTGATTACAGTCAATAATACCGTCCCGTATGTTGAATATTCACCCTCAACAATATTAGCATAATCATCCACTCCTCCTGTTGAAGACATTAGGCCGGAAACCCCCAAGAATGCGTCTCCAGGCTCAACTCCCCAATAATCTAGCAACTCGGTCGTATCTTCGATGCATCCTTGATCACCTTCGCACTCATCGATGTAGTATTGGTATCGATCACCCATAGTGACAACTAATGTCCTTTCAGACCACGAATCACTAGTATTGGACCTTGATAGAACAGTCAGTACAACCTCATCTCCAGCAGTAATCCCGTCCATTTCACTAGAGAAGTCTGAGTAATCCGAAATCTGCCCTTCATCAATGTGGGTTATGGTCTCGAAGGAGAGTAAGCCAGCTTCATCGGCCCCCCCTCCAACAACTATCCCTCTAGCATGGACACCTTCGTTTTCTGCAATCATGCCGCTGGCAACAGAAGATAGAAGGATTAGTACGATGTAAGTTGCGAAAATATTGATAGAAGGTCCTGCTGCAAACAGCCTCAATCTCTCTCTCCTAGGTGCTCTCTCCATCTCAGACTCCTCTGGTTCTGCGAACGCCCCTATCGGCAACGGGCCCAATTGCAGAACCCCGAAGCTGCGCAACCTCATCCCATGCACTCTTGCCTGAATCCCGTGACTATACTCGTGAATCACAATTGCCACGATTAGAGCCAAGACCGGCCACTTGAATGGAACGAAGCTGGTAACGCCAGGAATCAGAAGGAGATCACTTGCAGGAAGGGGATCATCTGGAGGGTTGACTGCATTTGAGATAGCACTCAGAATCAGTAGGAGAACAACCATGAACATTACAAAGAAGCAGAGCCATATCGAGACTTCCCCGAAACCTCGCCAAAATCTCTTAGGCTTAGAAACGTAATCTAGCAATCGCATCCCCCTCCTGGTTCTAATCATCAGAATTACTCCAAGAGCTCGAGTCGCATCGAATCTGTCAAGGACTCCAGTGGATTCAGCATATACCAATCCGGAATACCATAATCCGAACAGAATTACCAACCAAATCGGAACACCTAGAGTATAGGCGAGTAATAGGAGAAGCAGTGGGATTAGGATGCCCCTGCTCTCTGCATCTTCGGCCATGTCTACTCACGTCCATCCTTCGCTCTTCAACCTGCTCTAAATCGCAAGTGAGAATACTGACCACCATCTCGGACATGCATGACTAACCAGATTCACAACTCCTCGAGGAGCACCAATCGCCGAGTAGATTCCCTAGCAAGGGAGAGGGACAGTATCAGGAGGATTCTGTCTCAAGCGGAACTGGATAGCGTCCATGACGATATCAAAATGCTGAGTCAAAAACTCGATTCTATTGAAGAACGACTTTCTGGTGGTTCCCACTAGCCCAATACTGACTCCTTTGCAGTAGAACCCCCAGGTTCTGAAACAATCCCACTTGCTCCATTGGACTTGCAGACCAGTGTCAGGAAGCGGTGAACAGGCATTCCAGCATTCCAGTCAAGATGAGGAGTTCCCCTGCTCGTAAGAGAGAGAGGGGGAATGCTTCTTGATAGATGCCTAAGTTTTCCACTAAGCCCTTCGACCTCGACTCTCAATATTCTCCAACTGTCTCCACGGACTCCCTTGAGTCTGAATGCGTATAGTGGAAGAAGCCCGCATCGCTCCCCTGTGGATTTTAGTGCTTTGTACTGATCCATCGTCCTCCCAGACAGGTATATCCTATCAGTCTTTGATGACTTCACCTCTATGGGGAAACAAATGTCTCCCCTTAGGGCAAGTAAATCACCGGTTCCCTCGGAACCGCTTCCAGGCGCCCTCACTACCAAGAAGGGCCTCTGAATAACCTTCATCGCCCTTGCTCTCTCAACCTCGCTGCACGATCTGGTTACAGCACGCACGCCTTTCAGTTCACCAGCGAGAACCGATCTCAACTCTCGCTCATAGTTGGTGCCCACGGCACTATCCGTTTCTCAGGGTTATTGAGGACACCGGTCCCAATCACTGAATCTTTCCCTTTCTGTAGTCTCTTGTCCTATCTACACCAGGGAACTGGTCCTCACTCTCTCTATATATTGTCTTCATGTTGTTCAGGAAGTTATCCTCGTGAGTCACAATTAGCACCATATCTACTCCTGGGTCTTCCTCGCCATCCATCCATGGGAGGATGATTTCCATAGTCATCCTCGCCCCTTCTCTGTGAGGGTATGCAAAAACATCCATTCCCAAGGGTGGAAGAACCAGAGTTTTCCTAGGTTCAAGATTCTCCACCGCTTCGAAAAGAGCATTGTATGAATTTCTCATTAATTCCCTTCTGAAATTGTCCTGAGTGGGCCTCCTGCAGTCTGGACCAACTACGTGCACAAGGTTAGAAGCGGGGAGATCAAATGCCGCGGTTGTAACTGCCTCTCCAACTCCGCAGGGTTGTAGGTTCGACTTTCGCCTCTCCTTTGCAATGTTGGCACATGCTTCCCGAAGTCCCTCTCCTGCGGCCTGCTGCATCCTCTCATCCAGACCCTCTCTCCCCGCGAGTCTACTGTTCGCTGGAATTACCATCACATCGCCCTCGACGCCAACGATGTCTCCGTAGAGAACACGCACTTGTCCATGCCTGCATTCTCTGACGATTACTACATCGGCCATAAGTATAGGAAGGGAGGCCATCTGATAAGTATCCATCGTAAGCAATTTCTGTATTATTAGGGAACTTTAATCGCCATCAACCCTTTCCCATGACTATGTCAACCGGATACGTGTTGCTTGACGTAGAGCCAGGTACTGAGTATTCAGTTTTCGAGAAGGCATCTTCATTGCCCTTTGTCTCGGATGCCCAAGTTCTGTTTGGAGACCATGATATGATTCTGAAAATTGAGGCCGAGAGTATGGGTGAAATTGCCAAACTCGTTGTTGATTCAGTACGGTCTATTGAGGGAGTCACTAACACGAAGACGCTTGCTTGTGCGGAATTGTAAAATTCCGCAATCCGCAATAATGACGCAAACTTCCCTCCAGTATCCCGTTATTTCGGCTCATCTTTATTATCTATGCAGACTCTCACGCAGTTGGAGGAATCCAATAATGGCAGACAAGAAATATTTCGTGTTGATGCAGAACGGCAAGGACACTGCTCAAGTGTTCCACAGCAAGCAGCCCAGAGGAGCAG
>Ga0208522_1001113_pt1 | contig 17582 bp, 17 predicted proteins | sample ETNtaG_25_FD_185763 | JGI IMG/M metagenome (GOLD analysis project Ga0208522, IMG submission 185763) | Marine microbial and viral communities from oxygen minimum zone, Eastern Pacific Ocean - ETNP201302SV86 (SPAdes) (version 2) | ecosystem: Environmental > Aquatic > Marine > Oceanic ... | reverse complement strand
CATAGTGATTCATCTTCATCCGAGATTAAATCAATTGTATAGTTAAATTTTTGCTTAAATTTTTCATGAGAAGCGATACTGTCTCTAGAAACACCGTAAATTACAGTATTTTTGTCGGCAAAGGATTCATTTAGTGCAGAAAAATCATTACCTTCGATGGTACATCCTGGAGTGTCATCTTTAGGATAAAAATAGAGAACAATATTTCTGCCTTGATTGTCGGGAATTTCAACTTTTTGATTACTTGTTGCAACACAGGTAATTGGGTTCACTTTATTCATATACGATATAATCCCCTCGTTAAAATTTGAAAAGCATTCATTTTATCATTGATATGCAAAACATCCGAAATTTTTCTATCATTGCCCATATAGATCATGGCAAGTCAACAATTGCCGATCGTTTTATTCAACACTGCGGTGGCCTTAGCGATCGTGAAATGTCTTCGCAAGTTCTCGACTCGATGGATATAGAGAAAGAGCGAGGTATCACAATTAAGTCACAAAGTGTTTCCTTAAAATACAACGCAAAAAATGGCCAGACCTACCTACTAAACTTTATCGACACACCAGGTCATGTAGATTTTTCCTACGAAGTTTCACGTTCTCTGTCTGCTTGTGAAGGAGCTCTATTGATAGTCGACGCTTCTCAAGGTGTCGAAGCACAAACTGTAGCAAACTGTTATACGGCGTTGGATCAAGGCCTTGAAGTACTAGCTGTTCTAAATAAAATTGATTTACCTGCAGCTGAACCCGAAAGAGTTGTTGATGAGATAGAAGATGTCGTAGGTGTTGAAGCGCATGACGCTGTTCATGCAAGCGCTAAATCTGGTATTGGGATTGAAGCAATACTTGAACAGATTGTAGACAAAATTCCCGCCCCTAAAGGTAATTTAGACGCTTCAATTAAAGCACTAATTATCGATTCATGGTTTGATAATTATTTAGGAGTAGTTTCACTCATTAGAGTCATTGACGGTGAAATAAAAGCCAAAACAAAAATAAAAATATTTTCAAATGGCGAAGAGCATTTAGTAGACGAGGTAGGTATTTTTACCCCTAAAAGAACCAAAACTGAGAGTTTAAAGGCAGGTGAAGTAGGTTACCTGATTGCTAGCATTAAAAATATAGATGGTGCTCCAGTTGGAGATACCATTACGGCTAGCAAAAATCCAGTAGATAGTCCTCTTGAGGGTTTTAAACCGGTGCAGCCAAGGGTTTTTGCAGGGCTATTTCCGACCTCAGGGGAAGAATATGAAAAATTCAGGGATGCGCTTGCGAAGCTACGTCTAAACGATGCTGCACTTCAGTATGAACCTGAAAACTCGGATGCACTTGGATTTGGTTTTAGGATAGGCTTTCTAGGGCTACTTCATATGGAGATTGTTCAGGAACGCCTAGAACGTGAATATGATTTAGATCTCATAACCACTGCCCCAACTGTCGTTTATGAAATATTAGATACCAAAGGCAAAATACATAGAATTGATAGCCCTTCTAAGTTGCCATCAAATCAAGTGATATCAGAGTTTAGAGAGCCAATTATTACTACCAATATTTTGGTTACCAATGAATATGTTGGACCTGTAATAAATCTTTGTACTGAAAAGAGAGGTGTGCAGAAAGGAATTCATTACATGGGACGTCAGGTTTCTATAATCTATGAACTACCATTAAATGAGGTTGTCCTTGATTTTTTTGATAAATTAAAATCAGTCTCACGTGGATTTGCATCAATGGACTACCACTTTGAGCGCTACCAAGTAGCCGATCTGATTCGACTAGATATTCTAATAAATAGTGAACCGGTTGACGCTTTAGCTCTTATTATTCACCGAAACAACTCACAAAATAAAGGTCGAGAAATTGCTACTAAAATGAAAGAATTAATACCAAGGCAGATGTTTGATGTAGCAATTCAGGCCTGTATTGGATCCAAAATCATTTCTAGAACAAATGTTAAAGCACTCAGAAAAAATGTAACCGCGAAGTGTTATGGTGGCGATGTATCACGTAAAAGAAAGCTTCTTGAAAAACAGAAAAAGGGTAAGAAAAGGATGCGCTCTATCGGTAGAGTAGACATTCCACAAGAGGCTTTTCTTGCTGTGTTACATATAGACTAAAAAATTACTTTTTACTCTTTATTAGAGATTCCAATCCAGTAAACCAGTCAGTGTGGTCCTCTGGGCAAACCAGAGTAGGTTCAATGCCTGGCAATTCCATTGAACTACCGAGTGGAGTTAAAACCCATCCACGAGCTGTATTTCTAGGAACTCTTGAGCCACAGGTTTTGCAAAAAGCGTTACCAAAAGTGTTTGGTGATGCCATAAGATATTCACCTCTATGAGTCTTACCTGAGAGCCAGATAAATTGCTCGGGCTTAACAAAAAGGTTAGTCGCAAAGGCAGCACCTGTTACCTTGCGACAGCGTGAGCATTGACACATACCAAAGAATTCGAACGGTCCACTCATTTCCCATGAAACTTTGCCACAAAGGCATTCACCTGCTAATGTTTTTGCGTTCTTCATAATGTTATTATATTGTTCCTCTTATTAAAAGTGAAAGTTGTTTGGGAAAAGATTAGGAAAGCAATCTTTCTAAAACAAACTTGGTCCCAAAGTATGATAAAACAAGCACTGCAAAAGCAATTTGTGTTGTTAAAGTAACAAGTTTTCCTCTCCAGCCAAAAAGCTTATGTCCAATGACAATACCTGCAAAACCTATCCAGGCAATGACAGAAAGTATGGTTTTATATGTGAGTTTTTGAGTAAAGAAATCGTCGATATACCAGTAGCCTGAAATTAATGACAAAGTTAGCAGCAAGAAACCCATTTTTAATGTTTGATAGAGAAAATCTTCCATTGTTTGTAAAGCTGGTAGTTTCTTTACAAAAGTATTGATTTTGTGTTCATGTAGGCGCTTTTCTTGTATGTTTAATAAAACTGATTGACAAACAGCAATTGCAAGTAGGGCGTATGCACCAATAGATAGAAAAACATGAGCTGCAATGGATACAGAAATTACCTTATTTTGGGTATCAGGAAAAATTAGTGAAAAAATCACTGTAATTGCACTTAGTGGATAGACAAGAATTCCAAGCGCATGAATGGGTTTAGTAAAAGAAGTAACAAATAGCATTGTCGCAACAACCCATGCAACAAAAGAAGCGCTAGTTGCTAAGCCAAAAAAAACGCCATTATCTTGCCATTGATCCAGCAGAATATAGCCATGTGAGGCACAGCCAATTAGGAGTAATAGGTTGACAGATGTGCGGTGCTGATTGGTTGCTGTTTCGAGTGTAAAGTACCTAGTTAATAGGAGTGCAGCCAATAAATAAGCAGCAAAGGGCAGGATGTATAGTAACGGCATCAGTTTCTTTGTCAAGGTAAAAGATTATATAATACGATATTTCATCCAAGTCGTAAGCAATGTTTGATAATTTAACCGACCGTCTGTCCAATAGCTTCAAGGCTTTACAAGGAAAAAGCAAGCTTTCTGAAAGTAATATTAAAGATGCAATTCGTGAAGTAAGGAGATCCCTTTTAGAAGCCGATGTTGCTCTTGAAGTAATCAAGGTTTTTATTGATAAAGTGCAAGTGCAAGCCATTGGTCTGAAGGTAGGCGAAGGACTTACTCCCTCTCAGGCTTTTATAAAACTTGTTGAGAGAGAATTAACCGAAATAATTGGTGGTGAGAATGAAACACTCAATCTTGCCACTCAGCCGCCAGCGGTAATTATGGTTGCAGGTTTGCAGGGTTCAGGTAAGACAACTTCGATTGCAAAACTAGCGCGCTATTTGAAGGAGCAGCAAAAGAAAAAAGTCCTCCTAGTAAGTGCTGACGTCTATAGACCTGCTGCCATTGATCAATTAAAAATTCTTGCCGAACAAATAGAGGTTGATTTTTTTCCTTCAGCTGTAGAAGACAAGCCTGAAATAATTGTTGCTGAAGCAAAAAAACAAGCTCAAAGACAATTCCATGATGTATTGTTAGTTGATACTGCAGGTCGACTGCATGTTGATGATCAGATGATGTCTGAGATTCAAATACTGCAGAAAAAAGTTAACCCAATCGAGACCTTGTTTGTTGTAGACTCTATGACAGGTCAAGACGCAGCACATACTGCAAAAGTGTTTTCTGACACATTGCCTCTGACAGGAGTCATATTAACCAAAACGGATGGTGATGCTCGTGGTGGCGCAGCTCTTTCTGTAAGACATATCACTGGAAAGCCGATTAAATTCTTAGGTGTAGGAGAGAAGACCGATGCCTTGGAGCCTTTTCATCCTGACAGGATTGTTTCACGTCTTCTTGGGATGGGTGATGTACTTTCCCTGGTTGAAGAAATATCTAAAAAAGTTGACCACAAAAAAGCGAAAAAAACTGTTCAAAAAATGGCAAAAGGTCGTTTTGATCTTGATGATATGCGTGAACAGTTGATACAAATGCAGCAAATGGGTGGTATGGGCGCTTTAATGGATAAGATGCCTGGTATGGGTCAATTGCCCCAGAATGTAAAAAATAAAGTGATTGGTGATAATGAAAGTAATCGAATGGTTGCGATTATTAACTCGATGACTCCAAAAGAAAGAAGTCATATCAACCTTATCAAAGGCTCTCGTAAGAAAAGAATAGCCAATGGGTCGGGTACAGATGTGCAGCATGTCAACAAACTGTTAAGACAGTTTGAAAAAATGCAAAAAACCATGAAAAAAATGAAGGGTGGAAAAATGAAAAAAATGATGCAGCAGATGGGTCAAATGCAGGGAGAAGGGGGAATGCCAGACCTTTCTAAAATGCCAGGTGGATTACCAGGTATGGGAGGAAAAAAATTTCCCTTTTAGCCAAATAATGAAATAACAAAGAGTTGTCCCATTTGTTAAAAATTTATTCGCTGTTGTATTTTTTTAAAATCATCCTTTTGGAGATTGTATTTTATTTTATTTAATATAAAATTCACTCAATCATAGAATCTTCATTGATTTAATTCATTTTTTTAATAGTATAAGTAATGCATTTCAAAGTTCGTTTATTGGTAATTTTATTAATTGGTTTGTTTTCAATTCAGCCAACAATCTCTTTGAGTGATGATTCCCTTGAGACTGTTCAACTTACCCTTGTAATTACCTCTGCTGATGAAATAAATCTTACTGCTGTTAAACAAGTTGAGAAGGGCATTAATTCTTTTGAAGCAATCAATGAATTAGTTGCTATGAAAGCAAAAGAGACTGATTGGGGCCCCCAAATTATTTCCTTAGGAGGGGTTGAAGCGATTGGAAATACCTACTGGGCGCTTTATGTTAATGGTTCAATGTCGATGGTAGGTGCAAAGGATGTTATACTCTTAGCCGACACATTTATACGCTTGAATCTGGAAACTTTTTAAGATAGTATTAAATTAATAAAACATAGGAGAGTTGGTATGGATATTCAGGAGCATAAACTAAATATGAGTTTTAATTATTTGGTTATTTTGGCAATCTTGATTGCATTAGGAGTCGCAGGTAGATTGTTGCCACATCCACCTAACTTTACACCGATGGCAGCCATTGCACTTTTTGCTGGATTTATATTTTTGAAAAGATATATGGCTGTAATTGCAGTCGTTGTAACGATGCTCCTAACTGACTACTTCGCCTTTGGCTATCTTTCTGCAGAATGGTTTGCCTCTAAATCAATGTGGGTAGTTTATCTTGCTTTACTGTTTCCGATTGTTTTTAAAAACTTTTTACAGAAAAAGTTAGGATTGTTTAGAGTTGTAGGTGCTGCTTTAGCAAGCTCGACAGTATTCTTTGTGGCAACTAACTTTGCAGTATGGGCTTTTTCACCAATGTATGAGAAAACATGGGCGGGACTAGTGCTTTGTTATACTATGGCAATTCCATTTTTTCAAAATACAATTGCAGGAGATTTAATCTGGTCTGGCGCTATATTTGGCACTTATTATCTATTAAGCAGCTATTCAAACTTGCGTGTATTGAAACAAAAAAACTCTCTCATTTATAGCTCAAACTAGTAATAGAGAGACCGATGAAAAGTCGTCCATAATGTTCTATTACTAATCGAATCTATTGGAATGAAGTTGCATCTGTCAAATGATGTGCTTAAGTTTGATAGCAAAAAAAACTCAATATAGAGAATAACTATGACAAACCATTTAAAAGGTATTTTGATGACATTTATTGGGGTTATTATTTTGAGTCCAGACTCTGTACTCATAAGACTGGCTGATGCTGACAGTTGGACGGTACTTTTTTGGAGGGGTTTATTAATGTCGATTGGCGTTACGATATTATTGCTTTTCACCTATCGCTCAAAGACTATTGATGAGTTTAAGAAAATCGGCAGAGGCGGGTTGTGGATAGGTTGGTTACATGGTGTTATGACCGGAACGTTCGTTTTTGCAATTATGCTTACCTCGATTGCTAATACCCTTGTCATTATTAGTACAGGCCCTATTTGGATTGCAATTATTTCCTGGCTGACTATACGTGAAAAAGCGAGTCTAATTACTTGGTTGGCAATGATAGTTGTATTTATCGGGATTTATATTGTTATGAGTGCTAATTTTGGTGGGCAGAATTTAGTGGGCGACCTTTTTGCATTGATTACTGCTGTTTTGATGGGATTTGTTTTTACACTTGTCCGTAAATATAAGACTATTAATATGGTTCCAACGATGTCAATTGGTGGAATCATTGCTGCATTAATTGCATGTATTTTTGCCCCTACTTTGGCCTTAAAGCCTGAAGCAATCATTTATGTAATTGCAATGGGTGCAATCCTGGCGATATCATTTAGTCTGATCACGATTGCACCGAGATATATGCCAGCCGCTGAGGTTGGAATGATTATGCCTTTGGAAACTGTTTTGGGAACTTTAATTGCCTGGAAAGTTGTATATGAAACGCCTACGAGTAATGCCATAATTGGAGGCGTAATTGTTGTAGTGACATTGTTTTTTTATGCCTGGTATAGTGCTAATCTAGCAAGTAAAGAGCACAAACAAAAATCAAACTTTGATGTTAAATAATTTAATTTCTGACAGGTGTTTAGTGTGAACAGCCACCTGAAAGGATTATTAATTGCGTTTTTTGGAATCGTGATATTGTCTCCGGATGCTGTATTGGTAAGACTTGCTGATTCTGATAGCTGGACGGTTCTTTTCTGGCGTGGGATATTTTTTGCTGCGGGCATTATTGTTATTTTGCTCATAACTTATCGTTCTAAAGCTGTTAATGAGATAATTAATATTGGTAAAGGAGGAGTACTTATTGGTTTGTTAACAGCTTTGGGTGGCGCCTCGTTTATTTTAGCAATTCATTACACATCTATAGCTAAAACACTGGTTATTATTAGTATCTCGCCTATCATAGTTGCCATTGTTTCTTTGATTATGCTTAAGGAAAAGCCTAGTCTATATACATGGCTCTCGATGATTCTTGTATTTATTGGAATTTATATTGTGATGGCTGGAGACACAAGTGGAATGAATTTAATGGGCAACCTGTTTGCTTTAACCTCGGTAATTATTGGAGGTTTTTCCTTCACTCTTTTAAGAAAATATAAAAACATAAATATGGTTCCTGCAATGGCAGTGAATGGTATTACTATTGCTTTCATCGGCTTTATTTTTGCAGATTCATTAGTCCTATCTTCTCAGTCTATGTTGTATATTCTTGGTAGCGGAATTGTTCTTTCTGTTTCATTTAGTTTGATAACAATCGCTCCGCAATATATTCCAGCTCCTGAAGTGGCAATGTTTTTTCCGCTTGGTACAGTATTAGGAACTTTAATTGCTTGGATTGTCATTAAAGAAGAGCCTTCTGGTAAGGCTTTAATTGGTGGCTCTATTGTTATAATAACTTTATTTTGTCACGCATGGTATAGTGCCAAACTGTCACCAAAGTAAATAATTAATACACAATTTAATAGTTATGAATAGTCAAGCATTAAAAGCTGATTTATTGATGTTTATTGCAGCTGCCATATGGGGGTTTGCTTTTGTAGCACAGCGTGAAGGGATGGAAACTATGGGTCCATTCTTGTTTAGTGGAGTTAGATTTTTGATAGGCGTGGTAGCTTTATCTCCAGTAGTGTGGTTTCTATCAAAAAAGCCACAACAAAATCACAAGGCCGAAGTGTCTACAAAGAAACTTGTATTTGCGGGAACTGTCGCTGGTTTACTTTTGTTTGGAGGTATTAGTTGTCAGCAGGTAGGTTTACAGTACACGACTGCAGGGAAGGCTGGCTTTATTACCGGTTTGTATATCTTTTTTGTACCTTTGATTGGATTGTTTTTGGGGCAAAAAACAGGTTCTGGTACCTGGTTAGGAGCTACAATCGCTTTGGTTGGTTTGTATCTGCTCAGTATTAAGGAAGACTTTAGTATAGCTGAGGGTGACCTACTACAACTCATCTGTGCTGTATTCTTTGCAGCACATGTTTTAGTGATAGGTTACTTGGCAAAACGCATGGATACCTTGAAACTCTCCTTAGTTCAATATTTGGTATGTGGCTTTATTAGTTTGTTCATTGCAATCGCCATTGAAATGATTAGTTGGGATATGATTGTAGCAACAGCCATCCCTTTGCTTTATGCTGGTGTTATGTCTACCGGTATCGCTTACACATTGCAAGTAGTAGCCCAACAACACACGCACTCTTCCCATGCAGCGATAATCTTAAGCTTAGAGGGAGCCTTTGCCGTACTAGGAGGATGGCTAATATTGGATGAACATTTACCGGCAAGAGGCCTTTTGGGATGTGCTTTAATGCTTACAGGTATGTTTTTGTCTCAGTTATTTCCTAAATTAGGTTTATCCCTGAAACGTGTTTAATAGCCCAATTAAGGGTTATTATTTGTCGTGGTATGATGAAATGTAGTTGATATGGGCGATTAATAGAAATGAGATTTTGAAAAACATAATTGAACTTCAAAATATTACGGTATTTCTGCAAAGAAACAAAGTCTTTGATAGCTTCTCTTTATCTCTAGAAAGAGGCCAGAACACGGTTATTTTAGGTCCTAATGGTGCAGGCAAAACAACTTTGCTTAAGTTGCTAAATCGTGAACTTTACATTGTGGAAAATGAAAACAGTAGTATAAAACTATTTGGAAAAGATCGATGGAATGTACAGCAATTGCGCGCTCATTTAGGGGTAGTTTCACATCACCTACAAAGCAATTATTCTAATAATGCGTTGGGTCTTTATGTAGTGCTGTCAGGTTTTTATGCAAGTGACGGAATTTGGCAACATCAGAATTTTGACACTGAACACATAGAGCTTGCCAATCATGCTATGAACTTGTTGGGAATAGAGGGCTTAAAATCTCGTCAATTCTCAACGATGTCTACAGGTGAGCAGCGAAAGTTTCTTTTGGCCCGTGCTTTGGTGCATGATCCTGAAGTTCTCGTGCTTGACGAACCAACAAGTGGTCTTGACTTGCGGGCATGCTTTCAATATCTTGAAATTATCCAAGGCCTTATGAGTAGGGGTAAAAATGTCATTTTAGTTACTCACCATATCCACGAGATTCCACCTGAAATTACTAGAGCAATTTTATTGAAAGACGCTAAAGTGGTAGATGATGGAGATAAAGAAAAGATTTTAACAAGCAAAACTCTAAGCAAGTTATTTGATAGACCTATCAAGATTATTGAAGAGAAAGGCTTCTATCAGGCTCTGCCGGGATGATTACGTTTATTAACTCTATACTCTGCAGATTTGGCGTGTGCTTGAAGACCTTCACCATCAGCCAATGTCGCAGCAATTTTCCCTAAGGTATTGGCGCTTTCACGTGAAGCCATAATCAGACTTGACTTTTTCTGGAAATCGTAAACCCCGAGCGGTGAAGAGAATCTCGCAGTGCCTGATGTTGGTAACACATGGTTTGGACCTGCACAATAATCACCTAAAGCTTCACAGGTATATTTGCCCATAAAGATTGCACCTGCATGTTTAATGCTATCCAGAAGAGCTTCAGGATTTTCAACCGAAAGTTCTAGGTGTTCGGGAGCAATTCTATTAGAGATAGCTATAGCTTCATCCATATCTTTGGTATGGATAAGCGCACCCCTATCTTTTAAAGCAGTTTTAATGATATCTTTCCTGTCCATCGAAGGTAATAATCTTTCAATGCTTTTCTCAACCTCATCTATAAATGCTTTATCAGGACAGAGTAGAATGGATTGAGCTTCTTCATCGTGCTCAGCCTGAGAAAATAAATCCATTGCTATCCAGTCAGGGTCAGTATTACCATCACAAATAATAAGGATTTCGGAAGGTCCGGCGATCATATCGATACCGACTTGACCAAATACAGCGCGTTTTGCTGTAGCCACATAAATATTGCCAGGTCCAACAATTTTATCAACTTTTGGAACACTTTCGGTGCCATAAGCTAGCGCTGCAATTGCTTGTGCTCCACCCACAGTAATAACCATGTCAACTCCAGAAATATATGCAGCAGCTAATACAAGTTGATTTGTTTTACCGTTCGGTGTTGGTACCACCATGATTAGCTCCCCAACACCTGCAACCTTTGCTGGAATGGCATTCATCAAAACAGAAGAAGGGTAAGATGCTTTTCCTCCAGGAACATACAAGCCAACACGATCTAGTGGGGTAATTTTTTGACCTAATTTAGTGCCATCTTTGTCTGTATAAGACCAGGTTTGTTGGTTTTGTTTAAGATGATAAGATTTAATTCTTTCTGCCGCAACGGATAGCGCGTTTTTTTGTTTATCACTTAAACCATTAAATGACTTTTCAAGTTCTTCTTGAGAAATCATGAGGTCAGCCATTGACTTTGCCTTGACGCCATCAAATTTAATGGAGTAATCGATGAGTGCTTTATCGCCTTTGGATCTAATTGTGTTAATGATTTCCTCGACAGTGTTTACAACATCTTTGTTAGAAACACTTTTCCAAGAAAGTAAAGAAGAAAGTTTTGTATTAAAGCCTTTTTGATGTGAAGATAATTTAGTAATCATAAGTTATCTTTGACTCTATTAACCCAATCACTGATTTCACTATGTTTGGTGTTAAATGAAGCGGAGTTAACAATCAGTCTAGAGCTTATATTTTCAATTAGTTCTATGGGGACTAAGTTATTGGCTTTTAAAGTATTGCCTGTATCTACCAAATCAACAATACAATGGGCAAGACCAACAATAGGTGCAAGCTCCATAGCACCCGAAAGTTTAATGACTTCAACTTGTCTACCTTGCGATTGAAAATAAAGTTTAGTGGAATTGACGTATTTAGTAGCTATTTTAAGAGTGCCTTTTGTTAAGTCTTGGTCTGCTTGAGCTGCCACCATAAGTCGACACTTAGAAATACCGAGATCAAGTAATTCGAAAAGACCATCAGCGCCATGTTCTAAGAGGACATCTTTGCCAGCTATACCAAAATCTGCAGCTCCATGCTGGACAAAAACAGGCACATCACTAGCACGAAGTATAATGACTTTGATGTCATCAAGATTAGTATCCAGAACCAACTTTCTACTTTTAAGCTCTTTAGCAGAAATAGAGAGTCCAGCCTTCTTGAGAAGAGGGAGCGCTTGTTCTAATATTCGTCCTTTTGAAAGAGCGATCGTGAGCATGTTGTTATTAATTTTGTTAGCTTAGTGTTGTACGCGTTCTATATCAGCGCCCAACATTTTAAATTTTTCTTCGATCATTTCATAGCCGCGATCAAGATGGTATACACGTTCAATGGTGGTTGAACCTTTTGCCGCCAATCCTGCCAAAACAAGACTTGCAGAGGCTCTAAGGTCTGTAGCCATTAAATTAGCACCAGTGAGGCATTTTACCCCTTTACAAACAACGGTGTTACCTTCAAGTTTAAGATTTGCCCCCATGCGGCTGAGTTCAGGTACATGCATAAAGCGATTTTCAAAGATAGTTTCAGTGATTGTGCTATTTCCTTCGGCAATTGAGTTAAGTGCCATAAATTGTGCTTGCATGTCGGTCGGAAAGTTTGGATAAGCACTTGTGCGTATATTTACTGCTTGTGGACGCCTTCCATTCATATTGAGTCTAATTGAGTCTTTGTTTGTTTGGATATCAGCACCTGTCTCAATAAGTTTTCCTATTACCGAACGCATAGAATCTGGCTCAATATTGTTTACCGTTATACTGCCACCTGTAATTGCCGCTGCCACCAAATAAGTACCAGCTTCAATACGGTCTGGACAGACACTATAACTGGTTTCACTGAGCCGATCAACACCTTCGATGATGAGTGTTGAGGTATTTTCGCCGAATATTTTTGCTCCCATTTTTTTCAAACAATAAATTAAATCAGTAACTTCTGGTTCTTGTGCTGCGTTATTAATTGTTGTGATGCCTTTAGCAAGTGTTGCCGCCATAAGAACGTTTTCTGTTGCAGTCACTGAGATTAGATCAAAGTTAATTTGAGTACCAATTAACTCTTTAGTAGATGCATGAATATAACCATTTTTTACTTCAATCTTTGCACCCATTTTCTCGAGAGCATCTAGATGTAAGTTGACGGGGCGGGTGCCAATAGCACAGCCACCGGGAAGTGATATTTTAGCTTTTTTGTATTTTGCTAACATAGGACCAAGAGTTAAAATTGATGCACGCATTGTTTTAACTAGTGAGTAGTCGGCGGTTAGATTAGTAAGAGTTGAAGAGTCAATAAAAATAGACCCATCCTCTTCTAAGACAAAATTAGATCCTATGTCCATCAACAGACGCAGAGTTGTTGAAACGTCACTTAGTTGAGGAGTGTTTGCTAGTTTTAGAGGTCCATCAGCCAAAATTGATGCAAAAAAGATTGGCAATGTGGCATTTTTTGAGCCAGAGGTCTTAATATTTCCACTCAGTGGGATTCCACCCTGAATAACTAGTTTATACATTATTTATTTAATTTCTCTGCAGCATGTTATTAAGCGTATTTTTCAAGCCCCCTGCTAGTTTTATTTTTTGATCGTAGCTATATTCAAAATAATCGAGCATACTAAATGATTGATAAACTAAATCATAGATCCGCCATCTATCTTTTCGAATCAATTTTAGAGTTACAGCGGCGGTTATGTTTTCATTTTCAAGAGACGAGAATACTTTTACTTCAGCTAAATTATTATGTTGAGTGAAGTTTTTATCTACAGTGATATTGACACGATCCCAGATCTCCAAATCAACTAGACTATTGATGTACTCTTCAATCAAAGTTGCCTTTATATCTCTTTCAAACACCTTTTTATCCATGGGTTGGAGATGTTTCCAGTAGCTACCCAAGGCAAGCTCAGTACTGTATTCAAGGTCAATATATGGAATGATTTTCTTTTTAGTAAGGCTGAGTGCGCTATAAAAATTGTTATTACCTGCAGTATGTAGATCTATAAATGAACAGAGTATATCTCCTAGAACGGCTTCGGCTTGCTCTACAGGTAAGTCCTTGGCTTCTTGAGGATGAATTGATGGGCATGAATTAGAGGCAAAAACGATTCCGATAAAAGTGATATTAATCAGGAATGCCTTTAAAATATTAAGGACTATTTTCATTCGGACATTGTACTATATTTAGGTGCTAGTTGATTTAAATGAAAAAACAAAATATAACAATTAAAATTAAGAATATGAGCAAGAGTTCTGGCGTCTACAAGATGCTGGATCGAACTGGTGATGTTATCTATATTGGTAAAGCTAAGAATTTAAAAAACCGAGTTTCTCAGTACTTTACTCAGTCGAATAACAATATAAAAATGCAAGCGCTCCAAAAGAACATTTACGATTTTTCTGTCATTGTTACAAAAACGGAAACGCAAGCACTTTTATTAGAAAACGATCTGATTAAGCAACATAAGCCCAAATATAATATATTGCTTAAAGATGCTAAGAGTTATCCCTATATTTATATTAGTAATGACGAACATCCTCGATTAGGTCTCTACCGAGGTAAAAAAAATATAAGTTACGAATACTTTGGTCCCTATATTTCAGCTCATGTTGCTCGAGATGCTTTGGCATTATTAAAGAAAATATTTAAGGTCAGGCAATGCACCAATAGTTTTTATCGGTCTCGTTCAAGACCTTGCTTAGAATATCAAATAGGTCTTTGTAGTGCACCCTGTGTTGGAAAAGTTTCTGATGTGAAGTATGCACAAGATGTTGAAATGGTAAGCCTTTTTATGAATGGTAAGAGCGCTAAGCTACTTAGGCAAATCTCACAGGAAATGAAACAAGCATCGATTGATCTTGATTTTGAAGCTGCCGCAAATTACCGAGATCAGTTGATTGGCCTGCGAACAATTCAGGAAAGGCATGGCTCACAATTTAGTTCAGATATGGATGTTATCAGTATCACACAAGAGTCAAATATTCACTGTGTTGAAGTAATTTTTGTTCGCTCAGGAAAACAAATAGGTAACGAAAGTTTTTTTCCAAGGAATGCCAAGGGTGAAACATGTGAAAAAGTTTTAAGCGCCTTTTTGCCTTTATATTATTTAGGGAAAAGCACGCCTAATCAAATCATCATTAGTCATAAATTGGGAGATAAGGCGTTAATTGCATCTGCCTTGTCAACTAAATTAATTCAATCTCCAGGTGTTGAAAAAAAGCATTTTTTAGAGATTGCAACACTTAATGCCAAGGAAAACTTAAAGCAACATTTGTTGTCAAGTTTTACCAAAAAGAAACAACTTGAACGTATTCAGAAAACCTTAGCACTTTCTAAGCTACCAGAAGTTATGGAATGTTTTGATATTAGCCATACCATGGGTGAGGCAACTACGGCTTCATGCGTTGTTTTTGAAAAAGGGTTGCCAAAAGTCAGCAAGTATAGACAGTTCAATATCAAAGGTGTTAAGCCAGGTGATGATTATGCAGCAATAAATCAGGCTGTTTATCGTCGCTATTCAGCTCAACTTAAATCTAAAAAAGCTATGCCCGACATTGTTTTTATTGATGGTGGATTGGGCCAACTTAATCAAGCAATAATGGTAATGAATTCTATTGGAATAGAATCAATACAGCTTGTAGGCGTCGCTAAGAGTAGCGGCAGAAAGGCGGGCCTTGAAACACTTATCACAATTGAAAATGATAAGGTTAATCGAATTAATTTGGCTCCATATGATCCTGCATTATTACTGATTAATCATATTCGAGACGAATCTCACCGATTTGCAATTAAAAATCATCGACATAAAAGAGACTTAAGGCGAAACACTTCATCTCTCGAAAATATCAAAGGTATTGGTGTCAAGAAACGAAGTGATCTATTGAATTATTTTGGTGGACTTCAAGAAATCGAAAAAGCAAGTATTGACGAGTTGCAAAAAGTAGTTGGCATTAATCATATATTGGCGACTAAAATACAAGAAACACTACAAAATAATTAGATCTATGTTTTTATTGAGACTGCTTATAGTTGCATTTATTGTGAGTTACGTTATTTGGTTTTTTAATACTCGAATTATGGGAAAGAGTTTATCTTTATATAAGGTAACTTCTTGGGTTTTGGTTGCAACTGTTGCGATTTATATTTTCCTTGCTGTTTTATCTTCTCTGGTTGAGGGATTCTGATTCTTACTTGAGAGGATTAATGTGTTGAGATGCTTTGTGCTTGAGATGATTCGATTAGTTGCATTTACAATAATCGACAATTGAGATACCTCCCATATTGGTAAATCTCTCATATGGTCGCCCATGTAATCAAAATTTCCCTCACCATAACGCTGAACTAGGGCTTCTGCTTTATTATGACTTGATAAGTTATAGTCCTTATTACTAGCCATAACATCGTCAAAAAACTTGAGATGTTTGGCCACTGCAAAAGCATAATTTTTGTGAGATGCTGTAGCAAGAACAATTTTACAGCCTTGTTTTTTTCTTTGTAGAATATAGCTAATGACGCTTTGATTGTATGGTAACTCAGGGACGTTTATTTCGAACCTCTTTACTAGTTTATCCTTTAGATAGCCTTTTCCTTTCCATAACCAAAAAAAATAATGAAAAACCAACCAAGGCCTTCTCACTAAAACCCCCAGAGAAGATAAAAACAATAGATCTGTTTCAATCAATGTGTGGTCAAGATCAACAACTAACGGAGTAGTATTAATTTTCATCGTCTAATTTACTCCATTGGTCATATAGCATCTCCAACTGATGTTCCATTTCTTTTAACTTAGCAGTTAATTCTTGGGCATCTGGATTTTGATAGAAGGTCGGGTCTGAGAGTAGTTTTTGAGTCATTGAGATTTCATTTTCTAAGTTTTCAATCTTTCCAGGCAAGGAATTTAATTGTTGCTGTAGATTATAAGAGAGCTTTTGGGGGATCTTTTGTGTTTTCGAACTTGATGACTGAACTTTTTTGTTGTTCTTGGTATTTAATTTATCATTTTTTTGATTCATGTAGTCGTCATAACCGCCAATATATTGTTCAATAATTGCATTACCTTCCATGACAATAGTTGAACTGACGATGTTATTCAAAAATGTTCTATCATGTGATATCAGTATAACCGTACCAGAATAATCCACCAGCATCTCTTCTAAAAGTTCAAGTGTTTCAACATCTAAATCATTGGTTGGTTCATCAAGCACGAGAAGGTTGGCGGGTTGAGATAAGATTTTAGCCAGCATTAACCGATTTTTTTCGCCACCAGAAAACATTTTAATAGGGGCCATCGCTTGTTTTCCTGTAAACAAAAACTGGCGTAAATAACCAATCACATGCTTACTTTTACCATTAACATCAATATAATCTCTACCGCCAGATACAAAATCCATTGCTTTCATATTAGGGTCAAGTGAATCACGCATTTGGTCAAAATAAGCTAGTTCGATTTTTTTAGATCTACGAATACTGCCCTTATTGAGTTTAAGTTCACCCAATAGAAGTCTAATTAGAGTCGACTTTCCAGAACCATTGCCTCCAATAATACCAATTTTATCACCCTTCAAAACTAGCATCGAAAACGCCTTAACTATTTCTAATTCTCCAATCTGATAACTGATTTTTTTGACTTCAAAAACGATTTTTGAAACTCGCTTCTCATCTTTCAGTGTGTGAATTTTTATATGACCTTGCTGTTTCCGACGATTGATATATTGTTTACGCAATTCCTGTAGAGCTCTGACACGACCTTCGTTACGAGTTCGTCTTGCCTTTATTCCTTGTCGTATCCAAGCCTCTTCTTGTGCAAGCTTTTTATTAAATCTGTCATCCTTAAGTTCTTCAGCATTAAGTAAGTTCTCTTTCCGTTTTAAGTAGTCTAAGTATCCACATGCAAATACTGATAACTTTCCACGATCAAGGTCGAAAACCTTGTTAGCTATGCTTTTGACGAAGGAGCGGTCATGGCTTATTAGAATTAAAGTGCCATGAAAGTCTTTAAGCATCTTTTCTAAATCCAGAATTGCTGTAATGTCCATGTGGTTTGTTGGTTCATCAAGTAAAAGTAGGTCGGGTTCCTGAACAATCGCTTGGGCAAGCATAACGCGTCTTCTCCACCCTCCTGAAAGTGTTGCAATTTTTGCTATTGGGTCGAGTTTGAATCGGTTTAAAATTGCCTCAATTTTGTGTAAATGATGCCAAGCGTCTTT
>Ga0208522_1001109_pt1 | contig 17635 bp, 29 predicted proteins | sample ETNtaG_25_FD_185763 | JGI IMG/M metagenome (GOLD analysis project Ga0208522, IMG submission 185763) | Marine microbial and viral communities from oxygen minimum zone, Eastern Pacific Ocean - ETNP201302SV86 (SPAdes) (version 2) | ecosystem: Environmental > Aquatic > Marine > Oceanic ... | reverse complement strand
GGTTGAATTACTTGCGCCAATTGCGATGGAAGACGGTCTAAGATTCGCAATCAGAGAGGGCGGTCGCACAGTGGGTGCCGGCGTGGTCTCGAAGATTACGACATGAGAGTATTTATGCAAATAAAAACCGTCGAAATATTGTATAATCGACGGTTTTTTCGTTTCAGAAGTTAGAGAAGGTAAATAGGCAAATGAGCAATCAAAATATTAGAATTAAATTGAAGGCATTTGATCATCGATTAATCGATAAATCAGCCGTAGAGATTGTTGAAACAGCTAAGCGCACTGGCGCTAGTGTAAGGGGTCCGATTCCTTTGCCTACGAAGAAGGAGCGTTTTACCGTTTTGACTTCTCCGCATGTTAATAAGGATGCTAGAGATCAATACGAATTAAGGACTTATATTAGATTAATGGACGTGATTAGTCCGACAGACAAAACCGTTGATGCATTGATGAAGTTAGATCTTGCTGCAGGCGTTGATGTAAAGATCCAACTTAATTAATAGATAGGATTAGGAAAATGGCAATTGGATTAGTAGGACAAAAATTAGGAATGACGCGCCTCTTGTCAGATGATGGTTCGACATCATCAGTGAGTGTTATTAAGATTGAACCTAATCGTATAGTGCAAACAAAAACTATTGATATCGATGGTTATAACGCCGTGCAAGTAACTTTTGGTAAAAAAATTAACAAAAAAGGTGAAGCAAAAGTAGGCCGTGTTAGTAACGCACTCAAGGGTCATTATACTAAAGCATCTCAAGAGATAGGCTTCGGCCTATGGGAAATGAGGGTTAATGAAGCTGAACTTTCTGATCTATCAACGAAGGATGTAACCTTTTTTGGCGCTGGTCACTTTGTTAATGTAACTGGTCAATCTAAAGGTAAAGGATTTCAAGGTGGTGTAAAACGCCATAATTTTAGTATGCAAGATGCAACACACGGTAACTCGATTTCACATCGTGCTCTTGGATCTACTGGGCAGTGCCAAACACCTGGACGTGTATTTAAGGGAAAGAAGATGGCAGGTCAAATGGGTAACGTGCAAGTGACTGAAGAGTGCCTAGAGGTTCTAAGAGTTGATAATGAGCGCAATTTATTGTTAGTCAAGGGCGCCATTCCAGGCTCTAAAAATGGCTTTGTTAGAGTATTTTTGTCAGATAAAAAGAATAGTGTTAATAAACAGGTTAGTAAGCAGTTATCTGAGTTAAAAGTTGCAGAGGTAATAGAAACCGAAGCAGTTGAAACTGAAGTGATAGAAACCGAAGCAGTTGAAACTGAAGTGATAGAAACCGAAGCAGTTGAAACTGAAGTGATAGAAACCGAAGCTGGTGAGACTGAAAATGAAGAAACTAAAGATAAATAAAGGATTCCAATAAAAGTTTTGAGATGAAAGTAAAAGTATTAAACCTAAAAACAAATAGATCCACTTCTCAAGAAGTATCTGATGGTATTTTTGCTCGTAACTATAATGAGTCACTGGTTCATCAAATTACGACTGCTTATAGGGCGGCAGGTCGCAGCGGCACAAAGGCACAAAAAAATCGAGCAGCTGTTAGAGGTGGTGGTAAAAAACCTTGGAAGCAAAAGGGAACTGGTCGTGCCCGTGCGGGTACATCACGTGGACCTATTTGGAGAAGTGGAGGTGTCACATTTGCTTCTCAGCCTCGAGACTTCACTCAAAAAGTTAATAAAAAAATGTACAAGGGTGCGATTAGCGTAATTTTGTCTGAGTTATTGCGTACTGATCGTTTGAAAGTTATTTCAGAATTAGATATTACTGAACCAAAAACAAAAAATATTACCTCACTCATGAATTCTTTGAATATCAAAGATGCTTTATTAATGACCGATGAGTTGAGTGAAAACTTATACCTGTCTTCTCGTAATCTATATCACGTAGGTGTTTGTGATACTCAGAGTATTGACCCTTTAAGTTTAATAGGTTATGACAACGTAGTTATGACCAAAGCTGCACTTAAAAAAGTGGAGGCAATGCTGTGAATCAAGAAAAAGTATTAAGAGTATTGCTTGGACCTATTGTTTCTGAAAAAACAACGATGGCTTCAGCAAGCAATCAGTATGTTTTTAAAGTTAGAACAGACAGCAACAAGAGAGAAATTAGAGCCGCTGTAGAGTCGCTGTTTGGTGTTAAAGTTGAAGCTGTAACTACTTCAAACGTTAAGGGCAAGAAGAAAGTATTTAAAGGAAAAGTTGGTCAACGCATTAATTGGAAAAAAGCAGTAGTCAAAGTATCTGAAGGTCAAATGATTGACGTTACTGCTTCATAGAGAATTTATTATGGCAACAGTTATAAAAAGAAAACCAACATCACCAGGAAGACGCTTTGTAGTCAATGTGGTTGATAAAGATTTGCATAAAGGCAAACCCTTTGCAGCTCTGACTGAAAGTAAAAATAGAATTAGCGGTCGCAATAACCGCGGAAAAATTACTGTAAGGCATAGAGGTGGTGGTCATAAACAAAGATATCGTATTATTGATTTCAAGCGTAATAAGGACGACATTATTGCCACAGTTGAGCGAATTGAATATGATCCAAATCGCAGTGCAAACATTGCATTAGTTTTATATGCTGATGGTGAAAGACGCTATATTATTGCACCAAAAGGATTAAAGGCAGGCGACCAGATTGTATCTGGGAACTCTGTAGCTATCCAAAAAGGCAACACTTTGCCATTAAGCAATATTCCGCTTGGTAGTGTTATACATTGTGTTGAACTTAAACCTAAAAAAGGCGCCCAGATTGCAAGAAGCGCTGGTACATCAGTTCAACTAGTTGCTAAAGAAGGTAATTACGCAACGCTTAGGCTGCGTTCCGGTGAAGTACGAAAAGTATTATCTGAATGTCGAGCAACTTTAGGTGAAGTTTCTAATTCCGAACACAGTTTAAGAAAATTAGGTAAAGCCGGTGCTAGTAGATGGCGAGGCGTAAGACCAACAGTTCGAGGTGTTGTAATGAATCCAGTTGATCATCCACATGGTGGCGGTGAAGGAAAGACAAGTGGTGGTAGGCATCCGGTTTCACCTTGGGGTACTCCAACAAAGGGTTACAAAACACGTTCTAATAAGCGTACAGATAAACTTATCGTACGTCGCAGAAAATAAAGGGTAATTATGGCTAGATCACTAAGAAAAGGACCATTTGTCGATGAGCATTTAATTAAAAAGGTATTAAAGGCTCAAGAAATTAACGATAGAAAACCAATTAAAACTTGGTCTCGTCGATCAGTTATCGTGCCAGAAATGATTGGTTTAACGATAGCGATACACAATGGTCGTGTGCATGTTCCAATTTCAATTCATGAGAACATGATTGGTCATAAATTGGGCGAATTTGCCTCAACAAGAACATTTAAAGCCCACTCTGGCGATCGAAAGGCTAAAGCATAAGGTGTAATGATGAAAGAAGTTAAAGCAATTCATAAATATGCAAGAATCTCTCCTTTCAAAGTTAGATTGATTGCTGATCAGATTCGTAATAAGTCAGTTGAAGAGGCTTTGAATATTTTGTCTTTCAGCAATAAAAAAGCAGCAATATTGGTGAAAAAAGTATTAACTTCTGCAATTTCAAACGCTGAACACAATGACGGTTTAGATATTGATGAGTTAAAAGTAAGTAGTGTTTTCGTTAATGAAGGTTCTACGATGAAGAGAATTCGCCCTCGTGCCAAAGGAAGAGCGAATCGTATTTTTAAACGAACTAGCCACATAAGTGTTGGCGTAAGCGAGTAAATAAGCATGGGTCAAAAAGTAAATCCAGTAGGAATTAGATTAGGAATTGTTAAAGATTGGGATTCTAAGTGGTATGCCAACAGTAAAGATTATCCTCAATACTTATTATCTGATATTAAAGTAAGAGATTTCTTATTTAAAGAGTTAACTTCAGCTTCAGTCAGTCGTATTAGCATTGGGAGGCTGTCTAACACTGCTAAGATAGTTATTCATACAGCTCGTCCTGGAATTGTAATTGGAAAAAAAGGAGCTGATATTGAGAGATTGAAGACCCAAGTGTCTGCCAAAATGGGCGTTCCTGTTCATATCAGTATTGAGGAAGTCAAACAGCCAGAATTAGATGCACGATTGGTTGCTGAAAATATTGCTCAACAGCTTGAGAAGCGTGTGATGTATAGGCGTGCTGTTAAACGTGTTTTGGGTAATGCGACTCGTTTAGGTGCACTGGGTATTAAAATTATGGTTAGTGGTCGATTGAATGGAGCAGAAATAGCACGTTCAGAGTGGTACCGTGAGGGCCGTGTTCCTCTGCATACTTTTAGAGCAGATGTTGACTATAGTAGTTTTAGTGCAAATACACAGTATGGCGTTATTGGTATTAAAGTTTGGATTTTCAAAGGTGAAATCCTTGACCATAATAAAGGCACTCTAGAAGAAGTTGCTAAACGTGGTGCTGGCAAACAATTAAGCAAGAAGTAAAGGACTTTAGAGATGTTACAACCTAAACGTACAAAATTTAGAAAAGTTATGAAGAGCCGTAACCGCGGTTTAGCGACTGCTCATAATGTTAGCTTTGGGGAGATCGGGTTGCAAGCGACTGGTAGATGTCGTATGACGGCGAGACAGATTGAAGCTGCACGTCGTGCAATGACTCGACACGTCAAACGTCAAGGAAAAATTTGGATTCGTGTTTTTCCTGATAAACCTATTACTAAAAAGCCTTTAGAGGTACGTATGGGTAAAGGTAAAGGCAGCGTTGAATATTGGGTTGCACAAATTAAACCTGGACAGATTTTATTTGAAATGCAGGGTGTTGATGAAATAGTTGCAAAAGAGGCTTTTGAGCTTGCTGCTGCGAAACTCCCTGTCAAGACAACAATAATTAAACGGACAATAATGTAATGGATGTTAAAGAATTAAGAGAGCAAGAATTACCTCAACTAAATGAAGAGTTAATTACACTTCTGAAAGAGCATTTCGAGTTGCGTATGCAACACCGAAGTTCACAACTGACTGACTTGTCAAAGCTCGGAAAAACCAAAAGATCCATTGCCCAAATTAAAACAATTATTAAAGAGAAGCAATTATGAGTGAAACTAAAGCAGTAGAAAGAGTACTTACAGGAAAGGTAGTTAGTAATGCCCGTGATAAAACAATTGCTGTTTTGATAGAGCGCAAAGTGCGTCATCCTATTTATAAAAAATATATTAAGAGAAGCACTAAGGTTCATGCGCATGATGAGAAAAATGAGTGTGGCTTAGGTGACGTTGTGAGAGTTTCTGAGTCAAAGCCGTTTTCAAAAACAAAGAATTGGGCTTTGATAGAAGTTATTGAAAAATCAGTGAGTATTGATTAACTAATCGCATTGTAGAGAGAAGAACATGATTCAGATGCAAACAAGATTACACATTGCCGATAACAGTGGCGGAGTTAGGGCTATGTGTATTAAAGTTTTAGGTGGTTCAAAGCGTCGCTATGCGAATATAGGTGATGTCATTAAAGTGAGCATTAAAGAAGCTTCACCTCGTGGCAAAGTAAAAAAAGGTGATGTTTACGATGCAGTGGTAGTTCGTACAGCTCAAGGTGTTCGTCGTAAAGATGGTTCACGGATACGCTTTGATAACAATGCAGTTGTATTGCTGAATACTAAGTTAGAGCCAATTGGCACACGTATATTTGGTCCCGTAACTCGTGAGTTAAGAGGTGCCCAATTTATGAAGATTGTTTCACTTGCGCCAGAGGTGCTGTAATGAATAAAATTAAACAGAATGATGAAGTTATCGTAATCACTGGTAAAGACAAAGGTTCAGTTGGTACGGTAACAAAATTGATGGGCTCAAAGCTTATTGTTGAAGGATTTAATTTAGCTAAAAAACATGTTCGACCGAACCCCCAGGAAGGGATACAAGGTGGCATTGAAGAAAAAGAGATGCCTTTAAATGTATCTAATGTAGCGATTTATAATTCCACCACTCAAAAGGCAGACCGTGTTGGTATTAGAGTGAATGATAAAGGGGAAAAAGAAAGATTTTTCAAGTCAAACGGTGAAACTTTACTTTGACATAAATAGAGGATAGGTGGCAAGTGTCTAGACTACAAGAACAATATAAAAATGAGATTATCCCTAAGCTTAAGGAAGAATTAAGTATGAGTAATTCTATGTCAGTCCCTAGAATTGAAAAAATTACGATTAATATGGGACTGGGTAGTGCGTTAGGCGATAAGAAAGTATTAGAGAGTGCCTTGGAAGAGTTGGGCTTAATTTCCTCTCAAAAGCCGGTAACTTGCTTAGCAAGAAAATCAGTTGCAAGCTTTAAACTCAGAGAAGGTAGTGCAATTGGCTGCAAGGTAACGCTGAGGAAAGAAAGAATGTATGAGTTTCTTGATCGTTTGGTGAATGTTGCTATGCCTCGTGTTAGAGATTTTCGTGGTCTTAGTGATAAATCATTTGATGGTCGTGGAAACTACAATATGGGTATTACAGAGCAAATCGTATTTCCAGAAATTGATTTTGAAAAAGTAACAAAAGTGCGTGGCATGGATATTGCAATCACGACCAATGCACAGAATGATGACGATGCTAAGAAGCTATTAGCAATGTTTAATTTTCCATTTAAAGGATGACATAATGGCTAAAAAGTCTATGATACATAGAGACGTTAAGCGAACAAAATTGGTCGCAAAGTACAAAGAAAGACGCCTTGAGTTAAAGAAAATTATTAAGAGCGTTCACACTTCTGATGAAGATCGTTTCCAGGCAGTGATCAAATTGCAGTCACTACCAAGAGATGCTTCACCAGTTCGTCAGCGTAATCGTTGTGCCCTGTCTGGGCGTCCACATGGCTTCTATCGTAAATTTGGCTTAGCTAAGTCTCAGCTCAGAGAGCGTGTCATGAATGGTGAAGTTCCAGGTTTATCTAAAGCAAGTTGGTAGGAGAATGGTATGAGTATGTCTGACCCAATAGCTGATATGTTGACCCGAATTAGGAATGCACAGGCAGTGAATAAAGCGCAAGTAAGTATCCCCGCTTCAAATTTAAAGTCTGCTATTGCAAGTGTTATGCAGGATGAAGGTTACATTGCCTCTTTTGCAATTGATGGAGACAATGTTGCAAATAAAACATTAAAAATTAAATTAAAGTACTACGACAATAAACCCGTCATTGAGTCATTAGAAAGAATTTCTAAGCCTAGTTTGAGACTTTATGCTAGCAAAGATAATATGCCAAGTATTCTTAACGGCCTTGGAATTGTGATTGTTTCAACGCCAAAAGGCGTTATGACAGGTCAAGCCGCCAAAGCACAAAATATTGGTGGCGAAGTTTTGTGCAGCGTTTCATAATAGTGGAGATTTAAAATGTCTAGAATTGCAAAATCACCAATAACTGTACCAGAAGGTGTCGATATTTCACAATCTGAAGGAACACTTTCAGTCAAAGGTAAGCTTGGTGAAATGACTATGCATGTCAATTCGTCGGTCGTTATTACGAATACTGATAATGTCTTAACTTTTTCTACATCTGAAGTTAGTAAAAAGGAAGAGAAAGGAGCGTGGGCGCAAGCAGGAACAGTAAGAGCCAATACTGCAAATCTAATAAAAGGTGTTACTGAGGGCTGGGAGAAAAAACTAACATTGATAGGTGTAGGTTATCGTGCTCAAGCTAAAGGCAAGGTTTTAGGGTTAACTTTAGGTTTTTCTCACCCAGTAAATTATAGCTTGCCTGAAGGTATTTCAGTTGAAACACCTTCACAGACTGAAGTTATTATTAAAGGTATTGACAAGCAAAAAGTTGGCCAAGCAGCTGCAGAAATTAGAGCATTTCGTCCTCCAGAGCCATATAAAGGCAAGGGAGTTCGTTACACAGATGAACAAGTTGTTCGTAAAGACGCTAAAAAGAAATAATAGATTTATAAAGGTAGTTAGATGAAATTTTCAAAAAAACAAGCCCGTATAAGAAGGGCAACAAAATTTAGAGCAAAGCACGCTGAAAGAAGTGTAGAGCGTTTGTGTGTGTACAAATCTTCACAGCATATTTATGCTCAGATAATCAGTAGCTGTGGCACTAAAACGTTGGCTTCAGCCTCGAGCCTGTCCGCCAAAATTAAAAATGGTGGCAATGTTGAGGCAGCTGCTAAAGTGGGTAATTTGATAGCAAAAGCTGCCAAAAAGGCTAAAGTATCTAAGGTCGCGTTTGATCGTTCTGGTTTTAAGTACCATGGTCGAGTCAAGGCGCTTGCAGAATCTGCAAGAGAAGGTGGGTTAGATTTTTAATTAAGAGTTTATAAAGGTTTAAAGAATGGCTGAAAATAAGAGAAAAAATTACAAAGAAGAAAGCGAATTCATCGAAAAACTGGTTAATATTCGACGCGTTGTCAAAGTAGTTAAGGGTGGCCGAATCTTTGGTTTTTCTGCTTTAGCGGTTGTCGGTGACGGTAACGGAAAAGTTGGTTACGGCACCGGTAAAGCACGTGAAGTTCCTATAGCTATTCAAAAAGCAATGGATAAAGCAAAAAAATCAATGAAATTAGTACCATTAGTTAATGGCACACTTCATTATCCAATTACTTCATCTGTCGGCGCAGCAAAGGTTTATCTACAACCTGCCTCTGAAGGTACTGGTGTAATTGCTGGCGGACCAATGAGAAGTGTTTTAGAAGCTGTAGGTGTCCACAATATTTTGGCAAAATGTAATGGTACACGTAACCCAATAAGTGTTGTTAGAGCAACTATTGATGGTTTATCAAAAATGTCATCACCACAGACTGTTGCAGCTAAGAGAGGTAAAACCGTTGAAGAAATTACTGGGGAAGTGTAATGGCTGAAGAGAAAATAGAAAAAAAATCAGTACCAAAAAAGGTTGTTTCTAAAAAATCATCAACCAAAAAAGTTGTAGCAAAAAAAGCGCCTGCTAAGAAGGTTGCTACTAATAAAGTATCAACCAAAAAAGTTGTAGCAAAAAAAGCGCCTGCTAAGAAAGTTGCTGCTAAAAAAGCAACCCTAAGCGTGACTTTAATTAAAAGTTTTTATGGTCGTCTTCCTGTACATCGTGCTACGGTAAATGGTCTTGGTTTAAAGCGAATCAACCATACAGTTGAGTTGCAGGATACGCCAGAAGTAAGAGGCATGATTAACAAAGTGTCTTACTTATTAAAAGTAGAGGGCTAAGCAATGAATCTTAATACATTGAAACCTGCATTGGGCGAAAAAACTGGCAGAAAGCGTGTCGGTCGAGGCATAGGTTCTGGTCTTGGAAAAACATGTGGTCGAGGACATAAAGGACAAAGTTCTCGCTCTGGTGGTTATACCAAGATTGGATTTGAGGGTGGCCAGATGCCATTACAAAGAAGATTGCCGAAAGTTGGATTTACTTCACGCATCTCAAGAGTGACCTCACAAGTAACCCTCTCTCAACTTGATAAGCTAACTGAAACTGATATTAATATTGATGTTCTGAAGAAAAATAACCTTGTTACTAAAAACATTCTAAGAGTCAAAATTATGCTTTCAGGTGAAATTACACGTGCCGTTAACTTGACTGGCATTCAGGTAACCAAAGGTGCGAAAGCAGCTATTGAAGCAGCCAAAGGCACCATAAGCGAGAAATGAAATGAGCCAATCACCTCTAGGACTTAGTGAAGATTTAATGAAGCGTATCCTTTACCTATTGGGTGCGTTAATCATTTTCAGAATGGGAACGCATATTGTGATTCCATTCATATCGCAGACGGCACTCGCTTCTTTAGTAGATGATAACAGAGACGGGATTTTGGGTATGTTTAATATGTTTTCAGGTGGAGCGTTAGAGCGTTTATCTATATTCACTCTTGGAATAATGCCTTATATTTCCTCATCAATTATCATGACACTGATGACTTCCGTGGTGCCTCATTTTGAGCAATTAAAGAAAGAGGGCGAGCGGGGAAGAAGGAAAATTACTCAATATACTCGTATGGGTACTGTGTTTTTGGCGGTCTTCCAATCGTATGGAATTTCAATAGCATTGCAATCACAATCAGGAGGTGGAGTCGCCCTTGTAACAAACCCTGGTCTGACGTTTAGCTTTGTGACCGTTGTGACGTTGACAACCGGAACGCTATTCTTAATGTGGTTAGGTGAACAGATCAGTGAAAAGGGTGTAGGTAACGGCATTTCAATGATTATTTTTGCAGGTATCGTTGCCGGGTTGCCTGTCTCATTAGGCAATACGCTCAGTATGGTAGGCACTGGTGAATTAAGTGTTATTGGTGTTGTGTTAATCTTGATTATGGCAGCTCTAGTGATGGCCTTTATTGTATTTATGGAAAGAGGCCAGAGAAGAATCACTGTGAATTACGCCAAGCGTCAGCAAGGACGTAAAATGGTTGGAGGGCAAAGCTCCTATCTACCTCTTAAAATCAACATGGCGGGCGTTATTCCGCCAATTTTTGCCTCTAGCATTATTCTATTTCCTGCAACACTGGGTGGATGGTTTTCACAGACAGAAGGACTAGGCTGGTTGGCAAATATCACTTCAAGTATGTCTCCGGGACAGCCACTGTATATAATATTCTATGCTTCGGCGATTGTGTTTTTCTGCTTTTTCTACACAGCGCTTACATTTAATGCAAAGGATACAGCCGACAACCTGCGAAAGTCTGGTGGCTTTATTCCAGGAATAAGACCAGGCCAGCACTCAGCGGAATATATTGACGGTGTCACCTCAAGACTGACAGCAGTTGGTGCAGTCTATATCACGTCAGTGTGTTTATTGCCTGAGTTTTTAATTATGTATTGGAATGTGCCCTTCTATTTTGGTGGCACCAGTCTTCTCATCATCGTTGTCGTGGTGATGGATTTTATCGCTCAAGTGCAGTCCCATATGATGTCAAATCAGTATGAAGGTTTGATGCGCAAAGCGAACTTAAAGTAAGGGTTAGTTATGAAAGTCAGAGCATCTGTTAGAAAAATATGTAAAGATTGCAAAATTATTAAGCGTCACGGAGTAATTCGTGTCATTTGCAAAGACCCTCGTCACAAGCAAAGGCAAGGGTGATGACATTGACAGTTATTGATTTACACAGTAAAATTGCACGATTTTTCAACTTTAGAATTTTGGGTGGGAATACTCACCTAAACTTTTTATTTATTGGGATATAGGTAGAATTTATGGCACGAATTGCAGGAATAAATATTCCAACAGATAAGCACATTGTAATTAGTTTGCAATCAATTTTTGGTATTGGACAAACCCGATCAAAATTAATTTGTGAAGCACTTAAATTAGATTCTAGTACTAAGGTCTCTCAGTTAACTGAAGACCAGTTGGAATCTATTCGTTTAGCTGTCTCTAAGTATGAAGTAGAGGGTGATTTAAGACGTGAAATTGCAATGAATATTAAACGTCTTAGAGATTTGGGTTGCTATAGAGGTATTCGTCATAGGAAATCACTTCCTTTGCGTGGCCAAAGAACAAAGACTAACGCCAGAACTCGTAAGGGTCCTCGTCGTTTAATTAAATAATTAGGTTACGGTTATGGAAACAGAACAATCAACTAAGAAGAAGTCCAAGAAAATCGTTTCAGACGGTATTGCACACATCCATGCAACCTTTAACAATACTATTGTGATGATTACTGATCGTCATGGGAATACCTTGTGTTGGGCCACTTCAGGCGGTGCAGGTTTTAGAGGTTCGAGAAAATCAACTCCTTTTGCAGCACAAGTTGCTGCAGGAAGCTGTGGAGAGAAGGCGCAAGCTTTTGGTATAAAGAATCTTGACGTTCGAGTTAAAGGTCCTGGTCCAGGCAGAGACTCAGCTATACGTGGTCTCAATGCACAGGGCTTAAAAATCCAATCAATAACTGATGTGACGCCAATTCCACATAATGGCTGTCGTCCATCTAAAAAACGTAGAGTATAAGGGTAAATTATGGCAAGGTATACTGGTCCTACATGCAAATTAGCACGTCGTGAAGGTGCTGACTTAGAACTAAAGAGCGGCATTAGATCGATCGATTCAAAGTGTAAACTATCACAGTTACCTGGCGTGCATGGTGCAAACGCTCGTCGTCAAAAAGGCAGTGAGTATGGTTTACAGTTGCGTGAAAAACAAAAAGTTAGACGTATGTATGGAGTTTTAGAGAAGCAATTCCGACTCTATTACAAAAAAGCTAGCTCTAAAAAAGGATCAACAGGTGAGAACTTATTGTCGCTTCTTGAGTGTCGCCTTGATAACGTGGTTTACCGTATGGGGTTTGCTTCAACTCGTTCAGAGGCAAGGCAATTGGTTTCTCATAAATCAATCGTAGTGAATGGTAAGGTTGTTAACATTCCTTCTTACCAGATAAGTGCTAATGATGAAATCTCTGTTAGAGAGAAAGCAAAAAAACAAAGCCGAATTCAACTAGCCGTTGAGATTTCGGGACATAATGGATTAGCTGAGTGGGTTGACGTTGATAACAAATCATTGAAAGGTATATTCAAAAATGCACCTTCTCGTGATGAATTATCTGCTGATATTTCAGAACATTTAATCGTTGAATTGTATTCTAAATAGGAATTAAATATGCAAGGAAGTGCAAGAGATTTTCTAAAGCCAAAACTAATCGATTCAGTCGAATTGTCTAAAAACGAGTATCGTGTTGTTCTTGAACCATTTGAGCGTGGTTTTGGACATACCTTGGGAAATTCACTAAGGAGGACTTTATTGTCTTCTATGTTTGGTTCAGCAATTACTGAAGTTTTAATTGATGGTGTAATGCATGAATTTTCAACCATTGAGGGCGTCCAAGAAGACGTGCTTGATATCCTTCTTAACCTTAAGGAGGCCTCTGTAGGTCTTAATGCGAGTGAAAATGCTACTGTAATCATCGAGAAGAAAGGCCCGTGTCAACTAACTGTAGCAGATATTGAAGCTAATGGTACTGATGTATCAGTGTTCAATCCTGAGAAAGTTATTGCTACTATAAACGAAGGCGGCAAAATTAGAATGACAATTAGTATTTGTTCTGGAGTTGGTTATGATGTCGCTGTCTCTCGAACTGTTGAGTCAGAAACTATTGGCAGTATTCAATTGGACGCAAGTTTTTCACCCATTAAACGTGTCAGTTTTACAGTTGAATCAGCACGTGTTGAGCAAAAAGTAAACTTAGATAGACTTAATATTGTTATTGAGACAAATGGTTCAGTTGACGCCGAAGAGTCAGTGAAGCGTGCAGCAACGATACTGCAAGACCAACTCTCATCATTTGTTGAACTTGAGCCGGTAGTTGAAGAAGAGCCACAACCAACTTCTGACGATTTCCCACCGATGTATTTGTCGGCTGTTGATGAGTTAGAGTTAACGGTTCGTTCTGCCAACTGTTTAAAGGCAGAGCAAATATATTATATTGGTGACCTCATTCAAAAATCAGAGCAGGACTTATTAAGAACACCAAACTTGGGTCGTAAGTCTCTCAATGAAATTAAAGAAGTCCTAATTGAAAAAAATCTTGAGCTTGGTACAGAGATAGAAAACTGGCCTCCAGTTGATCTAATGAGTGAATAAGGATAAATAATGAGACACAGAAAGTCAGGTAGACAGCTTAATCGTAATTCATCGCATAGAAAAGCGATGTTTCAGAATATGGCTAATTCGCTATTCTTACATGAAGTTATTAAAACAACTTTGCCAAAAGCGAAGGAGCTTCGTGGTGTAGTTGAGCCATTAATTACTAAGGCAAAGTCAGACAGTGTCGCTAACCGTCGCCACGTATTTTCAAAGTTACGTGATGATGCAATGGTTGCGAAGTTATTTACTGAACTAGGTCCATTCTATAAAGACCGCCCTGGTGGCTATATTCGCATTCTTAAGGCAGGCTTTCGTACAGGTGATAAAGCCCCAATGGCTATAGTGCAATTGGTTGACTTTGAAAGTGGTGAAGAAACTATTACAGAAGCTCCAAAAGAAGAAACACAAGAAGAATCTTAAGGGAATTATTATATGCCAGCGATTAAAGTAAGAGATAACGAGCCATTTGATATTGCACTACGTCGTTTCCGACGTTTGTGTGATAGAGCAGGTGTTATTACAGATGTTAGAAAAAAAGAGTTTTTTGAAAAGCCAACTTGGGTTAATAAACGCAAAAAGGCTGCAGCTGTTAAAAGAACACATAAAGAAATGGCAAAAAACCGTATTCATCGCAAACGTATGTACTAAGAGACCTCTCTTGGTGTAATATAAAACGCAATATGTCTCAGCTAAAAAAACGCATTACTGACGATATGAAGTCGGCAATGAAAGCGAAAGACAAACAAACCCTTAAAGCAGTTCGTATGATTCTTGGGGCAATCAAACAAAAAGAAGTTGACGATCGCATCGAGTTAGATAATGCGCAAGTGTTGACCGTTATTCAAAAAATGGTCAAACAACGCAAAGATTCCATATCCCAGTTCTCTGACGCTGGTCGAACTGACTTAGTTGAGGTAGAAGAGGCTGAGCTAGTTGTTATTAATAGTTACATGCCAGAACAACTAAGTGATGAAGAGGTTGCAGAAGCTGTGGACAAGGCAATTACCGATTCTAGCGCAGATTCAATGAAAGATATGGGCAAACTTATGGGCATGCTCAAAGGCCAGCTAGACGGTAAAGCTGACATGGGTCTAGTTTCTCGTCTTATCAAAGACAAATTATCATAAATCAAACTAGCTCAATAGATCCTTTTTGAAGGTGGTCGGAGTTATGTTTGTTTGACTAATAAACCACCGAATAAATGAAGAAGGTTCAGCGTAGCCTAGCAAGTAGGAGATAACTTTAACAGACTGCCCTTTCTTTAACATCAGTTTCGCTCTTTTTAATTTATGTTGATTAAAAGTTTGACGAAAAGTCGTTTTATTTTTTGATAACTGATTTCGAAGCGAGTTAACACTCATACTCAGCTGACTAGATATTTCTTCAATATTGACATTGTTGTAGTTATTTTCATAATTGCATAGCAGGGTTTCTACCTTATCAATCATATTACTTCGGGTTTGTTTCTGTTGTAACTTTTCTTGAGCAATTGAAACTAAAAAAGCAACTAATTTCGAGTTAGCAATACTATTTTTTTTCATAAAAGTATTGTGGCTAATCACAATAGCGGTTTCAGTGCCATTAAAATTAATTGGACAATTAAAAACTGATTTTTCGTTGATGGATTTATTGCTTGACTGTATTTTAGTTGTGATATGTTTAATTGCATATCTTTTAGACCTGATAAAGGCAGCAAGCATTGATAAACATAAGTTTTCATATAGACTTGAGTGTTCAATTACCGGGTCTGCAATGAAATGAATTTTTACAATGTCCTGATGTTTGGTGACTAAAACGTTAATACCCTCAAGCTCTACATTAATATATTTTTGAAGTAATTTAAAACTCTCTTTCAGGTGCTTTGAGTAAACAAATATCAAACCTAATAACTCAGCATAGTTCGGTCTTATTTGTGCCATTCTTGAATAATTAATCGAGATCAGTTCATCATCAAAAACAGACTCAGCTTGAATAAAAAAATTTAAAAACATCTCAATAGGCAGTGTTAAATTTTGGTTCAATAATAATTTTTCAGGTAAGCCTATTCTGCTACAAATTTCATCAACTTCTTTGGGATAAATTTGTTGAAGTCTTAGAATTGATTTCCAAGCGATGCTGTGTATGTTCATGAAATCACTGTTTTGATAATTATAATAAAGTGTCAATATTTTATTATATTATGACAATTAAATTTCTATTTTTGTCACTATACTTATTAAGCATTTGAAACACACATAAAAAAATATACAAAGGAGAATTATGGAAGAAAATATTAAAAATATTAAAAATATTAAAGATATGGTTGGAGTTGTATGGTTAACAATGGTAGGTTACATAATATATTTAGAATTTTTTAAAGGCTAGTATGTTAGAAAATATATTTCAATATTCACTTCTTTCGTTTGTATTGATCTTTGTTTTGCTTTTACTTTTATTGGTAAAAGCAAAATTAAAACTATGGCAGGTATGGTTGCTGGCTACCGCGTTGGCATATCCTGGTGCCGTTATAGCTGGCCATTTAGGTGCACAGATTGTATTAGTTGTACTGCTTTTTTTAGGAATATTTGTCGTTCCTAGAATCAGATTATTAATATTTACTAAGCCTCTATTTAATGCTATGCGCAAGGCATTGCCTCCAATCGGTTTGACAGAGAGAATTGCACTCGAAGCAGGAAGCGTGTGGTGGGATGCGGAATTATTTCAAGGTAATCCAAATTGGAAAGAGTTATCAGAACTTGAAGCCACAGAACTAACAGAAGAGGAGCAGAGCTTTGTTGACAATGAAGTTAATACACTCTGTTCTATGATTAACTCTTATGAAATAGTGGCTAAACAAGATCTGCCAGAAGAAGTCTGGCAGTATATTTTTGATAATGGTTTTCTTGGCATTATAATCCCCAAAGAATTCAATGGTTTAGGATTCTCACACTTTGCACATGCAACAATTGTAGGCAAACTTTCCTCAGCTTCTCAGTTTTTAGGTATTGCCGTTATGGTTCCAAATTCATTAGGTCCCGGTGAGCTGCTTCTTAAATACGGTACTGAAAAACAAAAACAACATTACTTACCTCGCTTGGCAAAAGGCCAAGAGATTCCTTGCTTTGGCCTAACCTCGACTGTTGCTGGTTCTGATGCTGGGTCACTTGAAGACAATGGTATTGTTTGTTATGGAGACTATGAGGGTGAGAAGGTACTAGGGCTCAGGCTCAATTGGGAAAAGCGCTATATTACACTAGCCCCTATTGCCACAGTAATCGGTTTGGCTTTTAAGGCTTATGACCCAGATAATTTATTGCCCAAAGATCACCCTCTTTATGAAAAAAAGGATTTAGGGATTACCTGTGCACTGATACCTCGCGAGACTCAGGGTGTCAGCATAGGGACTCGTCATCTTCCAGTTGGTGAGCCTTTTCAAAATGGCCCTATTTATGGTGAAGATGTTTTCATACCAATGGACTGGATTATTGGTGGTGAAAAGATGATTGGGAGTGGCTGGAGAATGTTGATGGAGAGTTTAAGTGTTGGTAGAGGTATTTCTTTACCGGTCACCGGCGCATCTGCAACACAAGCAATGCTCTTAACCACAAGCACCTATTCGCAAACCCGTGAGCAGTTTGGTATATCGATAGCAAGTATGGAAGGTATTCAAGAGAAACTAGCGACGCTAGCGACCAATGCATACAGAGCGACTGCAAATATTAGCCTGTCGACATGGGCTCTTGACGCTGGTCACAGGCCGTCAATCATATCTGCCATTGTTAAATATCGAAATACCCAGTTACTTCAACAGTCCTCGATTGATGCTATGGATGTTCATGGTGGAAGGGCGGTTATGCAAGGCAAAAGAAACTATGTGGCTAACGTTTATACTGGAGCTCCGGTCGCTATTACCGTTGAGGGGGCGAACATTCTTACTAGAAGTTTAATGATTTTCGGACAAGGCTTAATTCGTTGCCATCAAACGATGTTGGATGAGTTAAATGCACTTCATGATAATAGCAAAGACTCAATTCTAAATTTTGACAGAGCGCTCACACAACATGTCGGAAACTTTATGAGGAATATTGCAAGGGCAATCCTTTTTTCTTGGACTCGTGGGCGTTTGGCAAAACCCTATGGCGATTCTACCACTG
>Ga0208522_1001107_pt1 | contig 17645 bp, 19 predicted proteins | sample ETNtaG_25_FD_185763 | JGI IMG/M metagenome (GOLD analysis project Ga0208522, IMG submission 185763) | Marine microbial and viral communities from oxygen minimum zone, Eastern Pacific Ocean - ETNP201302SV86 (SPAdes) (version 2) | ecosystem: Environmental > Aquatic > Marine > Oceanic ... | reverse complement strand
AAAATCATCTGGTACGTTTTTCCGGAAAATCAGGTGCTTACACAGAATTTAAACCGGAGATTAAAAATTCAACCAAAGATATAGAAATTGAGTCAACTGAAATTTTGAATGATTTGGAAAAGCAAGAAACGAAATATGACACAATAGAAATATTTGTTAATTAATTTAGGCCCAACATACTAGCGTATCATCAACAGTTTGTGTAAAAAATAATCCTTTAGCATAGTGAATTGGTTTAATGTTTATTCTATGGAACTACCACTAAATTCAAGGGTAGATCAAGACTTCCAAATGGTTCTTGAATCCTTAATGTATAGTCTTTTCCACTATCAAACAAAAAATCCTCATAGCTACCATAACCTATTGCAGGTCCCCATAAAATATTTAGAAATCTGTTTTGTCCTTCTTTAAGAACTACATTACCTGACGTAAAATCTGAACCAGAGTTAACCCATTTGTGTCCACCATCCCATACATTATAGTTACAAAGAGATGGACTGGTACACGTCATTGTTACATTGCCAGATGAACCAGTATTCTCAGCTAAAAGTTTGAGATTAAGTAAAGCTTGACCAGTGGCAGTATAAGAAATATTATTGTACTGCTTTAGAACACCTTTAGTTTCTTCCTGCCAATCTGCTGCATAATAATATGTAATTGGTCCTACTTGGAATGATATACTGTTAGATTTGTATTGTTTAAGATTATACTCTTCCTTTATGACCTTTTCACAGTCTCTAACTAATCTTGGATTTTCCTCACTTTGACATACTACAAGCATTTGATCTAATGAGTCATCACCAGTTTTGTTAATTGTGTTTGAAGATTGTGTTTTTGGTTCTTGATATTGTGATGGTTGACTCATATCATCACCCACTGAACTTGCACTTACACTCATAATTCCAGTTTTTATCAAATACTGTATTGCATTAATGAAATCATTCTCTGATATTTCATCATTTGACCACCAACCTGCGGTATTCTTTATCCAATCTGGTATACTATCAGAAGTTGATGCACTACGTGTTGTAGATGGAACCGTGATTATTCCTTCTTCAATTAGAAATTGTATTCCAGAAACAAATGCTTGATCATCTATCTGACCACTTGACCACCAACCGGCATTATTTTTTACCCAAGCTGGAACGCTTGCTGCATCAGCATATCCAACAAATGCAGTAATAAGAAAAATTCCTACCATTAAACCTAATAGTTGTTTCAATAGAAAATTTGTTCTTAAAATCCTATATAAAGCACGTGCCTATTTTTTTTTATAGTGCTAACTAGTTTAAAATTTTAATTGTTGTAAGAAAAAACAACTACATGACGAAATTTGAATTCACAACGATTGTAGATATAGATAGAGATTTAATTTTTGAAATTAGTACAAAATATGAAAATTTTACAAAAATACTTCCAAATTATTTTAAAAAATTAGAGATACTCGAAAAGAATGAAAAAAACACAAAAATTTATGAGACAATAAATTTTTTGGGTAGAACCACAACTGTTTTGACTGAGCATGTTGTAATAAAACCAGATCGACATATAGTAACAATGCTTGATGGGCAAGCCAAAGGAAGTAGTTTTGATGAAATGTATGAAAAAATAGGTTCTCAAACTAAAATTACAGTTAAAGTAAATTTCATACTACATGGAAGTCTGAAACTACTTGGATTCTTTGCAAAAGAAAAAATTAAAACACAGATGAGCATTGTGATGAATGAATTTGTAGATTATGCCAAGAATAATTCAAATTAATTATTTTGATAAATAATTCATAATTTTTGGATGGGCTAAAATTGAACTATGTGCGGCAGAATCAGTTCCTATACCATAACTTACAGTTGAATCACCAACAAAAAATAATCCATCTACATTTTCAACTGAATGAGGCATTTTATTTTTCCAAACTAAACCTGGTTCTTTGACTACTGCCTCAACAAGTTTCCATGCCATTGCACGTTCCCAAAGTAGTGCTGAATTAAAGTTAGGATATATTTCAGATAGCTCCTGTTTCATCTGTGTTACAATTTCTTTAATACGTGATGGATTGTCAGTTTCTTCTGGTTTAACTGGTGTCCCAACAATTAACAAATGTTCTCCAGGTGGAGATACTGATGGAGTTATGTTAGAAATAAAGAAAATTCCTTTTGATACATAATCCTTTCCTACTGGAAAAACAACTTGCCTAAAATCGATTTTTTTCGATAATGCAAAATGAACTTCTACGACAGATGTTGTTTTATCAAGTCTGCTAATTTTCTGAATGAATTCATTATCAAAAATTTCATCATCAAATAATTGATTTATTGCGTGATATGCAGGATATGATACCACTACACAATTAGTTTCCATGAATGTTTCATCATCAAGTATTACCCCAATGACTTTACCATCTGAAATTGAAATTTTCTTAATTGATTTGTCAAGATGAATGTCAGATTTAGCCTCTCTTATGTAATCTGCCATTACATGTGATATTCTATCATAACCTCCCATGTCAGGGTAGGCAAATTCGCTTGTTCCACCTTTAAATGGATTTGCACGAATTATTGTTCTTGCAAATTCACCAAGTGAAATGTGATCTGGAGTGTCAGCAAATGCTAACATACAGACTGCATCAAAGAACTGTTTTGAATGCTGGTCTAATTTTTTTGTGATTTCAGTTAATGGTATATTATCAAGATCTTCAGTTTTATCCATATCAGTAAATGCCATCGGTAATAAAATTTTGAGTAATGATAATCTACTTTTAAATGGAATTAATGACATCTGGAGAATATCTATAATACCTTTTGGATATTTGTGAAAACCTACACCGTCATAAAAGGCAATATCATTTACTATTGCTAATTTTAATCTCGATGTTATATTGACCTCTTTTAATACTTCGTATATTGCTGATTTTTTATAAAATGGCATGATGTGAAACCCATTATCTAAAATATGATTTCTATATGTTATTGCAGAGGTCCTACCACCAACCTGTTTATTCTTCTCAAATATTTTTACAGTGATACCTTTTTTTGCTAATAATATGCCGGTTGAAAGTCCACCAATGCCAGCACCAATTATCACTACCGGTTTACGCTTCATTAAATGTAATAATCTGTCATTCTAAATTTATTTTATGCTAAACTAAAACTTGTGTCATTATCCGTTGATGAACCACTCTCTGAAAGTGGTTTTTTTCTACTTCTAGCTTTTGTCCGCAAGATCATTCTACAACATGGACACCTAATTTCATCAGTAGATAAGAACACTTCACACCAACTACATCTTTTTAATCCAAATTCATATTTTTTTGCGTTTGGAATTGGACCATGTTTAATTTTAATGCATATGCCTTTACAAGATGCAGCCATAAACATATTCATTCAATATACTATATAATTATAGTGTTAATTTAATCATATAGTGCTAACTTTTTTTAGAAAACGTGATTATATGTTTTTTATTTTTAAAATTTTAGGTAGTTGATTTAATGCATCATTGCCCTCAATTATTTGTGCATCAAATTTAAATTTAGACCCATTTTTAAAAGCCTGTCCACCAACAAAAATTGGAATTTTGTTATTAAATTTTTTAATCTTTTTTGCCAATCTTTGACCAGCTGGAATACTGTCAGACAATGTAATTGAGATGATTACTGCATCAGGAGTAACACTTCTCATAAAATTTAAAACAGAATCAGCAGGTGTCGATGGCGACAAATTAAATGTTGTAAATCCTTTATTTAGTAAAAATGATTCCATAATACTGCAGCCTAAACTATGTTCCTCCCCTACAGGGGTTGTTAAAATTATTTTGCCATGAAGTGATCGGCGCTTTTTTTCTTGTGAAATTATCTTAACAAGACTATGTGCAACATTACTTGATACATGTTCAGTTGCAACTGAAAGGGTTCTATTTGACCACATGACACCTATTTTTTCCATTACTGGATTTAGAATTTTTTCATAGAATTGATCTAATGAATTTTCTCCTAAAAATGATTTATAGATTTTTTTTGCCCCATCTAAATCACCTTCTGTTAAACAGGAAAAAATTTGTAATTGTAATTTTTCTAATATTTTCTCTCTTTTTTTTCTATCTTTTGGTGTATTTGATAACAGAAATGACTGAATTTTAGGATCATTTCTGTATTCCTTTGGTATATCTTTTTGTGTTACATTGTTAATTGCACCCAAATATTTGATAGTTTCCTGCCTAGATGTTTTATGAAGTTTGTCCCATGTACTTTTTACTAAATATAAGTAATCTACATTCTTTACATTTTTTTTTCTAATGTAAACCAATGTTATTTTTTAAATTAGTAATGCATAATAAACATTTCTAGTGCTAACTTTTAGTAAAATTAGTAATAACTCACTGTACTGACATATTAATTTTAGAAACTTTTTAATTTTTCTAACACAATTTTAAAAATTTCATCATTATCCAACAATATACATGGCAAATCATTTTCTTCACATGCTTGACCGCTTTCAGTATCTCGTGTTACCAAAATCATATCATTTTCTTTAGCATAATTAATTATAGAATAATCAGTATGAAGTTTTTTCCCATCAATACGTAATTTTTTAACACTAAATGCATCAAATCCTAACTCACACAATTTTTCATCCATTCCATCATCCATTTCGTCAATTAAAATTTTTATTGTCATTACACCATCTAATATTCTTATTTTAAACTTGAAATAATACTTTTTATTTTAATAATAATTTTACTTTTTGTAGAAATTGTTATTTCAGGTTCAACAGTAATAAAAAAAGAATATAATTTTGAATAAACAACAAGTTGTGTTACGTTTTCACGTTCAACATGCACATAGCTAACTTTTCCTAATTTCTTATCAAATTCATGACGCATTTTACGCCTAATTGCAATATCCTCACAAAATTTTTCCTCATTTGAATTTTTTAAAAGTGACTTTAATTCAGGTCTCATTTCAGATGTCATGATTTTCCCATTTAGATTAATTATAGATACAAAGCGGATTTTACTATTTATTTTAAAAATATCTGATATAATAGATGATAATAATAAGTTCTGTCTCATTTGAATAAAATTAATTTTTATGTCAATATAATCATTTTTTTACAAAATATAATAATAAATAATCAACCATGAATCAAATAATAAATTGACATGGAAAAAAGTAACTGACAAAGGTACAATACAGATTGGAAAAAGTAAAGAATTTGAGATCGATGGGAAGAAAATTGCTATTTTTAATCAAGATGGTTATCATGCATTAGATTCAGTATGTGTTCATCAAGACGGCTCAATTGCACCAGAAGGAAAAATAGAAGGTGACATTGTTGAGTGCCCACTACATTTCTGGCATTATAATATCAAAACAGGTGAACTACTGGATTATCTAAAGGGTGTTAAACTCAAAAAATATGAGATTGACGTTAGGGATGATGGAATTTATCTTGATGTTTAGATTGATACAGTTTTATGATTAAAACTACAAACCAAAATTGTGGAACAAAAAATATTAGATGAAATTAAAAATCAAGATTATAGTATAATTTTAAAAAGAATACAAGATTCAATAAAACATGAAATATCTACAAATAATACAAATGGTGTAATATTTGGTCTTAGTGGTGGAATAGACTCTGCAGTTATAGCATATCTTTGTGCAGACGTAATAAAAGATAAAACAACAGCAATTATAATGCCTGATTCCAAAATTTCACCTGAATCAGAAACCGATGATGCATTGAAGATAGTAGATGAATTAAAATTAAATTATAAATTAATTGATATTAATCAAATACACAAAGAATACTATAAAATTCTAGAACCACAAGATCTTGCATTAGGTAATCTTAGAGCACGTATAAGAACAAACATTCTATATTACTATTCTAATTCAAAAAATTTTCTTGTGTTAGGTTCCAGTGATAAAAGTGAATATCTTATTGGGTATTTTACAAAATTTGGTGATGGTGCCTCAGATATACTTCCAATTGCAACTCTTTACAAGACACAAGTTAGAGAAATAGCTAAATTACTTGGTATACCAGAAAAAATTATTCAAAAAAAGAGTAGTCCTAATCTATGGTTAAACCATGAAGCTGAATCTGAAATCGGTGCAACCTATGAAGAAATTGATTCGATTTTATACTGTATTATAGAAAAAAAAATATCAAAGGAACAAATAATCAATCAAACACATATCGAATCATCTACTGTGGAAAAAATTTATCAACTTTACAAAAATAGCGAACACAAAAGAGTAACAGCTAAAATCCTCTAATTTAAAATTGCATTCATTAATGTTTTTCCAGCAAACAATGCTGCAATTGCAAGTCCTACATTTGTAATAATATTTACAAACATTATACCATATTGATTATTTTCTAATAATGCTGAATTGTCTAATGCAAATGCTGAAAATGTTGTTAATGATCCACAAAATCCTACTGCAATAAACAATGCATACTTGCCATCAATATTAAAATGAATTGAACTCACAATAAAAATTCCAAGTATGAAAGAACCCAATATATTTACAATTAGTGTGTTAAGAGGAATGAAATTAAACAGTAATTGTGATTCTAGTAATTTATATCTCAAAAATGTACCTAAAATACCACCTAACCCAAGAAAAACAAATTCTAATCCTTTCATGCATATCAGATAAATGATACGTAATTATTTGTTAATAATTAGATGAAGATTTTTGATACATTAACCAACACACAAAAAAATCTGGAATTTTCAGACAAAGTTAGAATTTATCTATGTGGAGTTACAGTATATGATGACTCGCATATAGGACATGCAAGGACAATAATAGTTTTTGATACATTAAGGCGATTTCTTGAATCAAAAAATATCCAAGTCAATTTAATTCAAAATTTTACGGATGTTGATGATAAAATAATTAAAAAAGCAAATGATGTTGGTGAAACAGCACAAAATGTTAGCAATAGATACATTCAATCATATTTTAATGAATTTGATAAACTGAATATTAAAAGAGCAAATGAGTACCCAAAGGCAACAGAACACATACAAAATATGCTAGATTTAGTTTCTAATCTGATCAAAAAGGATATTGCATACGTTGCAAAAAATGGTGTATATTTTAGAGTTTCAAAATTTAACAATTATGGTAAACTTTCAAAAAAGAATATTGATGATCTAGAAAGTGGTTCAAGAATAGAAATAGATGAATCTAAAGATAATCCACTTGATTTTGCATTATGGAAATTTTCTGATGATATGCCTGTATGGGATAGCCCGTGGGGAAAAGGGCGTCCGGGTTGGCACATTGAATGTTCTGCAATGAGTATAAAATATCTTGGTGAAAATTTTGAAATACATGGTGGTGGACGTGATCTTATTTTTCCTCATCATGAAAATGAAATAGCACAATCAGAATCATATACAGGAAAACAATTTGCAAAAATTTGGATGCATGCTGGTATGATTACAATTAATGGTGAAAAAATGTCAAAATCACTTGGTAATGTAAAAACAGTAAAACATGTATTAGAAAATTGGGGTCCAAATGTTATCAGATTATTCTGTCTTTCAGGTCATTATTCAAAACCAATTGATTACACAGAAGACTTACTAAAAGAGAATTTGATAAGGTGGAGACAGTTAGAAACTTGTTACTATGAACTACGACTAGCAGATGGTGAAGGAGTTTTCAATGATATTGAAACAATTGTTTCAGAAACAAAACAAAAATTTGACAACGCATTAGAAAGTGATTTTAACACATCATTAGCCTTAACAGAATTTTTCAATATGGTTAAGATCATAAATGGTTTAGCCGCAGATGAAAAAATTACAAAAAATACTGCATCTATTACAATGCCTGTCTTAGAAGAAATGACTGAAATTTTGGGGCTAAATCTAGAAAAATCAACAGATGAAGAAATAAAATCAATATTTGAATTGCTTGAAAAAAGAGAGATTTACAGAAAAAATAAGCAATTTGATGAAGCCGATGCCATAAGAGATGAAATTTCAAATATGGGAATATTTTTGATGGATCATAAAGAAAAAACACTCTGGATGAAAAAAGAAAAAATTAAAGCAGATTTCTAATTAATTGACGCCGGGAGAGGGATTTGAACCCCCGCGTGCAACGCACAGACGCTATCCTGTATTGAGATTTCGAGGCATCCGCCGTAACCAGGCTTGGCTATCCCGACAACTTACAAAATTATCTTGTCCTAAAATAGTGAATCGATTGTATAGGTAAACAAAAAAAGCCTAATTATCATATTAATTATATGGGATTAGATCTAAAACCACTTTTAATTCGAGATAAAACAAATCTGGAATCATTTACAAATAAAATTGTGGCAATTGATGCATATAATGCAATTTATCAATTTCTCGCTATTATTCGTGGTCCAGATGGATTAAATCTTACAGATGCCCATGGACGTGTAACTAGTCATCTTACAGGGTTATTTTATAGAAATATCAATTTCTTATCATTAGGAATAAAACCAGTTTATGTCTTTGACGGAAAGTCGCCATCATTAAAATCTGCAGAAATTGAACATCGAAAACAAATTAAAAAAGAAGCAACTGTAAAATATGAAAAAGCATTATCTGAAGGAAATATGGAAGATGCTAGAAAATATGCACAACAAACAACTTCTATGAAAGATGGAATGGTTGAGGATTCAAAACATTTTTTAGATTTATTTGGAATTCCATACATCCAAGCACCATCTGAAGGTGAAGCGACAGCTGCATTTTTGACTACAACTGGTCAAGCAGATGTTGCAGCAAGTCAAGATTTTGATTCAATATTATTTGGTGCAAAAAAATTGGTTAGGAATTTTACAAATAGTGGAAGAAGAAAACTTCCAAACAGAAATACGTATGTCGAAATTGAACCTGAAATAATTGATTACAAAAAAAATTTAGATGCACTTGGAATTACACGCGAGCAACTAGTCGATGTTGGAATATTAATCGGGACCGATTTTAATCCAGATGGATTTGAAAGAATTGGTCCAAAAACTGCAATTAAAATGATAAAAAGACATGGACGATTAGAAGATATAGAACAGATTAAAAATGAACTAGAAAAAATTGATTATGGATCAATAAGAAAAATTTTCTTAGAGTCAGAGACCACGAAAGTGGACAAGATTGAATTTGGTAAAGTTAGGTATGATGATATTATTGAATATTTATCAAATGAAAGAAGTTTTTCGCATGATCGAGTAAATTCGTCGTTGAATAGGCTAAAAAAGAGCCTAGAACGAAAAAGCCAAACACTAGAAAAATGGTTTGAATAGAAAAAAATGGGCTTAAAACGACAAAGTATCTATACCCCCAATAAATAATCAAAAAAAGACATGAAATACAAGTGTAAAAGTTGTAAAACTAAATGCAACGATATAACAGAACATATCAGAAATGTGCATAAATTTACAGAATGGATTATGGAACTACAGTTAAAAACAAATCCAAATACTTACAAAAGCTGTTTTGAAGTATTAGAATAAATTCAGTAGTAAATTAAATTTGTTTTAGTAAATAATCATTTATGTGATATTTTTCAGATTAAGTTCTTGAGCATTCAATACAAAATTTCCCTACTTCAAAAACATAAAGCATTTTATCACATTTTTCGCAACGTCTTTCAGTTCTAGTTTTATCATAACCATACGGCATTAATCTATTAGAAACTAGTGAAATATCAACATAATGATAATTTCATGATGTTGATTGCTTCAATCTATGTTGATTCATACCAAATTTTTTCTTTCCATTTTTGATTAATTTAGTTGCACAATCAAGCGATTCTTGATATGTGTGTTCTGAAAGTTTCCTGGAACACAAATTACAAACAAGATCATTCATGTAATTCATTACAACATCATACTACAAAATATGAGCGATCTTAATTATTAATTGAATTTTGCAATTCGTCAAATGCAGATTGGACTTCACTTACAACCACACCATCTTCTAAAGTGCTAACATCACCAATCTTGTCCTTATTTGCAATTGCTTTTAATAACCGTCTCATTATTTTTCCACTGCGTGTTTTTGGAAGTTTGGAAACAAAATAAAATTCCTGAGGAACTGCAATCGCGCCAACACTATTCCTAACAGTTTTTTTTAATTCATTCTTCAGTTCATTTTGTGGTGTAATAACACTCTCTTTTAAGACAATAAATGCAATAATTGATTCACCTTTAATTTCATCAGGTATTGTGCATACAGCAGATTCTGCAACATCAGGAAAAGATACTAAACTACTTTCAAGTTCAGCAGTACCAATTCTATGTCCTGCAATTTTTAGTACATCATCGGCTCTACCCAATAACCAAAAATATCCATCAGAGTCTTGTATTGCATAGTCACCTGAGTAATACATGTTTTCAAATTTTGACCAGTAAACATTTTTGTATTTTTGATCATCATTCCACAATCCCATTAGCATACCTGGCCAAGGATTTTTAATAATTAATGAACCCTTTGTGTTTGCGCCAACATCATTTCCATCCTCATCAACAATTCCAATACTAACACCTGGAATAGGAAGTGTTGCAGAACCAGGTTTTAATGAAAATGATTCTATTCCAGGTAATGACGAAATCATCATTCCACCAGTCTCTGTTTGCCACCATGTATCAATTATAGGACATAATTTTTTTCCAATTATATTAAAATACCATTTCCATACTTCAGGATTTATTGGTTCACCTACAGTTCCAAGTAATCTTAAACTTGATAAATCAAATGAGTTTGGAAATTCATTACCAAATTTCATAAACATTCGTAGAGCAGTTGGTGTTGTATAAAATATTGTAACTTTATATTTTTGAATGATATCCCACATTCTAGATATGTTAGGATAGTCTGGTGCCCCTTCATACATTACTTGTGTAGCACCATGAAGTAATGGTCCATATACAACATAACTATGACCTGTAACCCAACCAATATCAGCAGTGCAAAAATAAATGTCTGAATCATTTATGTCAAATGCCCATTTGTATGTTGAACGTAAATGTGTAAGATATCCACCGGTTCCATGTAAAACACCTTTTGGTTTTCCGGTAGTTCCTGATGTATAAAGAATGTAAAGCGGGTGTGTGCTATCAAGTGGTTCTGCATCACAAACATCAGATGTATGACTCATTAATTCTGACCATAAATGATCTTTTTTATTTAATGTCGTTTTATTTTTTATTCTTTCAACAACTATTACATGTTCAATAAAATTTATTTCCGAAACTGCATCATCTACAATTTGTTTTAATTTAATGATTTTACCTTTACGAAATCCTCCATCAGCAGTTATGATAATCTTTGACTTAGAGTCCTCAATACGATCTTTTAATGAAGTAGAACTGAAACCTGAAAAAACTACAGTATGAATAGCCCCAATTCGTGCACATGCAAGCATGGAAATTGGCAATTCAGGTATCATTGGTAAATAGATTGTGACTCTATCACCTTTTTTTATTCCAAGTGATTTGAGTACGTTTGCAAATTTTTTTACTTCATGAAATAATTGAGAATATGAAAAAATTCTATAACTACCATCTTCTCCTTCCCATAATATAGCCAATTTATCAGATTTTTTCTTTTGATGAATATCAAGTGTATTGAATGATGCATTAATCAGACCTCCCTTAAACCATTTAGAAAATGGGGGTTTCCATTCTAATACACTATCCCAACGTTTGAACCAACTTAGAGATTTTGCCTCTGATTCCCAAAAGGTGATAAAGTTTTGGTCTGATAATTTACGAATTTCTGGTGATGACTTACCAAGATCTATATCAAATTTTGAAGATTCCATACAAAGGTTTTAGGATAAAGTGGTAAGTAAATGTTAAAAATTAATTAAGGTTTTTGTGAATGCATTCTCTTTAACCATTCTGCTTCTTGTTCTTGTGTAGAACCAGAATCGATGGTTTGATTTTTAGAATTAATTGTCATTGGTGTAGTAGATGAAACTTTCTTTTCAGGTTCTGATTCACATGGTGGTTCAGGCAATCGTGTTTGTGCAACTTCATTTTCAGTTGTATTAGATAAATACGAAACAGCAGAATCCTGGATTGGGTGAGCCTGTTCAGGTTCTGTAGGAACTATATCCTCAAGAGATAGATTTTCCAATCTAGATTTGATTTTGAAAATTTCATCTTTCTCGTGTTTCATATGTTGAAGTATTTCGTCAGTTTCTTTATTAACTAATTCGAATATCTCTTGAGAAATCTCATTACTTTTACTTTGAACTTTTGCATCAAAGAGCATAACTTTTACAGATTTAATTTCTGTATCGATTTCAACGACTCGTTCTTCTAATTCTGATTTAATTGCAGTTTCAGTTTCCTTGAGCGACATTAATTTGCTCTTATATTTTTCATGGATTAATTCTGCATCAGATTTCATCTTATCGTTGTCAGAGACAATTTCCATTAACGCAGAAAGACGTCGGACAGTAAGCTCCTTTTCTCGGAGTAGACGTTGTGAGTCCAATCGCCATTTTGGTATGAAAATTATTACTTCTGGTTGAATTACGAGCTGAGAATAAGGTACTTGTTTTAGACAACCTGAGCCACAGTTGATACCAACAGTTTGAGTTGAACCATCAATATCAGTGGTAGTGCCTAAAATTTTACCCATTGGGGCACCGTACATATCTTTTACAGGTTTCCCAATGATCACAGCGTCGCTTTCACTCATAAGAAACAATTTCTTGATTCGTATAACCAACAAAGTGTTAACAAGCTTCGAATTTTTAGTAGAAAGAAATTAACAAAGTTTACACTCTAGGCACGATCGTAATTTTAAAATTCATAAAAAAATTAAACTTGGTATTGATTGAAAAAGATGAGATATCAGAGATACTACGATTTGTTTCGGAGTACTGGTATAAATTAAAAAATGAGCCAGAAAATGAAGCATTAAAAATGCTACCAAGTAAATTTTGGATGAAATCTCTTGGAGGACCAGTAGGAAATAAAGATGGACCAAAAGGTAGATGGATTACAACTTTGATGTATACAGAAGATCCAGAAATGGATAACGCATTCAAAGAAGTATTGAAACGCTGGCAAACAAAAGGACAGCAAACAAGTACAGAACTTCCAAAGAAATCACCCGATCTAATCCAAATTAAAAGAGGATAAGATTAATACCAATTAGTTAACTTGATGAATATTGCCAAAGTTTTCTAATAATGAAAAAAATATTCTGATAAAACATTTCTCTAACACTGAAAAATCTGTTTTTGCAATTACAACAGAAAAACAAGTTGATCGTGGCGCACTAATGTCAAGATACAGTAGAACTGACAAAGATATGAGAAGAATTTTTCTAGATGAATTTTTGAAAAATAAAAATAGAGGAGAAGAATTCTATAATAGAGTTTTACTTGAATATGGAGATGATTCAGTTGCAGAATTAGGTAGTGCACAGATCGCAGTAGAAGGACTTTCAAACATTGCAGTTAAAAAAATAGAGGATCGTCGAATTGGTTTTTCATATCTAGAAAAATCTTCAAGATATGTATCATGGGAGAAAAAAATTAATGGTAAATACAAATTCTATCGTGAACCCACTCTTATGAAATCACGTTATGTTGATAAATATCTGGATGCATGTAATTTAGATTTTGAAATCTACACAAAAAATATTCAGCCTATGTTAAAACTAATTCGTGAAAAAGATTCAATTGAAAATTATAAATTTAAAGATAAATCAGGAATTGAAAAGAAATTCTCTCAACTTAAAGATGAGGATGATATAAAATCGGCTAGTAGGATCTATAATGCCGCAACAAAAGCAAAAGCACTTGATGCACTTAGAAGTTTATTACCTGCGTCAACACTAACAAATGTTGGTATAACTGGTAATGGTAGAGCATTTGAATATCTTCTCTCAATTCTTTTTGGCTCAGAATTAGATGAAGAAAAGAAATTAGCTGCAGAAATCAAGCGTGAATTAGACAAAACAGTCAAGTCGTTTGTTAGAAGAGCCAATGACAAATATGGTAAAGCACTACAAGAATATCTTGTAAACATTAGAGAGATTTCACAAAAATTAGCTAAAAAACATGCAATTGGAATTCCTAGGCGTGGAAATAGCGTAAAATTAGTTGAATATAGAACTGAATCAGATAGTATTAACAGTATAATTACAGGATTGATCTATGAACAATCTCACAGTATATCGTTTACAGAAATAGAAAAAAATGTTAAAAAGATTAGTTCAAATGAAAAAATCAAAATTATTAGTGATTTAGCAAAAATACGAAAAAATAGAAGACATAGACCACCACGTGCATTTGAAATGGTAGACTATACATTTGATTTAGTTACAAATTATGGAATGTTTAGAGATTTCCATAGACATAGGGCACTGACTTTAGAGAGACAGTTATTGACAACTGATAATGGATTTGATATTCCAAATGAAATAGTAGAATTAGGAATTAAAAAAGACTTCACGGAGTGTATGACGTTTACAAAAGATGTTTTTAATTTGATACGGAAAAAAAATCCAGTTCAGGGGCAATACGTTGTTAATTTTGCATACAACTATCCATATTTTATGAATATGAATTTACGTGAAGCAACTCATTTAATTGAGCTTAGAACAGTACCTCAAGGACATCCTGACTACCGTATAATTGCACAAAAGATGTTTAAATTAATTAAAAAGAAACACCCTGTTTTATCCAAAATAATGAAATATGTTGATTTAAATGAATATGAATTAGAAAGATTCGAATCAGAAAAACGAACTGAAGAAAAAAGGAAGAAAAAATGATATATAAAATTTCTAAAACTGATGAAGCATGGAAAGAACAATTAACATCAGAACAATTTCAAGTATGTAGAAAAAAAGATACAGAGAGACCATTCACTGGTATTTATAATGACTGTAAAGAAAAAGGAACTTACAATTGTTTATGCTGTGGAGTAAAGCTTTTTTCGTCAGATACAAAATTTGACTCTGGTAGTGGATGGCCAAGTTTTTTCAAGTCAATAAATGATGAGAATGTTGAATACATAAAAGATGAAAGTTATGGTATGGAGCGAATAGAAGTTAATTGTAAACAATGTGGTTCACATTTAGGACATGTTTTTGATGATGGACCACAGCCTACAAATCTAAGATATTGTATAAACTCAGCATCATTAGATTTAGAAAAAAGTTAAACTAAATAATACATCTAGAGTGGCAACATCATGCGAATAATATTATGTGGGTTTGGTGTTGTTGCACAAAGTTTAGCAAAACTTCTCGAATCAAGAACATCTGATCTTTACTCAAAATACGGTATGAAACCACGAATAGTTGGAGTTTTTGATAGTAAAGGAAGCGCATACGATAATTCTGGACTAGATCTGAAAAAATTGATTAGTGTAAAAAAAGAATTTGGTAGTGTTAGGAGATATAATAAATCTGAAAAAATAATTTCAGGTTTAGAAATGATAGAGAACCTTGATGCAGATGTATTGATTGAAACAACCGCTAGTAATTATAAAGATGCAGAACCTGGAATGAGCAATATAATAAATGCCATGAAAAAAGGTTTACATGTAATTTCTGTTAACAAAGGACCACTGGCATTAGCATTTCCATCTCTTATGGAACTAGCAAAATATAATCAAGTTTTATTAAGATTTAGTGGTACAGTAGGTGGTGGTACACCAATTTTAGACTATGCAAAAAATAGTTTACGCGGAGAAAAAATTATTTCATTTCAAGGAATTTTAAATGGAACTACAAATTATATTCTAACAAATATGAGAAATGGTCTTTCATTTGATGATGCATTAAAAGATGCAAAAAATAAAGGATATGTTGAAGCAGACGAATCACTTGATTTAGATGGATTAGATGCTGCTGCAAAATTAGTTATTTTAGCAAACTGGATAATGGGATTAAAGGTTACAATGAAAGATATAGAGCGAATAGGAATTCGAAAGTTAACTTCATTAGACATAGATGAGGCATCTAAAAAATCATGTTCGATAAAACTCATAGCATCTTGTAATGACAAATTAGTAGTTAGCCCCATAGAGTTAAAAAATGACGATCCTTTATGTGTAGATGGAACACTAAATGCAATTTCATTTACTTCCGAGCACTCAGGAACCCAGACCATTATAGGTAGAGGTGCAGGAGGAACTGAAACGGCCAGTTCTATTTTAAGAGACTTGTTAGATATTAGAAAAGAGATTTCCAAAATTTGAAAACTAATCTAATTTCAAAAAGTGAGACCTCTACAATTCTCAAGGAAATATCTCTAAAATGGAAACAAGATATGCCCAAAATAAAAAATCTTATGTCACATTATGTAGATGCAGAGTCACAAATACTAATTGGTGACAGCTTGAAGATACTTAGAATAAATGATGAATACATGCCATTTTTGAGCGAAATCAAACTATTGGAAAGTTTTCCAAACGTAGTAGTAGACATGGGTGCAGTCAAATTCATGTGTAATGGTGCAAATGTAATGAGGCCTGGAATTAAAAATTATTCAGATTTTTCAAAAGATGATATAGTTTGTGTCGTAGAAGAGTCACAACATAAGTTTCTAGCAGTTGGTAAAGCATTAGTTAATAGTTCAGAAATGAAAGAAATGCCCAAAGGTGAAGTTATCAAAAATTTGCATTATATATCGGATAAATACTGGGAAGCTTCTAAAATATTATAGACTAATTAATATTTTGAGTAAATTCTTGTACTCCATCTTTGTTAACTACTAAAATATCTATACCATCACCACTAAATGAATCTCTCATAGTAGCAGAACGAACAGCTTTAGTTGCTAATTCTATGGCGTCCTTTTCATTCATGTTTTCTTTGAATTGTGGATCCAATACACCTAATGCCATTTCAGCACCAGTACCAACTGCAGCATATTCATCAGGAAGAACTGATCCAAGTGGATCAAGTGTGTAAATTGTTGGTTTCTCAACCATGCCGCCAACTATTACTTGTGTCAATAATGGAAAGTATCTTCTTTCATACATCATATTTGACATCATTTTAGCAATTGTGTTAGGTGGAACTTCTCGTTTTAATTCCATTTTTCTAATTTTTGCTAATGCAGAAATCTGTAATGATAATAATTGCATGTCAGCAACAAGACCTGCACATGTAGCACCGACTTTTGCAGTTATTGGAAATGTTTTCTTTGTTGTTTTACTAACAAGAAAGTTTCCATATGCTATACGACGTTCACTAGCAAAAACAACACCTTCGTCAAATGTTATTCCAACAGCTGTTGCACCAGGCATATACATTGACATGGAATATCTTTCTAACAAGACAATAAAAGTCATTACAAAAATTCGTGCGCAGAATTTGTTATGAATATCTAAAAAATAGAAGATCGTCAATTGCCGAGTAACGCTTTAGCGTGATACACGCGGTCAACGTTTCTGACTAGTTAACGATCAGTTTAACGACGACGTTTCTTTGCTCCGCCTTTCTTGGCTGGGGCTCTTCGTTTCTTTGCTCCGCCTTTCTTGGCTGGTGCTTTTCGTTTCTTTGCTCCGCCTTTCTTGGCTGGTGCTTTTCGTTTCTTTGCTCCGCCTTTCTTGGCTGGGGCTCTTCGTTTCTTTGCTCCGCCTTTCTTGGCTGGGGCTCTTCGTTTT
>Ga0208522_1001106_pt1 | contig 17646 bp, 13 predicted proteins | sample ETNtaG_25_FD_185763 | JGI IMG/M metagenome (GOLD analysis project Ga0208522, IMG submission 185763) | Marine microbial and viral communities from oxygen minimum zone, Eastern Pacific Ocean - ETNP201302SV86 (SPAdes) (version 2) | ecosystem: Environmental > Aquatic > Marine > Oceanic ... | reverse complement strand
TGAAGACCTGATTGCCTTATTGAATAATGGACATCTTTCCGGAGCCTGTCTTGATGTATTCCGGACTGAACCACTCCCTGCAGATCATCAATTTCGGAATCACAATAAAATACTTATCACGCCACACAATTCCAGCATTACTCAAGCAGAGTATGCTGCTACGCAAATTCTTGAAAATTATAGAAGAGCTATATCCGGGAAAAAACTTTTGAACCTGGTTGACATGAAACATGGCTATTGATCTATGAATCTTCACTTAATTTCTACTAACTCTGCAGTCTGTTTTTTGTTCTGTACATTCAGTAGTATATGGTTGATTTCCTGTGGTATGCGGACGGCACCAGTTTTTATTCCAGAAGAAAAAGCAAAACAAACAATTATGGACTTAAAAGTTCAGCAACGTGATAATCGTGTCCGCTTGTCTTGGAAAATAAACCAAACTGAAAGAATTGACAGACTGAAGAAGTTTGATGCGGAATTGGGAGAGAGAGATTATTTTCTTATTCATCAAAAGCTAATTCAGCTTGATTGCAGGGCTTGTGAGCCAACGGGATTGCCTGATTTAAAAGTGATGATTCCCAGCGATTCATTGATTCAGGATGGCAATCAGGTTTTTTATTATCTGCAATTTCCTGAAAACGGTTTAAATTTCCATTCCTATCAGATTAGTCACTTTGGACCTGATGATGAAATATTTTCAAAGTCACAATCTGTAAGATTGAGAAGGAGTAATGTTTTTCCTAAGCTTCCTGTACCAGAACTGGAAATTGTTCAAATAGAAGATCAAAGTCAAATTTTAAGATTCCCTTTTGGCAAAGTTGTACAGCATAAAAAAATTGAGATTGCTGATGGACTTAAAATTGAACAACTGAATGAAACAGAAAAAAAAGAGAAATCTGAAGAAATTCCTATACAAATACAGCCTCAAACAGAATTTAGGTCATTTACTTTGAGAATTTCATGGCCTCGGATTTTAAATCAAAGTTTGAAGGGCTTTACAGGTAAGGGAGATTATTTTGAGGGACAGGAATTATACCGAAATCATCTTTACCGTACAATAAATAGAGAAAGGTGGCCGGAAACACCAATTAACATTAAATCTGCCTCAGACAACTATTTCCTGGACATACTTAAAATGCAAATTACACCTCAAAACCCGCCTCTTTCAGCAGATACCCATCCGGATAAATTCCGCTCACGAATCCCGTTTTATATTGATTTATCAGTCAAATATGTAGATACTTGGCATTATAAACTGCGGTTAGTTGATCGTTTCGGAAATGAAAGTAAAGCATCAGAAACTGTCAGCTTTAATTTGCCCAAATCTACAATTTTCGCGAAGAATTTTGGTAAAAAGATTTTGGTTCCTCACACTGATTGACCTGTGAGAAATATTTATTGTTTCTTAATTGTACTGTTAATTCTACTGAATGCCGGTTGTAGTGAAAACGGTAAGAATGTACAGGAATTTCTGCTCACCAGCGAAAATGTGCACATTTATATAGATCAGCAAAAGAAAATTGTTGATTCTGAACAGGAAAATGCACCTGCACATTACAATCTAGCAAGATCTTACTATTTCATCAAAGAATACGAAAAAGCAGAACATCATGCTCGTAAAGCCACGCGATATGATCCGCTTAATGCGGGTTATTATGAGCTACTTGGAAGCTTGGCTTTTGTGCTTGAGCGCTATGGCGACGCCATCACGGAGTTAGCGACTTCGGTTAGAATTGCTCCCGAACGGGTTTCAGTTTATCTGAAACTAGCTGCAACATACGAAAAAATAGATGATGATGGTCGAGCTGTTTCATCCCTGGTTCAGGCCCTGCAGACAGATAGGTATTATGTTGAAGCCCTTTACCATCTGGCTCGAATATATTTGCGGCAGCGAGAATTTGAAGGTTCATTGCGCACACTTGAAACTTTACTGAAACTGGAGCCGCAAAATAAACAAGCAATGTTGATGAGAATTCAGACATATTCCCTCCAAGGAAGCTATTATTACGCACAAACCCTTGCAGAAGAAATGCTGAATCAATTTCCTGATTACGCTCCAGTCAGGCGGGAGTTACTAAGGATAAAATTTGCTCAGCAGCAATGGCCTGAGGCCCAAGCCATGCTGGCCCAGCTCAAAGCTAAAAATACCCTCTCCCCTGAAGATCAGCTTATTGAAGCATATCTGCTAATACATCAGAAACAGGAGAATGAAGCCCGTCAGCGCTTTGAATCCATTCTTGAGAATAACCCCAAAAATGTGGATGCGATCATGGGATTAGCAGTACAGCTGCTGCGAAAAGGATTTTTGGAGGATTCACTCAGCTGGCTCAATCGTGGACTGGAAATCAACCCTCGTCAGTCTAAAGCGCATTATCTGCGTGCATCAATATTATTTCGACAAGGTGATTATTTGCAGGGGGACCTTGCTATCGCAAGGGCATTGGAATTAGACCCGGCCAATCCATCATTCCAGCTGCTGTTTTTACGCAGACAACTGATGCAGGGAGAGCTGGCAGTGGTTGAAAAACAATTAAAGAGAATTCAGGAAAAACATCCGCTTAATCCAGAGGCTTTGCTGCTTCAGGCAGATTTGTATAAAAACCGAGGTAACACAGATGAATCTGAGAAATTACTTAGACAAGCAATCCTGGTTCAGGATTCACCGTCTATTCATTTTTCCCTGGCAAGGGTACTTTTTCAGCAAAACAAGTATCGATCGGTTTTGGAAGTTACAACACCTTTAATGGATGTATTGTCAGGTAACTGGGAAGTTATCTATTTGCATGCGTTGACGTTAAGTCGTTTGGAAAAATACGAAGAGGCGCTACTGATAAGTCAGCCGTTTCTGAATAGAAAAGAGAGTCAAGGTTATGCCCATAGGCTGGTTGGAGATTTACTGCGTTACAAAGGTAACGAGCAGGACGCACAAAAAGTTTATCGAGATGGACTTGAGCAGTTCCCGGGGCACCTGTTTTTGGTGGACGGGTTAAGTGCATCATTAATGATTACTGAAAATTGGGAACAGCTACAGGAACTGTTGGAAACGACTTTGGAGCAAAGTCAGCGTCTTGAAGGAAATCCTCCAATACAGCTTATTTTTCTGGACAGATTGGCAGTTACCTATGAGCGTCTGCAGAAGACAGAAAAAAAACTTCAAATGTTAAGGGAATATCATCAAAATAATGATCCACTAACAGCTGCACAATTGAACTCTTTGGAAGAGCAACTTTTGTTTCCTGTTTCGTTGCCCTCTCTTGAAAAAGCACTTTCTCCAATATTACTTCCTTGAGTTATAAGTAAAAAAAACCATAAAATTTTACCGAATGGACATAAACAAGAAAAAAAACAGAAAACAAATTTCTACCTTTCACGCTGCTGAAGTAATGTCACGCGATCTGTCGTTGCTGAGAGGTAAGAAATTTTCTACTTATTTTGATGATTCAGAGGTAAAGGGTCTATTATCTGCGGATAATGTAGAAAAAGAGGTTCAGCAATTGAAGAGAATTGATGTTGATTCATATATTCAAAGAGTTGTTAATCCCTCTGAATCAAAAAATAGGCCTAGTGCCCCTGAAATAATACAGCAGTTAGGGAGTAAAATAATTGCTGAGGAAACAGATGGACCTTTATACACAGCCGAAATTGAAATTATGATTTCAGATCAAACCCGCAGGCTGGGATTTATTGCTCAGAATCACAAAATCCAAAACGGTGTATGGTATCCAGCCCATCATCGTAAAGCTGCGGAGCAAATACGCTTTTTTGCATCTCACAGTATTCCTCTGGTTACATTTATGGATACACCTGGAGCAGCTGCAGATGCAGAAGCAAATCTGGAGAATCAGTCTCACAGCATTTCATTTTTGATCAGCGAGATGGCAAACCTGCAGCTGCCTGTTATAGGGATTGTCTTCGGAGGAGGATACAGCGGTGGAGCAATTCCTCTTGCCACAGCCAATATACTTCTTTCTGTCAGAGAGGGGGTATTTAACACAATACATCCAAAAGGATTAAGCAACATTGCTCGTAAATATGATCTTTCCTGGCAGGAGTCTGCAAAACACATCGGTGTTTCAGCATATGAACTCCAGTCTCAAGGATATTTTGACGGCATTATAGACTACTCATATGACGAGCCTCAAAAAGTAAAAAATATCAAGGATGCTATTGTAAGTTCGGTTGAAACCACAGAAAAAAATTCCTGCAAATTTTTGTATGAAAATGATTTCTTCTTCGATCATTATCGAGACAGTATTTACCACTATCTCAATCCATCAAAACTATTAATTGAAAGTAACCGTGCAACAGATCGTTCACCTACCGGAACATTAAATATATTTGGTGATGTTTACCGATTTATGCGTTACCTGAAATTACGCCAGCGTATTGTAAGCCGTTCCATAGACAGTTATTCGCGATTGAGTGCCCGCAAAACTCCAGTCGGAAAATTACAGGAACGCTTAAAAACAGAACGACTGGAAAAGTTTAAACAATGGTACAAGTCTCCCTTGGAGGTTCGTTACCAGGAAAAACTTAACAAGCGGTTTGAGCAGTTCGTTAGTTCAAGGGAGGATCGAGAAAAAGAACGAGGGAAATTTGTTGCATTTTTTATTGGCGATCCACGTGAGAATTACCAGAAATCCATAGATGATCTGACGCTGGAAATTCTTTTACACCTATATAATTACTGGATGGACAGTACATCAGAGAACCTGAAGGAATTAAATCAACAACTTGGCAAATCAACTCTCCATGATCATCCGCCGCCTAACCCTGATTTGCTGGATTTGCTGAGAACCACTGAGATATATCAAAGTTTTCAGAACAATTATCAGAACATTCTTCTTTTTGATTTACTTTACAATCAGGTAATTGAGGCGCTTCCGACTATAGCCAATGAATTGAAAGGGACAAATCAAATTTCACAGAAATCTGTGGAACAGCTCTTTGAAAAAACTGTAGAAGGAGCAATAAAGGAATTTGAAAAAAATTCTGTGCAACATGAAAGCAAAAACGTGAGATCACAGTTTTTCAAATGGCTTGCCAGTTTTATTGAACGTAAGGACTGTGATGAAGTTTTGGGTACCATCAGTGAATGGAAAAAGGTTGTTTTTCCCAGAATGAGTCCTCCACTTTTTGGGGTTGTGAGATATTATTTTTCCGGGTTGCTGCCTTCATTATATGCTGCACAACAGAACAAGGGTCGTTTTCAGGGAAAAATAACACCACGCAATATTGGCATAAAAGATTTTTGGAATCGTCTGGATCAATCATATAAAGATCTGTTGATCCAGAATCTTTTGAGGGAGTACAAACGCAGTGTTATCTCTCCCAAAAAAATAATCGAGCATTTTTTCAAAGATTTTAAAGAACTTTACTCGGACAGGATTACTTCCAATCCTGTTAAGTTCCCTGGTTTCAGGGACGCTATTGAAGATGCATTAGAAAATGGGGTTGTCCCATGCGGCGTGATAACTGGTTTTGGAACTTTTACCGGTGAAGAAAATTCTGATTCTTCTAAAAGCAAAAAATCAAAATCAAAAAAACTCAAAGCAGACTATCGTGTAGGACTGGTTATAAGTAATGTTGAGTTTCAGGCAGGTTCTTTCGACATGGCAAGCTGTGAAAAAGTTTGCAGACTGCTGGATGACTGTGCACGATTGAAATTGCCTGTTATCTTTTTTATTTCTTCAGCAGGCATGCAAACCAAAGAAGGAGGTGGATCATTATTTTCCATGGCAGTCATAAACGAGCGTATAACGCGTTTTGTGAAGGATTTGGATCTTCCGGTGGTGTGTTTTGGATTTCGTGACTGTACCGGAGGAGCGCAGGCAAGTTTTGTAACCCATCTGCTTGCCAAAACTTACTATTTTTCCGGCGCGCAAATACCCTTTGCAGGTCAGCTTGTAGTGGAAAGTCATCTGCCAGCACATTCCACATTATCAAATTACTTGTCTAATAATCCGGGAACAATGGATGCTCTTGTAAAAAATCCGTTTGACAAGGGGATTGATAAAAAGCTGCAGGAGATTGATCCTCAAATTCCTGTTGCTCAATTCTCAGTTGAGGAAGTAATTTCTCGTGTTTTGTCTGGAGAGTACCAGATATCTGTGGACGAGGAAGTTAAAGCGTATTCTACGCAGGAAAATTTACATACAGCTGAGATCAAGCGTATTTTGATTCATGCCCGTGGATGCACTGCTTCCCGTCTGATTCGAGGATCACAAGACGCGGGAATGGAAGTGGTGCTGGTGGCGTCTGACCCGGATATGGAAAGTTATCCAGCCACTTTGCTCAGTGAAAAAGACCACCTTGTATGCATTGGCGGTGAAACCCCACAGGACAGTTATTTAAATGGAATGAGCGTGATCAGAATTGCAGAACAGGAAGAAGTCGACGCAATTCATCCCGGAATCGGGTTTTTATCTGAGTCTCCTCACTATGCCCGAATATGCCGTGAACATGGTTTCAATTTTGTAGGACCGCGTGCTGTAAATATGGACAGAATGGGAAACAAGTCAAATGCTATCGCGACTGCAAAGAATCTAAATATACCTGTTGTTCCAGGCAGTGAAGGTGCCTTGATGGACCCTGCACATGCGATGATCGTAGCTTCAGAAATTGGGTTCCCAGTGTTAATTAAAGCTGCACATGGAGGAGGAGGAAAAGGAATTGAGGTAGTTAAAGATGCTGAGAAATTTCAATCTACTTTCACTCGAATGTCTCAGGAGGCTTTAAGTGCGTTTGGTAACGGCGATTTATATCTGGAAAAATACATTGGCTCAATGCGCCACCTTGAGGTTCAGATAATCAGGGATATGCATGGTAATTCAAAATTGTTTGGCATTCGTGATTGTTCGATTCAGCGCAACTATCAGAAACTTATCGAAGAAACTGCATCAGGAATTCCAAATAAAATCAGGGAGCAGCTTTACAGTTTTTCAGAAAAATTAATTGAGGAGATCGATTACATAGGTGCAGGAACAGTAGAATTTATCTACGATTTGATTGGGAAAAAAGTTTATTTTATGGAAATGAATACACGTCTTCAGGTTGAACACCCCGTCTCTGAAATGGTATCCGGAGTGGACCTGGTACGTCAGCAATTTGAAGTAGCGCAAGGAAACAACATAAGCAATTTGGATTTTAAGCTCAACGGGCATGCTATTGAATTGCGGGTGATTGCCGAGAAAGTTGAGCTAGATGAGAATGGGGAGTTATTATTTGTTCCGGATCCAGGTCATGTGACAGAAGTTTATTTTCCGGAAAAATCAAATGTTAGGGTTATTCAAACAATTACCTCCGGATCAGTGGTTTCACCATTTTATGACAGCCTTGTGGCTCAAATAGTATGCTGGGGCAGATCACGAAGTGATGCCATCACTCGTTTAGTTGATTATTTAAAACGGGTGAAAATTCATGGAGTTTCAACCAACCTTGCTTTGAACCGAGCAATTTTGCAGGATACGTCTTTTAAGAAGAGTAGTTTCAGTACAGGATTTCTTGCTGACTTCTTTAAGCGAATTGACTCTCAGAAACTTTTGAGAGAAGCTCTTAATGATTCCGGAGAATTAAATAAATCTGTGGATAAAAAGTCCATCAAACTGAAAGGTTCTAATGAGCTCAAAGTACTTTCCCCTCAAATGGGAGGCTTCTATCGTGCACCATCACAGGATGATGAGCCGTTTGTTAGTGAAGGTCAGATCATTGATGTAAACCAAACACTTTGCCTGATTGAATCGATGAAAGTCTTCACAGAGTTAACACTTGCAGACTATAAAAGTACAGATGGAAACACTTTATTCCCCGATGATGTTAAATACAAAGTGACGAAAGTTATTGCAGAGGACAAAAACACCGTCAACCAGGGCGATTTGCTTTTTGTGATGCTGCCTGTAGTTACATGATAATCTGCAAATTGTCATGAGCCAGCCATTAGAGATTGTTGCAAATTATCCTCCTCCTACCGGATTAGAACAAATTCTTCATCCGGTCTCTTCTGACATTGAGAATCTCGAGTCTCAGATAATTAGTGATATAAAAACCGACATTCCTTTGCTCAATAATGTGACTGAACATATTATTGGTTCTGGTGGAAAGCGCCTGCGCCCCACATTGGTTCTCTTAGGAGCTGAAATGTTTTCAGGGGTTAACGAACAGGTAATTCAGGCTGCAAAGGTAATTGAGTACTTACATACTGCAACACTTCTTCACGATGATGTAGTTGATGGAGCAGAAACCAGAAGGGCGAGGCAGACCGTATGCAGAATTTGGGGAAATGAAGCAAGTGTACTTTCAGGAGATTATTTGTTTGCAATGGCTTTTTACCAACTGACCAAAATGAGAAACGCAGAAGTTTTGAGGCTGATGTCGGATACAACTACAAGGATGGCACGTGGAGAATTATTGCAGTTGACTCGTTCGTTTGAGGCAAGTGATGAAGAAGAATATTTGGAAATAATCATAAACAAAACCGCATGTCTTTTTGCTGCAGCAATCAAAACAGGGGCCTTACTGGCCGGTGGCTCACAAGATTCTGCTGATCAGTTATATGATTACGGCATGGCTTTAGGTATTGCTTTCCAGATTGTTGATGATGCTCTTGATTATACTGATGAGAATAAAACCGGGAAACCTGTTGGAGGAGACTTGCAGGAACGAAAAATTACTTTGCCTTTGGGTCAGTTGCTTGAAAAAGCAAATGATTCAGACAGGAGAAGACTGGACCAGATTTTAACTAATCAGGAGATTGAAAAACCTCAGATTGAGGAAGTGCTCAATATGATGAAAAATTATGACTCCATCCAGTACACTTTGGATTGCTCTAAGAAGTATGTTTTTAAGGCCCAGCGCAGTTTAGAAAAATTTCCGGAATCAAGTCTGCGTCAAACTCTTTTTGAATTAGCTGATTTTATTGTCTCAAGGGAGGTTTGAATCAGCTGATTTTTTCCTATTTTTCCTCTGTTGAAACTGAGTGGCGACTGTACAAGTCTCTCCAGCGAATAGCACGGCGAGAGGCCTCGCTTAGTGATACCAGGATATCCTGAATTTTCAGAGGTTTTTCAAAGAAATCATATGCTCCCCCCTGCATGCATTGAATGACTCGAGGCAGGGTACTGTGTGATGTCATTACAAAAATCTGCATCAGGGAGTTCATTTTTTTAATTTCCATTAACAATTCCACGCCACTCATTTCACCCATCATAATATCAGTTATCACAACGTGAAAGAAACTTCGCTGCAGTGTATTCAAAGCTTCCTCAGCGCTTTTGGCGGTGTTTACGTGATAGCCTTCTTTCTCTAGTGACTGTCGGAGAACCAAAAGGATGTTTTCATCATCATCCACCACCAGAATACTTAATTTAGATTCAGTTGTTTTTCCCATGGGGTGTTTTTCAGATTAATGTTAGTTTACTGCTTCTGTCAGCGATCTTAAAAACCCTACGCGGTCGTGAGCCGTCATTGCAGCATTCCCAACCAGGGCTGCGTCACATGGAATTTTTAAAATTCTTTTGACGTCTTCCGGAGAATTGATACAACTTGCACTTATCAAAAGTTTTCCCGGCTGTCTCTTCCATGTTCTTAATTCAGGATAGCGTTCCCACCATTCTGAAATGACCTCAATGCTTCCTTTATCGTATGTTTCAGTAGGGTCTTCCGGAATTGCTGCGATAGGTCGGTTGTTTATCATCAATATATCCGGATTAATAGCAAGTGCTCTCGGGAGTTCATTTTCAACAGAGCATTCCACAACTGCTTCAAGACCCATATTTTCAGCTTCTGTTACAATTTTTTCCAATTCTGTTTGGTTAAAATAATAAGCCAGAATTAATGCTGCGCTTGCTCCTCGCAGCCGGCCTTCCAAAAGTTGATAAGAGTTAATTATGAACTCTTTATGCATCAAGGGCAAAGTGGTCGCTCTTGATACCTTTTCCAGAATTCCCAGAGAGCCGCCAAACCAGCTTTGATCAGTCAAAACTGAAATTGCTTTAGCGCCTCCATGCTCAAATTCTTTTACTATAGTTTCAGTTTCAAGTTGCTCTACATTTATGCGTCCAGGTGCTCTGGATTTCACTTCCAGTATCAGAGAAATAGGCTCTCCAGGATTGCGGATTAACCGTTTGCGAAAATCCGGAGCTTTATCAAAATTGTTCACCTCAGCGCGCAGATGATCTTCATTTATTTCTATTTGGCGCTTTGAAACCTCGTTTTGCTTAAGTTCACGTAATTTGTCTAAAAAAGTTCTCACAGTAATTCAATCAAACTAATCCTGTTATAGTCCTAATTCTCACGTCTGAGATAAAGTCTGCTTGACCTATATACAATCAGCATGCCTTTGAACAACTTCTGGTTCAAGTAATATTTTATTAATTCTCAACTAATTTTTACACATTTTGATCTTAATTTTTTCGCCTGTGTTCAACTGGCTTAAATTACCTATTTATACGGTTCTCAAAAAATAAATAATTTTTTATGGTCTGCAAATTGCAACATTACTACTAAATACCTTTATAATTGGACAATAAAGAGAATTTATTAATTATATATATCAACTACTTAGGAGATAAAAAATGAGTGTTTCTCGTAATCAAATAAATGAAGCAATGGCTCGATTTTTGGAACGAGGAGGTTCAATCCGTCGTTACGAACGAGTTGTAGGTGAGCCGATTTTAGGCAGTGATATATGGCTTACAGAAGATACACTGGATCTGATTGAAACAAATGACTCCGATTTCTTGAGCTAATCAAAAATTTCATTACCGTCTTTTTAGTCGAAGTATAACATTATATAACTTTTTAAGGTTTAAAGTAGTTCTTCAACAACGAAGACACAGGAGAAAAAATGAGTGTTTCCAGCGATAAAATCAATGATGCGATGGCTCGATTTCTAATGAGCCGCTATCAGCGTACAGTTTATGTACCCGTTATGAGAAGTGAATTAGTATTTTCTCAGAATACTATGGAGCTTATTAAAACGCATGATTCAGATTTTCTAGGATAATTTTCTCTAAATAATACCTTGTTCTAAAATCCCACCACAAATCTTATTAGTTAACAGCTGCAGTTTCCTAAAGATAAATCATAAGCAGCTGCAATTTCAAACGATACTTTCACCCATACGTGATTTTTAAGGCTGATGATATTTGATGCCTGATCTATATCATCGCTTAAACAAAGAACTGTATTTCTCGGAATAACTGATAGTAGTTTTAATGTTTTTAGCCTAAACAATGCCTGCTAGACACGTTTCTGAGATTGTTCAAGCAATTTCCAGCGAATAATGGGAATTTGTTTGAAGATTTCAGTATTTGTGATGCTATAGACTTTTGCCCGTGTGACTGCTTTTGCGAGATTTTTGCTGGTTTTACTTGTGATCATGTTTTCACCTCCCCAAAAATCTCCTTTTGAAATAACATGCTTGTTTGATGATCTGCCACTTTGCAAACCACTGAGCTCCACTTTCCCTTCTTTAACCAACATTAGTCCATCATAAACTATTTTCTCACCTTTAGAGTAATTGTTAAGTGTCATGTTTTGTGCAATTTGACTCTGAACGGGTGATGAAATCGATTCTCCAAATAACCATGTCTGTTGCAGGAACTCGGTGATTTCGTGCGTTTTTTTCAGCTGTTCCGTCAACTCGTTTCGATGTACAAACTCTTTGAACAAAATTTCTGGAATTCTTAGTGTTTCAATATGACTTAAGGCACGGTATATTCCAGTACTTTTAAGGCCAAACAGAACCGCCAGGTCTCCAATCAATGTCCCGCTTGATAACTGATAACTTGTTTTTTCTTCTGCAGAAAGGAATTCAGCCACACCAGTGAGCACCAGACACGCATGGTCCGGGATTTCCTGATCTTTCAGCAAGACTGTTCCGGGACTGACTAATTCACGTTTACAATTCAGCAGCATGTGGATTTCACCGTCTTCAACATTTGGATAATATCCTTGAAGGTAAGCTCCTCCAAATTCAAGAGGATAATCTTCATGACCTTCAATTAAAACATCGGTGCTGCCGAAAGTGACGCCACATCCAATTAACTGCTCTTCTTCTGAAAGCTTGTGGGCGGTGTGAGCTAATATGATTTTTTCAGATTTATCATCCTTGAAATCCTCAGCCTTGCCGTGAATGATTCCTCCTCCAATATCAATTTTCTTTACTTGTACGGGGCTAAGGTAATCATTCCAGACTTTATTTTTTAATTTGCTGCTTATTCCCGGCTTTTTCTTATTATTCTGGAGCATCTTGTTCAGTATATCATGAGAAGCTACGTCTGCTAAATGAGCGTAAGTTGCATACCCGTCTTCCCAAAGCGTCCTGAAGAACAGTATATTTGTTTCAACAGGATGAGGTGAATATACTGGCTTTACTTCCAGTCCATCAATATTGTTCCATTCATCAAACTCAAGGTCACAAACTTCGAAATATTCTTCAAATGTGCTTTCCTCGATAGACATAAGTGAGGATAATTTCTTTGTAACAGAGGCACGCACCATCTGGGTGGAGTAATACTTTATTTTGTGATTTGTATGGATCAGAGTAGTCAGTCCGGCAAAATGATCATCATGGGCGTGCGTATGAAAAATCCCCTCTACTTCATTCACATCAATGCCTATGGCATTTAGGGTATGCGCAATGTTGGGGCCAACATCTATTAGAAATATTTTCCCCTGGAAACAAATAACACTGGCCATGCAGGGCCGATCAATATCCCAGCCGTCTCCTTCACCGGTATGAACGACTGAAAAATAATCACGCTTGAAATAATGATTTTCCAGTTGATAGGGAGTTTCATAGGTTTCATTTTTTGCCAGATTCAGGTCGACTTCTACACTTTCATCTTTATAAATAAATTCGTAGCAGTTTACTTTCTTTCTGACAACCTTGACTCCGTTTAGGACTTCCACTGGCTCATGATCAACAATGATTGATTGCAGCAAATCGCTGCTAGGCCGTATTTCCCCGAAAGCAAAGAATAGCTTTATTCGCATCATCTCTTCTGCCTGTTCCCGAGGCAAGCCCGAGGCAAGAATATCTTCAAGACTCGTCAGACCATAATTACCCCTGTAAATGTAATTCATCTGCGCATTAACCACGTTTTCTTGTCCTATCAGCAATGGTTTGGCGCCTGTATTGTTAGGATGATTTGGGAGCAGCATACCCTGTCGGTAGAGCATCTGCAGTACCGGAAACTCAGCTAAATTTGCAAAGTCGCCTTTTTGTACGCTCAGGTCTGAAAGAAGGATGGCATTTGGTCCGGTTTCATTAGTAATTGTCCCATGGGAATGATGGTTAGGACCTGACCCTGAATCTGTTTCTATTTCATAATCATGTATCTTGCCGGCTTTCATCAAGTGTTTGACGCTGTCCGCTGGACATCCACAAAGTACAAATAATTCTGCTTCGGGGACTTCCAGCCAGAAAACACCGGCAGATATTTTTGTCTTAGAAATTTTGGACATTGAGGTATTCAAAAACACCCGGGGTTGATTTAAGATTCCTACCTGGTTAACCTCCACTGACCGGAGGAATCAAGCAATATTCTGCACCATCGGTAAGAACAGATTGCTTGTCAACATAATCATCCTGATGTGCCAGTCGGGTTGATTTTAATATTGGTCCTGCCTGAGGATAATTTTGTGAGAGCAGTTCTATAACCTGCTCAGCAGTGCATCCCTCAGGAACTTCCAGCGAAATCGGCTCCTCTGAAATTATTTCCTGGAGCACAGCATAGCAGATCAGAGTTATTTCCACAAATCTATGAAATATTGAAAATTAGGTCAAACAAGACTATCCCCCATATAACTACGAGATTCATGGATGCCATTAAAACCGCTGCGCTCCCTGCATCCTTTGCTTTGGCAGAAAGCGTGTGTTGTTCTGTGGAAATCCTGTTCACTGTGGCTTCAACTACAGTATTAAGCAGTTCTATGATCAATACAAGAAGGAAGGATACAATCAGCAAAATACGAACTATCAGTGAAACAGGCAATAGCAATACAGCATGAATTAAAATAACTGCAACCGCTAATCAATGCGGAAGGCAATTTCATCATAAAATGTGTTTCTTACCCCCCCTGCAAGCTGTAGTCAAAAGCTTTCCACAATAGAAGCAAAGTTTTCATTCAGTCATGCTCTTAGAGTTGCCTGAAATTCGTTTTCAAGACGCCTGACAATTTTATTCCTGATCTTTCCCACTTCATCATCGGTAAGTGTTCTGTCTGATGCCTGAAAAGTAAGGGAATAAGCCAGACTGCGTTTCCCCGCATCGACCTGTTCGCCTTCATATACATCAAAGAGAGTGGCGTTTTTAAGCAATGGTTTCCCTGTTTGAAGAATGACAGGAGTGACATCCTCTACAGGCAGGCTTGCGTCCATCACAAAAGCCAGGTCCTCAAAAATGGGAGTGTAGTTTGAAATTGACTTCATCTGGTGATTTTCAATTCTAAGCCTGATGATGAAATCAAGATCAAGTTCCGCAACACAAACAGGCTGCTCCGGAAGATTAAAATTATCTCTGATTTTAGGATGTAATTCTCCTGCAAACCCTAATACATTTCCATTTACCAATATGTTAGCGCAGCGTCCGGGGTGACAAGGCAGTTCCCTTGATTTTTTCCACTCAACATCGTCAATATGAAGGGATTTGAAAAAGTGCTCTAAAATCCCCTTAAGGTCAAAGAAGTCATAGTGTCCGTGGTCCTGATTCAGCCAGGAATTAGTGTTCCGGACTCCGCTCATTAAAAAAGACAATCTCTGGGGTTCATTTGGAAGCAATTTACCTTTTTGCGGATGAAAAACGCTTCCAACTTCAAAAGTATTAACTTTATCTAAGAATCTCAAATTAGTACGTGCAGTAATCAATGCGCCGGGCAGCAATGAACGACGCAGGTGGCTACGTTCCTGTGACAGAGGATTTTTAATGGGAATAAATCCATCAAGGTCAGTATTATTTTCCATGCGCAAACGTGCTTCGTCTAGGGGATCCATGATGGAGTAAGTAATAATTTCATCCATGCCTGAAGCCACAAGGATATCCCTCACACGTTCTGTTCCGTCCAGATTCTGATTTCCATGCTGGGGAGGAAGTTCATCTTTAATCAGAGTTGGAGTGAGATTTTCGTAACCATAAACCCTGACTATTTCTTCAACAAGATCTGCAGGGATACGAATATCCATGCGATGGCTTGGAACAGTTATTTTTAAGATTTTCTTTCCTGAAACTTTGAAATCCAGAGCACTCAAAATTTTTTTAATCTGCTCAATGGGAATATTTACACCCAGCATCCGTTCCACATATTCCGGATTAATATCCAGAGTTACTGCTTCTTTAGGGCTTGGATAAAGGTCTCCGGCGGTCTTTTCAAGTGTTCCGGAACCATGTTCAACCATTAATTGTGCTGCCCGCAAAGCAGCCCGAAGCGTACCTTCCGGATCAACCTGTTTACCGAACCTCTCACTTGCTTCCGTACGCAGTTTAAGTATCTGTGCTGTACGCCGATTATTGAGAAATTCAAAGTTCGCCGCTTCAAGCAAAATGTTGGTCGTTGCATCAGTCACTTCTGAATCTCCTCCCCCCATTACGCCGCCGATTCCTATATGGCCTGCTGTATCAGTGATCATCAGCATATCTCTGTCAAGTTTGCGTTCAACATTGTCCAGCGTGAGCAGGGATTCGCCATCTTTAGTACGACGTATGATAATTTTTGGTTTACCGCCATTTGCCCGCTTGATAAGCTTATCGTAATCAAAGGCATGTAACGGCTGTCCCAGTTCCATCATCACATAATTGGTGATGTCAACAATGTTATTGATTGGGCGCATCCCGACTCGCAGCAGCCGCTGCTGCATCCAGAATGGTGATGGAGCAATTTTAACATCACGTATTAATAAGGCAGAATAACGTGAACAGATATCTGAGTCATTTATTTCCAGATCAACAAACGGCGGTTGTTCTAGGACTTCCAATTGTGAGATATCAGGGATAACACTCTGGTCTAATGTCTCTTCTGTCAGTGCGGCAACTTCACGGCCTATTCCCAGAATGGAAAGCAAATGACTGAACCCCCCTTTTATATCAAAATGCAGTATTACATCACCTAAATATTCCTGCAGCAAAGTGCCTACTGGTGCATCTCCAGGAAGTATCAGAATGCCCTCGTGGTCCTCACTGAGTCCTAATTCAAGTTCCGAGCAGAGCATCCCTTCTGATTCGATGCCTCTTATTTTGGCGGGTTTGAGTTTTTTAAGAGGGAGATCCTCTTGATGTGCATCAATAAGCATGGCTCCCGAAAGGGCCAGGGCAGCTTTTGGAGCCGGCCGTGGGAGATTTCCTTCCATTTCCCTGATGTTTGGTGCTCCAGTAACAATTGTAATGGGTTTGTCTGCACCAAATTCTACATCCACTAGATACAAAGCGTCAGCATTAGGATGCTTTCGAACCTCCCTGATTTGACCTACAACACAATATTCACCCCAGTTATCTCCGATTTTTTCTATTGTTTCAACTTCGAGCCCTGCGGTTGTAAGGCGTTCTGCCAGTTGGTCAGGTGTAATGTTAATTGCAACAAAATCCCTGAGCCAGCTCAAGGGTGCTTGTATTGCCATATTTTTCCTGAAAAATGTTTGTGATTATAGGTTTTATCGAATTTCCTGAAAAAATGTTTCTGTTTCAGAATCAAAGCTTGATTATGAATTAACAACAGAACATTCTCTGGAGAAATGGGGGGAAAACGCAAGACAGATCGGTTAACGAATCTGCTTGCATTTCATTCTAATATCCTTGAATTGAGTAGCTTTATGTTTCCAAATTTCTTTAGAGCGCATTTTTTTTGAGACAATGCCTTTTTCTTTGAGTTTTTTAAGAAGCTTCCTTTCACCGGGACTGAGGGGTAGATTTGAACGCAATTTAACCCAGATGTTCTGAATGAGCAGCACTTCATGTTCAAGGGTCATTTCTGGGCGTTTTTTTATTTTTCTGATTATTTTTTCAGCCTCATTTCTGCACTTTGTCTTTTTATACTGCTTCATGAACAGTCGGTCTGTGGCATATTCCTGTGCTTCAGCATAATCTGCTCCTGAGAACAAAAATAGCATTAAAACGGCCCAAACGTGTAAGCAGCAAAAGAAGTTAATCTTTCCCTTATTTAGTTGTTTGATATGAGTTTTCCTAAGTGTCATGAATATAAGATTACCACTTTATACGTACTCAAGTTTTCCTGATAAATGCCGATGTATAGTGCAGCTTGAAAAGTTTTTGGTACATGCCAATTTCATCAAGCAAATTTAACACCTTTAGCTGCGGTTATTATATACCTCTGAAAAATAATTATTCTTCAGATTAAACCGTGATTCAGAATTTTACTTCTTTTAACATGAATTTAGTGACAAGGGAACAAATGACACAAACAGAAAAATTATCAGAAAAATTTAGCAATGAGGTAGGAGTTGATCTCAACAATCAATTTGAAAATCAGGTGTACGGAACAATCATGGGATTGATTGAGTCACTGGAAAATCAATTAATTGATAACGAGACTAAAGTTGACTATGCTACTCACGTATTCGCTAAAGCGCTTGACGAGATGGTGGATTATCTGGAGTCGCCAAGTCTGCTGAACTGAAAAGGATTTTTTCTTTAT
>Ga0208522_1001103_pt1 | contig 17661 bp, 17 predicted proteins | sample ETNtaG_25_FD_185763 | JGI IMG/M metagenome (GOLD analysis project Ga0208522, IMG submission 185763) | Marine microbial and viral communities from oxygen minimum zone, Eastern Pacific Ocean - ETNP201302SV86 (SPAdes) (version 2) | ecosystem: Environmental > Aquatic > Marine > Oceanic ... | reverse complement strand
AATTAATTCTGATATTTTTTCCAGATGGTGAAAATATTTGTGCTGAATTTATTGTAGAATCAAATGTTTTCTGTGACGGATTAATCCCTAGATTATTTAATGCAGTTTTACTTACAAGACCACCGCAATGATCTGGCGTACCAATTTCAAACCCCTCTTCTAAAACTAACACTGAATTACCATTTCTTGCAATTTCTCTAGCAGTAAGTAGACCGGAAATACTACCACCTGCTATCACAACATCATATTCTTTCACAAATAAACAAAATTACATTGTAGGATTAATGTTTCTAATCTTCAGCCTTACTACGGTTGGTTCCATTTAGAAATTGATCACCATCTAACACATGCTTACGTTTCTTCATAGAATGTGAAATCTCTATAAGATTAACATAAAGTCTATACAATTTTGTATTTTCTTTAAGTCTAGATGTTACATTGCCCCAAATCGTTCTTGTGTGTATATTTGCTAATCTACTATCTCTAACAATGATAGCTGACTTGTTGGATATTTCTAAAATGTGTAATGTTTTTGGACTAAATGATGATTCAGATTGATTACCAGCACCCAAGATTAATAGTGATGAATCATCTCTTGCAAAATTTACTAATAGGTGTGGTATTACATCATTTGAAAGTGGTGTAACTCTTTCCAATCTTGTTTCTTTCATATCTAAATCAAACATTTGTTCGTTGATTTTATTTTGTATCTCTGTTTCATCTTCATTATTCTCTGTTATACCCCTTACAATACGTACATGACTATTGTTTAATTTTGATAATCCTGCAGCAATTTCAAGACCAAGCTTTGAATGTCTTCCTTTGTCATATGATACAACAACATTTGAAAGATCATTTTGAAAGTTAGTTTTAGATCTTATAGCAATTATATCACATGTTGATAGTGACCAAAGTTTTCTATTATTTCTCAAAAAATCAAAATCAGCCAACAAAGTATTAATTCCCTGCTCTAGAATTGTAGAAAGAATTGCCTCTGTCTCATCATGAGCAAGTCTCACCATGTATCTGTATCTTATTGAGTGCTCAGTCTCTTTCTTAAATTCATCAAACGATCTCATTCCAGTTTCACCAAAACCATGTGTATATTGTATTGATGTTTGTCGTGGGACATTAACTGTGTTCAAAAATATAATTTCACCATCATTTTGTCGTGCAATACTATTTGCAATTGATAAAATATTTTGAGCAGTTTTTTTATTAAACACAATTAAAATACGATATTTTTTTCGTTCTTCTTGGCCTTCTGATAGAACAAGTGGTGCAGTATGCTCAATTTCTTTTTTTGATGTATAAAATTTAAAAATTAGGAAACCTATACCAACCCAAACTATAGCGATTAACCAACTTTCGGGGTGTGTAAACAGAAGATAGACTGAAAGACCAACCGCCGTTATAATTCCCGCAATAGGAATTAGTGGAAAGAGTGGTGTTTTGAAACCATATTCTACCTTCTTCTCATATATGCGTCTAATTGTTATTGATGCAAAATTTACCTGAGTGAATAAAAATAGAAACATGACACTTGCTGCAAAAGCAATAGCAGTAAGATCCATTGATAAAGCCAATGTCATCATTATCACCCCAGAAATTATTGTAGAAATGTATGGTGTACGATACTTGGAATGTATTTTACTAAAAATATCAGGAAGATCATTCTGTTTTCCCATCGCAAATGAAACTCGACTAGATGCAAATGTTGTTGCATTAAGTGCGGAAAGTGTTGATACTAAACCACCAGCAAGAACTATTAGTGCACCAAAAGGAAGAAAATATTCTGCGGCTTCAATTATACCAAGCTCACCAAAGCTCCCAATAAATTCCCATGACGGCCCACCAACATCATTTTGGTTTAACCCACCGATGAAAACAAATGTAAATAGAATGTATAGTGTTACAACAATTGCTAATGAAATTAGTATAGCACGAGGAATATTCTTTTTTGGGTTCTTAATTTCATCTCCAGCCTGTGAAATGATTTCATATCCTTCAAATGCTATAAACGTTAGACCCATTGCTAATGCAAGTCCAGTAACTCCAGCTGGAAAAAAGTCTGAGAAATTTGTCGGCCAATCTGGATTTGTAAACGTCATAGCAACAATTGCAGCACCAATTAGAACAGCAATAATAATAATCTGTGTGAATGTTATTGCATTACCAACCTTTCCTGTATCAGATGAACCACGAATGTTTACAATAGTAAATATTATGATTGCTGCTGCCGCAAGAAGTTTTTCAATTGGAAGTGGAAATGACGAATCAATAATTTCTGATGTTTTTAATAGATGCCCAAAAAAGGATCCAAACGCAACGGCATATAGACTTCCAGCAATAGTATGTCCAAACCAAGCCATCCAACCACTAATGTATGCATTTGGTCTTGGTAGACCTTCTCTTACCCATCTATATCCACCACCTGTTGCAGGAAATGCGGAGCCAAGTTCTGCATATGTTAATGCTGTAAACAAAGTGATGACACCGTTAATCAGAAATGCTATCATTAATGCTGGTCCAGCTTCAGCCATACCAGGTCCTACAAGTACGAATATTGCACCACCAATCATAGAAGCAATTCCAATCATTACAGCATCTTTTAGGCCCAAGCTACGAACTAGCCCTGATGGTGAAGTTGAGTCGCTCATCATCTCACGCCCAAAACCCTAGAATAAATACTTATGAGAAAAATTTTAGCTACGTTAAAATTAATTTCAAGTTTAAGGCTAGTCGTGCGAGCTGGTGCACGACTACTGCTACGGCAGAGGAAACTCCTCTCTCCATGCAGAAATTGTGGTCTGGCGATAGATAATCAGAGATGGTTGGCAACAGAGCAGAAAATATCCAAACTGGCGCACTGTGATGGCAAAACCTGAGGTTTCCAGTAAAGGAATGAAAAATCTGTCCCACAAGGAGCAAGGCCAAACAGAACCATAGGATTCTGCACCAGGTTCAGGTAGGCTGCAAAGCGAAATATCGTTAAAACAGAAAGAGGGTTACGTCCAGCACGCACTATTTTTGTTTTTTAAGTTCTTTCTTTAGTTCCTCTAATGTTTTTCTTAATTCTTCTTTTAGTTTTTCTCTTTCATCATCTTGTGTTGATTCTTGTTCTGGTTCTGGTTGAACAGTTTCAGTTTTCTGTTCTATTTGTCCTTGTTCGTAAACACTTCTAGTTTTAGCATAATCACTATCAATAAGTTCAGCTTCACCTCTGTTTGTTTTATAACCACCAGATCCTGTACTAGTTGAAGAAGCACGTAGTTGTGATGGGTCAATTCCAGTTTGTGTATTATGTGTTTTTTCATATTTTCTTCTTCTTTCACTTATGATAAATATTGCAGCACCACCAAATGCAGCCATACCAGCCATTCCATAAATAATCATCATTGGAAACTCACCAGTTGAAGTTGTAGCATATCCTTCAGGTGCACGTGGAGTAACACCAAACACTTCATTACCATCTATAACATCAACAGTCGCAAATCCTGAAATGAATACATTTCCAGCATCAGATGATTGAATGGATCTAATTGGATAGTTAGTGTCAGCCATGAAATTTGATTCTTGAATACGTTCTACCTGTCTGCCCTCTCTTAAACTACTTTCACCCATTGTATAAGATGACCAAACTTTTCCAGCTAATTCATCAGACATACCAAACTGTGCAGCATCTGCATTAATTCCTGTTGGGTCAAATAGAAAATGCCAATTTCCTAATGGTTGGTTGCCAATTCCACTGGAATCAATAATTGGCTGGTTTAAAATATTTTCAGCATCACTACCACGAATTAGTTGAGCAAGTTCTGGTGCAGCCTCATAAAAAACTGACATTGGTAAATTAACCTCATTATTCATTCCTTTTGCAAAAATCTGAACATCACCAGGAATTATTATTCCTCTCCAATCCATATCAACAATTCCAGGACTATTTCCTGATTGCTGTCTCACCATATGATTTGTTATTGTGTAATCTATAACCAGCTTATAGTCAACTGATGTGTTTAAGTCTCTTCCAGTAAGTGTTGCATCATATCTAATTTGAAGATCAGTTACAGCAGCGTTACTATCAGTTTCAGTTTTCAAATAATAATTAATTCTATCTCGAAGTTCATTAACTCCAGGACTAGATGCATCAGCAGAAAATACTTTTGACCAAGTCTGACCACGCATCATATCTGCAACTTGACCACCATTTTCATATTCTATGAACACAGTTCTCTGATACTTGATTTCAGCAGTGGTAGTAGTTTTGGTTGGGTCTATTCTAACATCCATCTGTGCACCAAATGCCGGTGTAATAGTAATAGATAGAATAATTGCAAGGAGTGATATTGTTAATATTGCTGTTTTATTCACGATCAAAACCGTGACTACAAAGTAATAAACCTATCCTAGTAATTTTCTAATTGGCATATAATATTTTGAAAAAGTAATATTGCCCATCATCATTTGAAATTTCGATTTAAGGAAATAAAATTGATAACAATACTAGCTGGTGGAACAGGTTCTGTAAAATTGGTACGTGGGTTCGTATCGCAAGATGATAAGGTTAACGTGATTAGTAATGTTGGTGATAATTATTGGTTATATGGTTTGTATGTATGTCCTGATATTGATACTATAATTTATGGTCTTGCGGATTTATTGGATTATGAAAAGGGCTGGGGTATTAAGAAAGACACATTTGGATTTTTAAGACAGATGGAAATTCTTGGTGAAGAAACTTGGTTTAGAATTGGTGATAGGGATTCAGCTGTACATCTAATGAGAACTAACATGTTAAAAAATGGAAAAAGTCTTTCTAGCATTACAAAATGGTTATGTGAAAAATTTGCTATACCAACAAACATAATTCCTGTCACTGATAATACAATTGAAACACGAATTACCTCAAACGGTGAAGATCTTCATCTTCAGGAATATTGGGTTAAACATCGTGGGTCTGGTGATGTTGAAGGAATTCAATACATTGGGTCTGATAAAGCACGACCTAATCCTGATGCAATTAGTGCAATACAAGATTCTAGTCTTGTCATTATAGCACCTGGTAATCCTTTAACAAGTATAGGACCTATGTTAAGCATTAAGGGTCTTCGTAAAGAATTACACAAAAATAAAAGAAAAGTAGTAGCAGTAAGTCCGTTTATAGGAAATAAGGCATTTAGTGGACCAGCCGTAAAATACTTGACTGCAGCAGGAATTGAAACTTCTGCATATGGCGTTGCACAAATGTATGCTGACGTTGCATCAAAAATTGTTATTGATACTAAGGATAAAAATATGAGAAGCAAGATTGAAGGGCTTGATATCAAAGTATATGACACTAAAATTGGAATGAAAAATAAGCAAAGTGAAGATGCTTTAGCATCATTTATCTTAAAACAAGTACGTACATAGATTGAAAACTGTAGCTATAATACCAGTTAAATCATTCTCAAAGGCTAAAACTCGTTTAACAATTTCATCAGAAAAAACTGTAGACATATGCAAATTAATGCTTGGTGAAGTTTTACAGACAATTTCTACCAGCAAAAAAATTGATAACACAATAATTGTGTCACATGATCAATCAGCATTTGATATTGGTAAAAAATTTAGTGTGATTGAAGTGTTTGATGAATTAGAATCTGGAGTTAATAATGCAATAACACTAGCAGATGAATATATTTCAGATTCAGAGTTTGGCACATCTATAATACTACCACAGGATATACCATTTTTCAATAATTCTGATCTAGATAATTTATTTTCATTCTTTCAGAGGAAAAATTCCATCATAGTTGTTCCATCTAGGCAGTTTAATGGAACAAACTCATTGATACGAAATCCATCAAGAGTTATGACCACAAGATATGATGAGGGTACGTACAAATCACATCTTGATGAAGCAAAGTGTAACAATGTTGATTTCTCTTTAGTATTAATTCGTCGTCTTATGTTAGATATTGATAGCCAGGATGATATTGAATTTGCTATGAAGTATAATGAGAAACCAGATCTATGTAAAAAAATGTTAGATTTTATGTGTTAAGTATACAATTCCTTCTTTCTATTATTAGCATAATTTAATAAAATCACTCCAGCTGAAATTATACCAGATAACACAAGAATTATTTCAAGTGAATTAATCAAAGAATGCGATAATGCATCAGTTGAAGAAATTTGGTTAATTTCAGAAATTGCAAATACATATGAAAGTAGAAAATAATTTGTTGCCCAATGAATCAAAATTGCAGGTAATAGACCATATTTGTAATACACAAATCCAAGGATTATTCCACCTGCTGCAGCCTGTGAGACTTTTCCAATACTCCATGCCTCACCAGAAATAATATGTGCTAATCCAAAGAATATTCCCACTACAATAATCAATGACATTGCTTTTTTATTATTTATTATGTGAAGATATCTTGCTGGATGCCATAATGATTTAAAGAAAAATTTAATTGATGATTTATGTGAATAAAATAGAAATAATGGTAATCCAATTAGAATCACTCGGAAACCAATCTCTTCCGTGATTGGTGATATTGTTATCATGAAGAATTGGATTAACTCATTTGTGACAATTGGCGGTTGAATCACAATACCAATGCTTTCCTGAATAAAATTTATGATAACGGAAATTAAGATTATAACTGAAAACCATTTTATGATAGATTCAATATAATTTTGGTTTTCAGATTGTTGTTCATTAGTTGTATAATGAATTATAGTTTTGATAAAGTTGGTTTTTGGTCCAAGAAATGAAATTACAAATAAGATAAGAAATATACACCAAGTAACTATGAATATATCACCTAATTCTAGTTGCACAGGAAATTGAAGTCCAATACCAGCTAAGAAAAGATCAATATTTTCTATTGGGTAATCAGCATTTATGTCATCACCAATATCTGAATTAAATACAATGTATGCACCCAATGGAAATGAAATTATCATTAAAACAAAAACTACTGAGATTAATGCAGTGTATGGAATACTGAATGCATGAAGCAGACTGTTGTAATTTGACACGATTTTTCTAATGTAGTTCTATTTTTTCTTCAGAAAATCCAAGATTCACTAATGCTTCCTTTATGTTATCTCTATGATCGCCCTGCAAAAAGATGTAACCCTCTTTTGCAGTACCACCGCATGCATATTTTCTCTTTAGATCCTTGACAACTTTTTCTAGATTATTTATTTTTGGATCAAGACCTTCAATCATAGTTCCTTTTTTTCTAAACCTTCTTTCTTCAAGTCTTATAATTATTTGTGAACTATCTTTATCAAGTTCGCCACAAGCGCATAAATCCTCAGGTAATCCACAAGTATTACAAATAACTGCCATTAATTCGTAAATTCTAGTTTAAACTTCTTATTAAGCCTTGACTAAAAATCTCTTTAATGAACATTAAAAAATTAATTTTTTCCACCAACTCACACAGTGAAATTTTATGTCAAAAGAATTAACAAAAAAAGCAGTTGATTTGCTTTTAACAGGTGCAACACTTCTAAGCGAACCTTGTCCATATTGTAGCGGTGTTAGAGTAATGAAGGATGGAAATGCATTATGTATTAATTGTGGTAGAGAACCAAAAAATGAGATCAAGAAAGAAACGACAGAAAACACTGAATCTGATTCCACACTAGTAACACTTGAAAAAAAACTTGATACACTTTCTAAGGAACTGGAAAAAGAGTCAGATCATGAAAAACAACAAAATATCTTAAAGTCAATTAATTCACTAGTTGAAATTTTAGAAAAAATGAGGAAATAAGACAAAGTTTTTATTCCAAAATTTAAACCTGAAAAATGTATTGGCTGATAATAAAAAGAAAAAAAGCGCACCATTACCTGCATCAAGTGCTGGTCTTCTTAGATTCTTTGAAGATGAAACAAAAGGAATTAAAATTGATCCAAGAATTGTTATTTCAATTCCGATCAGCTTAATATTAGTTTCATGGGCTATTGAAATATTTTTTGCAAAGTGAAGTAATTGGAAGAACAAGACCACATTAGTAATATTCATAACCGTTATTCACTTACATTACTAAGCCCATCATCATTCTTTCTCTCTTTTTTCCTTTCACTTACAATAGCATCGTTACTTTTTGTACTCATAGAATTTAATTATCTATTTACAGAAGAAATTTTATTTAGACTTCCTGCATTAATTGGAGTTATAATAGGAACACAGTTTATTGACAGACTGATAATCAAGAAAAAAGAATATTCTAAAGTATTGCATATGTCATTCTTTGGAAATGCAATATGGCTTTTGACTGCATTTGTTGGATTTTCTTCGTTTATTGTGTTTGGAAAAGATGTGTTGGATCCTTTTTACATCACACTTGGGATGTGCATATTTGCTTGTTTTAGGATTGGAATTCTAACTACAACTCTTGGTGTACATATAGGTAAAGCGTGGGCGATGTGCTTTTTACAACCACTTGCTATGTTCTTTATTCTTGTTCCATTTTCAATGTGGACAGAATTATTGTTTGACCCAATTTTATTATTATATGGCGGTTTGTTTATGGCCACCTCAACCATTTGGTCACTTTGGACAGATAGAGCTGGGCGCCCTTGGGTTCAAAGTACACACAAACTTTTACAAGCATATCTTTCAGCAATGTCTACAAAAGATCCAACAGAAATGGAAACAATCATTGAACCAAGTTCTAAAAAATCATCTGTAACAACATCACAAATTAAATTTCAAACTGAATCAAATCAAAATCAATTCAGAATGATCTTACCTGAAATCCATCCTGGACCATTTCATCCTGTAGGTGGTAGTAACATTCCATATTTGATTTACAAGAATATGGATTCATCAGCAATGGTAATGCATAGTGTATCAAATCATGCATTAAACCTTCCAAATCAAGAAGAGGTTCAGACATATCTAGAATCACTATCTAAGAGTTCTGTAACATTTTCAGGTGCTAAATGTACGGAGCCTGTAATAGTTCAGATCAATAAAGCACGATGTGCTGGGATTTTATTTGAAAAAACAGCTGTATTGTTTCTTTCATTATCTCCACATGGAATGGAAGATATCCCAATTTCTATAAGAACAGAAATTGAGCAGTTTGCAAAAAATAGAAATTTTGAAAGAATAATGGTGGTTGATTGTCATAATGCAATGGGTGAGGAGATTAACAAAGATGATAGTGTTGATATGCTTACAGCTGCAAAATCTACTCTTGATTCATTGAAAACAAAGGAGTCACATAGTATGAAATTTGGTTATGCTAATTCACTTGGAATGGAAATTGATAGTGCAGATATTGCTAAAGGTGGAATAAGTATACTATGCCTTGAATTGGATTCAAAAAAATATTACATTGGATGGGCTGACGCAAATAATATGGAGAATGGTGTGAGAGAACAAATTGTAGAGCATTTTTCAAACAACGGTTATGAACTAATTGAGCTTTGTACATCAGATACACACTTTACATCATCAGGTGTAAGAAACAAAAATGGATACTTTCAGTTAGGAATTGTAACAAAGCCTGAAACTATCGCAAACTGGTATCTTCATCTGGCTAAGCAGGCTGAAAAAAATGTTCAGTCTGGTAAGTTTGAGATACTAGAAAATCAAAGTGAAGTAAAAGTAATGGGACCATCAATCTTTGAATCATTTTCAAGATGTTTAGATAATGCTCTAAGAATCACCAAGGGAGTTTTGATTGGCGGTCTTGTATTATTTATCACAACTATTTTTCTATAGTCTTTACTTTATCTAAATTTCCATAAAATTCGTCAATAAAGGAGGAAAGTTGTTGAACTGGAACTATTGGAACTTTATTGATGAAATTTATCTGCTCGTGATATAATGTTACAATGACTGGAACTGCAATCGCCTCATTTGTTTTTGATATATAGTGTTTCACACGTTTAATTTGCTTCTCAACAATTGTATTAAGCGAAGATTGTGAAAGTTTCTTCCAATGTTTACAATCAATTAACATTGCAATACCATGATTAATCCCAACAACATCTATTTCCATTCTAGGCTTTGTGAGAATCATATTTTTCATAGTCGCAAATCCCTTTTCCTCTAAAATTTGGGCAACAAGACCCTCAAAATCTTTCCAATCAAGGTGTTCTGAAACTTGCTCAATCTGCTCGCCATTTTCAATTACAAGAAATGCAGCCTTTATTTTGTCACCCAACTCAAAATATACATTATCACCATCAAATTTTCCAATGCCATTTTTTATAAAAACATCAAGTATCTTTTTTGCAGTTTTATTGTTTGTATCAGTAACTACTGCAAAATCTTGAATAGATACACCATCTGTGATTATTGCATCCATGCCTTTGATTAATTCCCTAACATGCATTAACTTGTATTAATTCTAAATACAATATTAAGGCTAAAATGAAACAATGTTTGAGTATGTGTAATAGAATGATCAAGTTTAAAATTTTACTAATTAGCAGTTTGGTTATTTTTGGATTCACAAATGTCTTTGCCGAAAAGGGAACTTTTGTTGATGAAATAATGTTCATTCAATATCTTGATGAGAACACTGCACTAGAGGAAGTTCGAAATGGTAACTTGGATCTTTATTTTTTTCGTGTCTCATCTGATAGATTAAGTGATTCCAATTCACGTCAAGGGCTTCAAGTGTTTGAATCTACAGGTGGATACTATAGTATTCTTGCAAATCCAGCTGTCTCTGAAAAATTTAATCCATTTTCAATAAAAGAAATTAGATTTGCATTAAATTATCTTGTTGATAGAAATTTGATTGTTAATGAATTGATTGGTGGGTTTGGTACTCCAATGATTTCAAACTATGGAACATTTTCAGCAGACTACCTTTCAATAATTGATGAAATAGAGTCTTACAACTTTGTTTACAATCCTACATTAGCAAATCAAATAATCACAGAGAAACTAGAAGAAAACGGAGCAAAAAAAATTGATGGTGTTTGGAATATTGACGAGAAACAAATTGAAATTACCTTTTTTATTAGAAGTGATGATCCTGTAAGAAAAGCAATTGGCGAAATCCTAGCATCAGATCTTGAGAATATTGGATTCAAAGTGAAGAAAGATTATGGTGATTTGAATAAGGCGTTTGTAGTTGTTTATGGTTCGAATCCAGCTGATCAAAAATGGAATCTTTACACAGAGGGTTGGGGCAGTTCTGGGTTCTCAAAATATGACTCTGTTGGGCTTGCACAGATGTATTCACCATGGTTTTCTAACATGCCAGGAAATAATAATCCAGCAAATTGGAACTACAAAAATGACTATATTGATTCCTTAACACAAAAAATCTATTCAAGTGAGTTTTCATCCGCAGAAGAAAGAGCATCATTAATTGAGGAAGCCACTAAAGAAGGTGTAAACGAATCTGTGAGAATTTTTCTTGCAAGTAAGATTGATCAGTATGTTGCAAACAATAATGTTGATGGAATAATTAATGCATTAGGTGCTGGTGTTCCAACAAGATTCACTCCAATCAATGCAATGACAGATACAGGTTCACTAATTATTGGTGTAAAACAAATCTATCAGGGTTCTTGGAATCCAGTTGGTGGATTTAGTGACACATACAGTAACCAAATTTGGCTGAATCTTTATGATCCTGGTGTATTTGCACATCCTTTTACTGGTAAAGTTATGCCAGTCAGAAGTGATTGGCAGTTAGAAAATTCTGGAAAGGATGGAAAAGTTGTTGTCCCAGATGATGCAATTACTTGGGATGTTGAAAGTCAAACTTGGAGAGATGTTGGTGATAACATCACTGCAACGAGTAAGGTTACATTTGATCTAAATCTTGGTGATTGGCATCACTCAGAAAAGATGGACATGAATGATATATTGTATTCAACCTATTTTCTTCTAGAATGGGGTTCTGAGAAAACTAATTCTGATAAGACGTATGATTCATCATATTCTCCACAGGCTACACAGAATGCAAAGACCTTGGTTGGAATAAAACCAATTGATGATAATACAATAGAAGTTTATGTTGATTATTGGCACTTTGATGAGGCAGAAATTGCATCATGGGCAAGTGCATGGAGTAGCATGCCATGGGAATTATTATTGGCAATGGAAAATGCAGTTACTGATGGGAAAATGTCGTTTTCTCGTTCAGATGCAGCAAGTAAAAATGTCAACTGGTTGTCATTAATTGTTCCACATGACGCAAGAGTAATCCAGGAATATCTCAAAGAGTTCAAGGATACAAACTACATACCAGCACCATTAGAAAACTCTCAAAATAACTGGAATTATTTTGAATCTAGATACGATTCATCAATATCATGGATTGAACAAAATAATCACGCTGTGGTCAGTAATGGTCCATTTTATCTTGATAGATATTCACCAGATTCACGCACAATAGTGATAAGATCATTTGACATTGGTTATCCATTAGAGCCTGGTAAGTGGAAAGAGTTTGAGGATGTAAAATATCCAAAAATTACAGGAGTTGACGTATCAGGAATTGTTAATTTAGAAAAACCGCTCATAATATCGATAAACACTAAAGATTCTACAAAGGTTTACTATTTTGTTTCAAATTCAAAGTCAGAGACAGTTACATCAGGAATTCTTCCAGTCATAGATAATACAGTAGTAATTTCTCTTTCAGAGAAGGACATGCAACTTCTTTCGTCTGGATCAAACACACTCAAAGTATTTGCTTCATCTGATCAAGTCTTGCGACCAGACATGTATACAACAAGCTTCATTGCAACTGTAGGTGAATCTGGGTTACCAACAGTGCCAACCACTACAATTGAATCAGTCTCTGAAGAAAACCCATACTTTGGAATAATTTCTATTATCCTCGGAGTGATAATTGTGGGTGTAATAGTTTCTGTTCGAAAACGAAGAAAACAACTAAAAAAATAAAGTGGGAAGAATCGCTAGTGAAGTAGATACTTCCAATATTAGATTGAATGTATTTGGTAGACGACGATCAAGCCTCACTAACGCCCAACTATCATTCAATTTTGAAATAAATAAAACCGACTAAGATTTTATTTTCTTAGTACATATTTTTAGAATGAGAAATTTTGTCATTGTCCTAAATCTCATCAGATGGTGTTAGTGTTGCTTGGGTTTGTTTATTACCTAATAATGACAGTAATGGCATGGCGTCCCACTGATACATATATGTAGAAAGAAACGTACTTGTCGCATTATTATATTTAATAAGAAATTCATCAGCCTCATTCTTACCTGCTTCTATTATTGACATTGCAGACTTGTTATCATCAAATGATCCACTCCAAATCATCTTACCTGACAATTGCCACTCATCAAGAATCAAAGCAAGTGCAGGCGTGGATTGTTCAACATCCTCTTGTTTTGCATCTTCTTTGAATGCACTAACAAGTACGTATGGTTTTTTCTCATCTTCAAGCATCACACTAGGTTTTTATCTAATTATTAAAATTCTGTGAAGTTTACACGTGTTTATTCTATTTTCTCATTCTCAAGAATTAGAATAAGAGTATGAAATGATAATTTAGTTTATTAGCTGTTGCTAATTGCAATCATTCATGTCTTCAGGAACAATAATTGGTGCAGCAATTGGTGCACTTGTTGTTGGTATTGCAATTGGTTTTTTCATTCCAACAGATGATGGAGTGCAGGAAATTAGTCAGATTACAGTGCAGCAGGAACAAGTAGGATATGATATTGAAAAATTAACAATTGGTTTTATTCCATCTGAAAAAGCAGATGTGCTTACACCAAAGGCTGAATCACTTGCAAGATTCCTCGAATCAGAATTTGATGGGCAAGTTGAGATTGACGTTGTTGTACCATCAAACTATGAAACAATTATCGAGGGACTAAAATTTGGACATGTTCATGCTGCATTTATGGATACTGGTCCTGGATGGATAGCACATGATAGGGCAAACGCAGAGGTTGTAATGGCTGAAGTAAAGAAAGGTAAAGTAGGTTACTATGCCACAGTTTGGCAACGAGCTGACTCAGATTATTCATCAATTGATGAAGCAATTGGAAACAAAGTAGCTTTTACTAGTATTACAGGCTCATCTGGTTTCATTAGACCTATTGGAACATTAGTTGATCGCGGTTTAATTACAGTTGAAGGAGATGATATAATCGCATTAAAGCAGGCATTAGATAATTCATTCGAATACCATGCATTCGGTGGTGGATACAAAGCAGCACTTGAGCTATTATTGAATGGCTCAGTTGAAATGGCATTCGGTTCTGACATTGCACCAGAAAAATATTTGACAGAAGAACAACAAGCACAACTCAAAAAGGTTGACACTCTAGGATTAGTACCGTCACATGTCTTTGTTGTTTCAGATGATTTGTCCAGTAAAACAAAGGAACATCTAGTAGATTCTATGGTGAAACTTAACCACCAAGATAATAACCAGATTCTAAAGGACGTCTATGGTGCAGATGCATTATTACCAACTACTGCTGAGATGCATATTGGTAACTTTGGTCAGTATCTAGACCTCTTACCTGGAATTGAACAAGCAACATTTGAGAAAAAGAATTACGACCTTCCAAAGTAAACAATTAATTTTTAATTTTATTTAGGCTCACATTCTCATTCTAGAGTTTTAGAATAAGTATTAATTTGATCTAGATTTATTTCCCAATACAGATCATAATTTTTGATCATAAAACATGGAAAAACAAATTTTTTCATCGTCCATATCACCTCTTTCAATTGTTCAGATGAACGATGTTTTTGCATCATATGATTCAAAAAATTATGTTTTACAAAATATCAGAATGTCTATTCAAAGAGGAACAAATTATGCAATAGTTGGTCAGTCAGGCTCTGGTAAGTCAACTCTTCTAAAATTGATAAACGGAATGATGAATCCAAGTAATGGTACTGTGAAAGTTAACTACCAGACACCAAACTTTCACGAGAAATCATTCAAGAAGTTTATTGCAAAGATTGGATACATACCACAAAATCTCGGTCTTGTAAAAAATACAACTGTTCTAGAAAATGTAATGATTGGTGCATTACCTAGACTTGGTTCATTCAAGTCATTTTTCAAGATATTTCCAGATAAGGAGATCGCTGATGCCTATAACATTCTAAAAATGGTTGGACTTGATGATAAGGCTGAAAGAAAGACATACATGCTAAGTGGTGGAGAGAGAAGACGTGTTGCGATAGCAAGAGCATTGATGCAAAAACCAGACTTGTTACTTGCCGATGAGATTGTTTCGGAACTTGATCATGTTACGGCAATTGAGATAATGGATATTATATCTGACGCGCAGAAAAAATTTGAATTAACATCAATAATGGTTCATCATGATATGAACTTGGCGTTGGAATATGCTAATAGAGTCGCAGTAATAAAAAAAGGTGAAAAAATCTTAGAGATTGGTGTTGAAGGTGATGAGATTGTTGATTTCCAAACTGGTAATCTAACACAGAAAGAAATTTTGGAGCAATATAATGAATCAGAAAAATAATTTACTTGTTGGAATAGTAATTGCAGTAGTAGCTGTTATGTCATTCGATGTTGGTGTTGACCCAATTGGATTCTTTGAGGGACTACCAAATCTTGGTATAGTTCTAAAGGAGATGACAGAATTTGAAGGTGATCATTGGCAGACTGCATTTTGGGCAATGCTTGAAACAATTGAAATGGCATTTATTGGTACGGTGATTGGTGTAGCTATAGCACTTCCATTGAGTTTATTGGCTTCAAGAAACCTAAATTCAAAATTTGTTTATGCACCAGTTCGTGCATTATTGGCTGCAGCACGTACATTTCCATCTATTTTATGGGCAATACTTTTTGTGATAGTAGTTGGACTAGGTCCTTTTGCTGGAATTCTTGCAATTACACTCTATACAATTGGATTCATTAGTAAATTACAGTATGAATCAATTGAAGCAGTTGACAATGTACCTGTTGAAGCAACAAGCGCAATTGGATTAACAAAATTACAATTAATTAGATATGTAATAATTCCAGATTCAGCGCCACACCTGATAAGTCAAATACTTTACATGTTTGATTATAACGTAAGACAGACTAGTATTCTTGGAATTGTTGGTGCAGGCGGAATTGGGTTCTATATCATAAACTATATCAAATTCTTTGAATATGGAAAGGCGGCAGTATTCATGTTAGTGGTTCTTGCAACAGTACTTGTTATTGATTGGATAAGTGTCAAAGTGCGTGATCGTTATATTGTTAAATCACAAACTGGAATGCAGATTAAGATTTAATTTACCTATAACTGAAACCATTTTTAATTCGATAATCTAACAACAAGTATGAGTGAATGTGGGTTTCTTCCAATAGTTTTACCATCATTATTTGCTATAAAAAATGAAATTGGATCGTTACCATGTTATGAAGATCCAACATGTATTGGTTATGTATTCGTTATTACATCTGGTTTACTTTATGCACTTTATCGAGTACTATGTAGAGGAATGACCAAACAAGAAAGACATAGTGCACTAAAGAAATTTCTATATCGAAAGTAACTAATTTTTTGATTCTGCCAAGTATTTGTCAACGTCTATTGCAGCCATGCAACCAAATCCAGCAGCGGTTACTGCTTGTCTATACCTATGATCATGCACATCACCCGCACAAAAAACACCAGGAATACTGGTTTCAGTATTATTTTTTATAATTACATACCCATTCTCATCTAATTCTAGTTGGTTTTGGAACATCTTGCTATTTGGTTCATGACCAATTGCCACAAAAAGACCACCAGCCTCAAGAGTTTCATCCTCGTTAGTTTTTGCATTGTTAAGAATTACTTTCTGAAATTTTTGGTCTCCTTGAATATCTTTCACTGTACAGTTAAAATGAACCTTAATTTTCTCATTGGCTAGTGCACGTTCTTGCATAATTTTGCTTGCCCTAAACACTTCTCTTCTGTGTACAATATGTACAGTAGAAGCAAATTTTGTAAGAAATGTCGCTTCTTCCATTGCTGAGTCACCACCACCTACAACAATTAATTCTTGATCTTTGAAAAACGCTCCATCACAAGTTGCACAATATGAGACTCCCTTTCCAGCAAATGTTTGTTCACCATCAAGTCCAATCTTTCTTGGATTTGCTCCAGTGCATACAATCACAGTTTTTGCTTCAAACTCCTCTGATGCGGTTTTTACTTTTAGTGGATTGGTCTTAAAATCTACTGAGGTTACCTCGTCATCTATAATCTTCGTTCCCATTTTCTCCGTTTGTTTTCTCATAACAGTCATCAGGTCAGGTCCCATAATACCATCAGAAAATCCAGGATAATTTTCAACATCAGTAGTGTTCATCAATTGACCCCCAGGCAATATACCAGAAATCAATAATGTATTATGTCGTGCTCTTGAACAATATATCCCAGCAGTGTATCCAGCTGGACCAGCACCTATGATTACTACATCATACATACTTTATTGAAAGTTGGAAGTAGTTTAAAGATATAGTTTTTCAAGTATTGACTGATGTTTTTCACAAAGTTTGCCAAATTCTAATTGAGAATATAATAGATCTTTTTGCCAATGAGCATTGTTTAATCTACAGTCAAGACTTTCACAAAATGCTTCTCCAGTAATGTAATAAAAAATAGTCTGAAGCAAGTAGCCCTCAGTTATTTTTGATGTTCTTTTATCATGATATTCTAAGAA
>Ga0208522_1001090_pt1 | contig 17753 bp, 6 predicted proteins | sample ETNtaG_25_FD_185763 | JGI IMG/M metagenome (GOLD analysis project Ga0208522, IMG submission 185763) | Marine microbial and viral communities from oxygen minimum zone, Eastern Pacific Ocean - ETNP201302SV86 (SPAdes) (version 2) | ecosystem: Environmental > Aquatic > Marine > Oceanic ... | reverse complement strand
CCATCGGCACTGAAAAATGATCTTGAAACAGGACGTATTACTTCAGGACACGCCCGCTCCATTTTATCCCTCCCAAATGAAGGGGTGCAGTTGGAGATGCGGCAACGCCTATTACGCAATTCCTGGTCGGTACGTGAAACAGAACGTCAAGTCCGTATGAAGCTTGATTATCTTTCAAAATTTTCTCAAAGAGATGGGAGTAATAATTCTGACACAAGTGCATCATCACCGGATCCCGAGATACAGTTGCAGCATCTTGAAGACCAGCTGCAACGTCGCCTGGGCACAAATGTTGATATAAAATTTCAAAATGGGAAAGGGCAGATCAAGATTGACTATTACTCGTTGGATGAATTTGAGAGGCTCTATGACTTGCTGAAGTCATCCTGATTTGCTTTATGAGTTGGACCTAGAATCGCTTTCCAATTATATCCACCTCATTCCAGCACAAAAAAAATCTGGCAGATATAATGATTTTTATGGTAGAGCATCTTCTCGGAACATGTCTCAATTCATCCTTGCAGGCACAAAGGAAAATCACTGTACTGCTTGCCTGGTCAATATGGCCCAGCTGTTTTGGATTTACATGCTGGTCTCAAAGTCCTAGGGTTCAAAAAAAACTTATTGTAATGTAGAAGATGCCTAAACTGCATATTACTGAACCGGATGGGAAACTGTATATAGTCACAGATTCACATCTGGATGAGAATATTGCACCTGCATCAGAATTTGTGGAGATGCTGGGGCAACTGGAAGATCCACATACCGTAGTGTTCCTTGGGGACCTTTTTGTAATCTGGCTTGCTCCTCCAAAATTTTGGACAGAGTTGCACCGTACTGTGATGTCAGGTTTTCAGGATTTGAAAGACAGAGGTTGCAACGTGGTTTTTATAGCAGGAAACAGGGATATGCTGCTTCCCAGAAAATTCAACGAACACTGGCAAAAAATTCTTCCATTTACGCATTTTATATACGAGGACTGGTACCTGAACTGGGGACAAAAACGTTTCGGATTCATACATGGAGACACAATAAACTATAACGATCATCAGTATCTGCGCTGGAGAACCCTGTCTCGTAACTGGGTCTTTGAAGCATTTTTTCGGCTTATGCCTGCAAAGTTGGCTGCATGGATTGCGGAGTCGTTAGAAGCAAAGCTGGCAGATACCAATAAGGAATTTAAAATCCATTTCCCTGAAAAAGAAATGAAGGAATTTGCGGACTCTGTACTTCCGGATGTAGATCAGTATTTTGTGGGGCACTTCCATCTTGATAAATTTATTGAGGTTGATGGATGCAAGAGTGTTTTGCGAGTGCTTCCAGACTGGCTTTCACAAAGGACAGTGCTCCGAGTTAGTGAACATGGGGAAATTGAAGTTCTTCGCTATCAAGATGGCAGTCTGGGTAATTTACATTAATCTACAGAAAGTCAATATTTAGCAGGGAAAGAAGCGGAGTTTAAAGATCTTGTTTAAATGAGTCAAAAACTTGTAGGCAATAGCTAAGGTACTTTTCCTAAGGGCAGTCTGAAACACTGAAATAATAAACCTTTACAAAAACGAGGACAACATGAAATTCAAGATGATTGAAGTACAATCTGATATAAAGCCTGTAAAGCCAAATTATGTTCTAGCACTGATTTTAATATCAACGATGATCATTTTTGTTTCCGGATGCATAACATTGGGCAAAGATTTTTCGGAAGCAAATGTATCCAGTATCACTATTGGAGTGACTACGAAAAATGAAGTTCGCAGGTTATTCGGGTCCCCATGGCTTTCTGGAGTTCAGGACGGGCAGCCGGCATGGACATATGGCATCTATGACTATTCACTGTTTGGTAAGAGAAAAGCAAAGGATCTGTTAGTTCAGTTCGATGATCAAGGTAAAGTATCATCTTTTACTTTCAGTACAACAGATCACGATGAATGAACGATATTTAAATGTTGCTGTCCAGCTGAAAATTACGTAATTAAATCGAAAGTATAAGTATGTTTCTGATGGAACCAGTTAAATTTTATTTAGTAGTGATTATTTTTTACGCTGCTGCTTTTTCAGCAAATGCGGAAGAAGTTTTCACAGATGCAGTTCCGCTTGAGGCTGATAAGGCCTTCGTGATTGATCACATGGTGACAGGTCCCAATGAAGTAATTGTTCGCTGGCAAATATCGGAAAACTACTATTTGTACAAGGAAAAATTCATTTTCAGCAGCAGTGATTTTTACATTAATGATGTTAATTTTCCTCCTGCCGCAGTAAAGTTTGACGAATTTTTTGGCTTAAACGAGGTTTATCACAATGTGATGGAGACAACTTTACAGATTTCACCCAAAATAAGTGGAATTACAATGGGGATACTTGAAGTCGCATACCAAGGGTGTTGGGAGGGAGGTGTATGCTATCCTCTGACTAGGAAGTCTCTCCAGATAAGAGAACTCTGATGTATTTTTCCTCAGTTAAATTGATAGACTTTTTTTACAATTGTGATTATTGCTCGGTTTCTGAAATACCTACAACAATGTCAGAAATTTCATAAATCCTTAAATTCTCCCTCCATAAATTTGCGTCTGCAGTCAGGACCACCTGTTTTTCATTTTTAATTATGTTTTTAACATGAAGGTCAAGCTGCATGTACTTGGTTGAAGGAATAATTTGACCACGATATTTCCAGGCCACTTTACTCAAAACTGTTGAAAATCGGGGATTACGGAACGAATTCCCTACTCCCTGATAGATTGCATATGCCTGCATAGCCTGTATTACTGCTTCCAAACCAAGAGAGCCGGGCATTACAGGATCCTGGTGAAAATGACAGGGAAAAAACCAGTCATCTGGATTTACCTTTTTGTATGCATAGGCATAGCCTTCCCCGTATTTGCCTCCATTCGGTACCAATACAATTTTGTCCGAGAAAGAAAGTTTTCCGGAAGAAAGGCAAAAATGCTGATGCGTACTGTTTTCACCTAAAATTTTTCTGAAATTATTCGAGTTTAAATCAAGCTCTTCGGATTTTTGCTTTGAATTATGTTCAATCCAGGGTGGAATGTTTTTGCCTCCGTCAAGGCCCACCTGTGCTTCAAGGGTTCCCCTGGTAAAATAGCCAAACATGGTGTCACCATGATAAAACTGTTGGTCATTACAACTCAGTGAAAAGCTGTGTGTTTGAATGATGGTGTCTCCGGAGGAAACTGTTGAAAGCAGTTCAACCTCATTTACAACTGTCTTACCATGTAGTTCGGGTTTACTGAGCAATGTACCGTTTCCTTCGAGGTTTCGGTAGCATAAGTCAAGTTCCGGATAAGACAGGATTGCTCCGGAGTGAGTGGATAGAAAACCGCAGGGCTGCAGTGCAATTTCCATCAATACCGAATATGGCATGTTTGAAGGATGAGAATTTTCCAGGTAATACCAGGCATTTTCCGGCACATCATATTCACTGACCAAAGTCATCGGCTTGTCAAATTCCATCCTGGTTCCCTGCAAATCAGTTACTCGGGAAATTAGCTGGAAATCACCATTTGGATTGCGCTGCATTGAGCGTCCCCTGTAAATGGAAAAGTCCGGGCCAAAACACTTGTCAATATCTCCAAGTGCAAATTCCCGGATCATTTGTTCGTCCGCCACAAGCTGACTTCCTGAAGTTTCTGTTTTGTTCTTTTTTGTCAGCTCAACATTGTCATCTTTTTTAAATGCAATACGCTGGTTTTTTGTGACACGCATTTGAGAAGTTTTTTCAGCCAGTTGAACGCCAAGGTCGCGGAAATCAACTACGATTCTGTCACCTGCCAGGATATCGATATCTGCAATCGCGTAAGGGTGTGGTTCAAGCCCAATTTCCTTGACTTCAACATGATAGGTCATTTTTGGATTACCAGGGATTACCTGTCCCCGGCAGCGTACTATTTGCGGTAATTCGTGTATTGGCTGAAATGTGGCATCCTCTACTAAGGTCTGGAGTCCAATATAAAGCATGAAAAACTGAAGTAGCTGTACACAGCCTTCCGCCATCAGAGAACCGGCCATCACCGGATCATCTTTAAAATGGCAAGGGAAGTACCAGTCATCAGGAGCCAGATCCTTTTCTGCGATTATGTATCCAAGACCAAAGGAGCCTCCGTGTGCTTCAACTGACAAAATTCGGTCTGACATCAGGAACTGATCAGGAGCATTTTTCAATGAGGGATTTTTGCCGTACTGATTAAATTCCTCCCCAAGACATCCAGCCGGGTTCCCAGCAGATATTTCCAGAAGTTCACTGCGCGTAAAAGATGATTTTGGGCAATTCAGAAGTTGAGGAAAATGAAGTTTTTCTACATTTTTCTTAACCTCCTGCTCTTGCTCCGTATGAATCACACCTTTACCATGTGCCAGGTCATCATCTGAGAAAAACCCTGCGCATCCGTTATCCATTCTCAGCACCATTTTATTTCCTACAAAACACTCATAATTAAAGAAAAATAAAAGGTTCTGATCGTGCCTGGCAAAGGAATTAATGGATATTTCATAGCGTAAGGTTTCGCCTTCGCGAGGCATGTCATCAAGGAAGGTTAATGTACAGTCAAGCAGGCGGTACACTTTTTCACCCTTGCACTCAAAGTCAATGCCCAGGTAGCTGATGAGAAGCAGGTCACATTGACCAGACTCAACTGCCACAGCCCAGGGGATGTGTCCATCAGTTGTATACCAGGCTTTGTTAGGAATGTCGTATTCTGTGGTGACAGTTGAGGGCTTGAATTCTCCCAGCCTGCCATCAAGTTTTGTTACTCGACTTACAAGTAAATATGGTTCCATCGGTAGTCGCACACATCTTCTGTAACTGTCTATTGCCTTGTAGTCAGCACCAAATACACTGGCTATACTGCCTCCCGCAATTTCCTTTAAATCCTGATAGTCAAAAATTACAGCTTTGTACTCTGCTTGTACATCCACTCTCTGCGCAGGTGTATGAGGTATGATCTTATTTTCAGTTTGAACCTGATCAGCTGTAATTAGTGACCTATTCCCCATCATAGAGCTGATAATCCCAGCAAACTGCTTCATACCATTCTTGCGCAGATTTAGGAATGCAGAGTGTGCAGCATTCCTGCGTGACCCAAATTCACCGGGAAAGCCTGTAATTGAGGAGATGCTTAACGCAGGCAATTCGTTTGCTGTGCTGTCCCAAATTGGCTCCATCAGACGCTGTGAATGCATGAGAGATTCAGAACTTGGTCGCTTAATTTCTGATTCATCTATATAGCTTAAAGATCTAGCACCAGCATGAATAGGAGCTGAAACAGGCCGTGGCTTTAAATAAGTCTCAGTCTGTTCATCAGTACGCAGATTCAGTCCTTCGATGCCTTTTGCAAAAATTTGCTGTATTGGTATTCCTCCAAGATTGATTGTTTGCAGGAGCTGCTTTTCCGGTTGAGCAGCAAGGTCAGGAAAAAGCGGGTCAAGATTTACTGGAACTCGGTGACTGATCAGACTGGACAGTGCCTGAAGTATCATTACACGGTTGTCGGTTCCCTTGCGGTTTACACTTATGGAAAGATGGGGCTTTGCTTCCAAAGTTTCACTAATCCATTTCGAGCAGGTAGTACGCGGACCCAAATCAACAAAAATCCTGGCACCATCCTGATAAACCTTGTTTATCAGTCGGCTGTAGTCAACGGTTTTACCATATATTGTCGCAATGTTGTGCGCGAGAGTTTCACTGTCCAGTTTTGAAATTTCATAATCAATAGCAGAATAAAAATCAATATCCGGACATTCAATCACCTTATCGGTATGCACGCGTTTTATTTCCGCATACTCGGTTTTGACAGGATCACAGTGCACCACATCTGTAACAGGAATAGGCGTTGGCTTTTCACCAAGTTTTTCAATAATTCGCAGACATGCAGCCGGCTCACCGGCAATAACTGATTCCCTTGGCGTATTGATCAGAATTAAATAGGCATGAGGCTCCTTGTCCACAACTGCTTGGACTTCTGCAGCAGGAAGCTGGATTGTATAACAGCCCCAGAGCGGGTCATCATGGAATTCATTCTGCTTAAGATTCCAAGCTTCACGCACGGCATTCATTGATCCTGCCAGTCGGTCTTTGAAGAGGCTGGAAGTATTCAGAACATGACTCATGTTGCACATGCTTTCCCATACACCCAGTCCATACAGCATGGAGATTTCTCCCATGCTGTAACCAAAAGCAATTTCAGGTTCCAGACCAAACCCTTTGCGCATAACGTGTGTGTTCAGTACAGCGGAGCTGACTCCACTTTCGAACATTGCAATTGGAGTGTGGAAGAAATCTTCCTGAAGTTCTTTTAATTGATCATCGCTTAAGCAATTCAAAGTTCTTGGAAAAAGCCTTTGCTCCTGCAAGAGCATACTCAAATAGTTGCTTCCCTGACGTTTGTCGGAAGGTCCGGTTTGGTTCATAAGCTGCTCGTCCAACTGGTGCAGCCCCGGATACATTTGGAAGAGGGAACGCCCGCAATGAACATAGGCGCTGAAACCTCCTGGATAGGTAAACGCTACTTTGCCTTCTCTTGACAATGGGTTCGCACTGAAGATGCTGCCTCTTGGAGTGCTCCAGTCACCATTTCCGGAAAAAGATTTTTCAACTCCGGATTTTGCCGCTTCAATTTCTTTCTGTAATTCATCACGCGAGGAACCAAGAAGTACCGCGGCATATCTTGAGTTGTTTTTCTCATATTGCCGGTAATACCGGTGAGCGGTTGACACAAGACCCTGACCAGAGTTTAGATCATTTTCCAGATCATTCAGCCCTTTTTTTATTTCGGTCATTTCCTGTCCGGGTAAAAGGAATAAACTCAAATCTCCCGGCTCTGCAATTTCTATCTTTTTGCGTAACTCAGTTGGTGCTTCAGAAAGAATAACATTTGAGCAAACCTGGTCCTGTCCAATTACGCTGATTCCAGCGTGCCTTTTTGGCGTTCCGGGCTGAATAAGCCATGGTCTTGAATCTTCAGGAACATAAAAAATATTTCCGGGGTTCAGTTCGGTTTTCGGAGATTCCCATTGCGGTACTCCGGGAATAAATCTGTGGTTAAGACAAAGCGCCGTTTTTATTAAACTTGCCATTCCTGAAGCAGCAAATGTGTGTCCAATATTGGCTTTGATACCTCCTATTGCGCAGTGGGGCTTATCTCCTGAAAATACCTTGGTCAGGCCCTCCATCTCGAATTTATCATCCATATCGCTTCCGCTTCCGCAGACCTCCAGGAGACCTATCTGATCAGGTTTTACACTGGCAAATTTCATGGCCTTTTTTGCACAATTTTCAACATCTTTTGAAGAACTTGCCGATGAAAAAGCAATGGAATCAACAGTGGCGTAAATTTTCTCTTTGTCTTTTTTTGCATCCTCACAGGATTTTAAAACAACACTCCCTGCTCCTTCGCCTATCATCCAGCCGTTGACACCCTTATCGAAACTGAGTGTAGGCTTTCCGGTGTTCAGCGGGATATTTCTTTGACGCAGCATTACTTGTTCAGGGCTCCCCGCAAGATCTACTGCAGTGATTACAACCGATTCCACAGTTTGTGCATCAAGCAGCATCTGTGCTATTTCAAGGGACCTTGAAACCGAATTTTCTTCAGAGGAAACAGTAAAGGCTGGACCGGAAAAATCCCATAATGAAGAAATTCGTGATGCCATAATGTTGCCGATAAAACTGGTAAAACGGTTAATCGGCACTTCCTCAGAAAGACTGTCCTTGCAGGCTTCAATCAATTGGTGCTGCTCAGCATCACTCAAATCAATTCCTGCCTCTTTCAGGCTGTCGTCTATTTGGGTAGAAAGATTGACCCTGCCCCTGAAACGGTGAATTTCGAGTTCTGTCTCCATTGCCACCAGTACGGCAACATTCTGTCCTTCCTGCAGTTTAGTGGATTTGATTGCCTTGTCGGTTACTTCCAGAGTCAGCAATTGCTGAGAGATCAAGTGCTCTTTTGGATTGGGCTGCAGCTTGAAGCGCATAAAATCAATGTCAAATGATTTCAGCCATGCACCTTTTGGCAGGTCAATCAATTCAGCATATTGCTCCATTCCCTTCCAGCGTTCGGGGGGCAAAGAGCGGAAATGCTGCTTATTGTCATAAACTGTTTGATAAAACTCATGCAATCCATTACAGCCTCCAAAAATGGATTCCATTCCAACAATTGCCATAGGTTGCGCAGTGCTTTTCAGTGGCTGTTTTTTTTGCCGGGATTTCTTGTATCCTTTCTTTCCTGTTTCAAAGACAATGTGTGCATTAGTGCCTCCAAAGCCAAACGCACTCACGGCAGCCCTTCGCTCTAATTTTTTGTGAGGCCATTCCATGGTTTGCTGGACAATCTGATTTGGTGATATTCCAGCATTTTTAGAACTCATTGGTTCCACAACTCCAACCGTTGCAGGAATTTTCCCCTGCTGTAGTGATAAAATGACTTTTGTCATGCCTCCCATTCCTGCAGCGGTCAGCATGTGGCCCAGGTTTGATTTTACTGAACCGATCAGAGGCCTTGTTTCCTTCTCCTCAGCAGTTCCTTCAGCTGCAAAAAATTGTTCCATTGAATCAAGTTCCACTTTGTCACCCAGTGGTGTTCCAGTCGCGTGGCATTCAATATAGTCAATTTGCCCTGCATCGACACCGGTAGACTGGTATGCTCTTTCAAAAGCCAGAACCTGACCTTTTGAGTTTGGACTTAGAACGAACTGACCCCGTCCGTCATTTGACAAACCTGCTCCGGAAATAACAGCGTGTATCCTGTCACCGTCACGCTCCGCGTCAGAAAGACGTTTTAGCACGAACATTCCTGCACCCTGACTGGCATAAAGTCCTCCTGAATTATTATCGAGCGGGTTGCTCCTTTCATCCGGCTCAGGGTATGCCTGAAAGATTGAAAAACCCATATTCACAAAAAACGGATCAGCAGCACTTACTGCACCGGCAAGCATCAGGTCTGTTTTTTCTCCGTCAAGGTAACTGCAGGCTAAAGCAACTGCGTACAAGGAAGAGGCGCATGCAGCATCAATAGCAAATCTGCAGGGAGACAAACCCAAAGACTGCGCAACAATGGAAGCAGGGAGTCCTGAAATACGAGAATTTTCCCAAGCAAAATCTTTTTCATCGGCAAAAGGATGTAAGCTGAATTCGGGGCGGTCAAGTGCCTCGCGCAGCAGTTTTTGCAGGGCCTTCTGGTAAAAGGGAAGGATTAATTGATTTGATTCCCTGGTAGGAAATGAGAGGTTCCCAAGCACCAATCCGCATTTTTCCAGTACCTCTGTTCTGTTTAAATATCCACTGTCCAGCAGTGCTTCTCGTGCAGTGTATAAAGGCCATTGAAAAGTGGAACCCAGTTTCTTAATAGTATCCGGAGGAAGCAGAAAACCTTCAGGGTCCATTGAAAAATTCCTGATGTAACCACCGCGTGAACTGTAGAATTTATCCGCGACTCCTTTTTTATCAGCTGAGTATTGCAACGGATCAGCTTCAAGATTTTCTTCTATGGCAAGGGTACAGGAATTTTTATCCTGAAGCAGGTTTTCCCAAAATTGCTTGGGTGTATCTGCTTCAGGAAAAAGGCATGAAAGGCCAATGACGGCGATAGGCTGCATTTATTTTGCGATAATAATTCTGAAAGGTTTGGTCTTTTATTCTTTGTGCTGGAAACTTAATTGACTGACAGTGGTTTAGCTTTCTGCCATATTTTTGCTGTAATGAGAATTCATGAACCTGAGCATGATAATGACGAAAGAATGTTTTTAATGAAAAAATAATTTCAAAACATTAAGAGATGTGTTTGATTGGTTTTCCTCAGGCAATACTTGCAGTCTTTTTTCCAAATAATTTATTTAACGACTTACTTATTGTAACCTCGGCGCCTGTTACCCTGGAATATAATAATCCGGACTTATCATGCAGAAGCAGGTTGGCATTAATTGCGCCTGGTGAATTTTTGTTAACTGACATGCTCAGGTAAAACTTGCTCCCGCACGGAACAAGTCGGAACTGTTCAAGCATATCCATACTCAGCGGAAGACTTCCTGATTTCTGAAAACGCCATGCCCAGATCAGCATTGCCTGAAAGGCAAGGTCCATAGCAAATGGATTGAAATTATCTGTTGCAAACGGCCCTTGTTCTGGGACAGTAATTTCTGGAAGCAGACACTCAAGTGTCAAACCCTGCTCACTTATATTAAGTACTTGCTGGATGCCTTGAAATTTAGGTCCGTGAAATAATGTACCATCCTGATAAAATGCCGACCCAGGAAGATTGTGCGTGTTGTTTAAATCCACAAGATCATTCATCGGGACTTCAGGAGGTTCATGTACAAGCCTGATCAGGCTGCTGTAATGAAGCCTCTGAAGTTTGCCCGGATTGCTTGATACCTGCACCTCTATCTCAGCAACATTACCATCTTTCCCTTCAGTTTTCTGCAAATTCAAACTGTATTGATCTGCCAGTGTCTCATCAAATTTTACACCATTCAGCACCTTGAAGTCTTTGCAGCTAGAAAAACTGAATCCGTTGTATTTCTGAAGACATGCATCTATCATCCAACTGATGGCGTGAACAGCAGGCAAGACAGAAGTTCTGCCTATCTTGTGATCATGAAACACAGGACTTTTGTCTAAATTAATCTTTCGTGAAACTACCCATTTTGGAGAAACATTTACAGACTGCTGTGGGGCTCCCATGGAATTCCCAATAAGAACAATAGGATTTTCCTGTCCGGTTGATGTTGCCTCTTCGACAAAAACGCGAGTGCCATCTTCAACCGATATAACTTCAACATTTCGATCCTCAAATAGCCGTTTCAATTCAGGGGTAACCATCCCGCCTTCCCATGGTCCCCAGTTGAATGAAGTGACATGGCATTTCGAATATTTTTGCTTGAATAATAGGGCGATCCTGTTGAGAGACTCATTTGCTGCAGCGTAATCAGACTGGCCTGCGTTTCCGTAAAAACCGGCAGCAGATGAAAACATCAGCAGATGAGTTAATTTTTTTGGATTAACGCATTTTAAAAGGGCATCAATTCCGTTAATTTTGGTGGAACAAACTCTGTCAAAATCGGCACTTGTTTTTTTCTCAATCAGCTTGTCAGCCAGAACTCCTGCTCCATGAATTACCCCGGTTACTGCACCAAAATTTTTGACTGCAGGTGCAATCGCTGATTTCATTTTTTTTGAGTCGGTTACGTCGGTGCTGATGTATTCTGCCCTGCTGCCTGTATTTCTAATACGTTCCAGGGTGTTGCGTATTGTCCTAGCGGCTTCCACATTGCCGGTTATTGAATCGACCTTTGCCGGAGTCGGTTTTTCTCCTGAATCAACCAGCATCTTCATTGCCTCCTCTTTGAGTCTGGTCTTGTCATTACCAGCCGCACTCGCCCATGAGGGCTCATCTTCCACTTTGGAGCGTCCCAGCAAGATAAAACTGCAGGGTTGTGTTTCAGCCAGTTTGATCACACATTCAGCCGTAACACCTCTTGCACCTCCGCTTACTAAAAACACTGATTCCGGGGTCACGGAACTGCCTGCATCAGAAGTTGCTAAATCCCGGACTTTTTTTGGAGAAACGGTCACTCGATTGACAGCAGATTTATCTGAGAGGAAATATCCAACCTCCTTAATGTTTGAATCAGGATCGTGCAGTTCCTGTAGAATGCGATTTGCCGCTTCATCTGCAGACAGCTTCGGATGCAGATCAATAAAGCGGCAGAAAACTTCCGGCCACTCAACTCTAGCGGTTTTGACCAATCCTGAAAGTCCGCTTACGACTGCACCGTATTCTCCGGACCCCATTCCCAGCTGTCCGTCCATTCTGCAAACTGAAACAAAAATGCTACGCCGGCTTCCTGAGTTTGAGGCCTGATTTATGGATGCAGCAGTATTTTTAACTGTAATGAAAGCATGCTTGAGAAAGGCATTTTCTCCATCTTCCAGATTTAATGAATCTGATGCCGCAGAAGCCGGGTTGAGATTTATCAAACCTCCAATTTTTCCGTGTTTTGCCTCCAGGTCTTTCAGTGAGGACTGAAGCTCAGGTTCTTCTGAGGAGGAAATTTCTATTAACAAAGTTTGTTTTGGAAATGACTTTCGCTTCTTTGTTGAAAAAACAGATGTGCCTGCAAATCGAAGCACTGCAGTTTCCCATCCCTGTTTTATTAATGTTGCAGCCAGAGTCGGGGCCAGAGCTGAACAGTCATCCGTTATCAGGCAGAGAGGATTTTCCGGAAGTAAACTGTGAAGCAAGTCAGGAGGAGCGAGAGGCACCGTCTCGGCTAGGCTGAGTGTAACTTGGTGTTCCGGGACTTTGCCTTCAGAACCTTGATTCAGGATTTTTTTTTTACTGGAGCAGAGCTATCTGAAATCGGTGCAGAAATAATCGGGGAATCATGTAAGTCTGATGGTGAAAGCGAGCTCAAATGATCGGCAATCTCCTTCAATGTTCTAAGCTCACTCATTTCACTTCCGCTGACCTGGGGCAGGTGAGGAAGCTGCTCCTGCAGTGACCACATAATTTCAACTCTCTTGATAGAGTCTATTCCAAGGTCCGCTTCCATGTCCATATTCAGATCAAGCATTTCCGGAGGGTAGCCCGTCTTTTCACCGATGATACTCAAAAGTGCGGGCGCAATTTCTCCACTTACTTGAAGAGAAACTTCCTTTACACTTCCGTCACCGTTTCCACCGGAGCCACTTTCTTCGTTAGAGGTGGGATTTTCATCTTCTTCCCGAATAATTGGTTTTGATAAAGAAGTTTCCTTTGTATGGTCTGGCAGGACTGATTTTATATAATCAATTATCTGGCCAACTGTTCTGAGTTCGGCGACGTCATTTGCACCAATCTGCGGCAAATCCTGTAAGCTCTCCTGCAGTGACCACATGATTTCAACACGCTTGATTGAATCGATTCCCAGATCTGCTTCCATGTCCATGTTCAGTTCCAGCATTTCCGGAGGGTAGCCTGTTTTCTCACTGATGATGGACAGGAATATTTGTTCTGGATCCTGGGCCGCTGTTCCGGAACCACTTTGGGCAGGAGTGACCATTGCGGAGTCAATCTGTTTTGGGGGAGTACTTTCTCCAAGCATCTGATTCAGGTACTCAATGATCTGTCCAAGGGTGCGCAGCTCTGCTAACTGCTCTCCGGGAATTTCAGGCAGTGATGGAATTTTTTCCTGGGCAGTACCTAGAATTTCAACTCGCTTGATTGAATCAATACCCAGATCAGATTCCATGTCCATTTCTGGTTCCAGCATCTGTTGTGGATACCCGGTTTTTTCACTGACGATGTCCATCAAAACAGATGTGATGTCATTAACCGGAGCGGATACAGTTTCCTGGGAACTCCGAGTTTGAGGGTCTTCATCATGAGCTGTTATTGATTCAATTTCGGTTGCCTGGTTCTTGTTTAAACTGTTTTGCAGATACTCCACAATTTGCCCCAGCGTACGCATTTCAACCAGCTCATCAGCAGGGATTTCATCAAGTTCAGGTGCCCTGTCCTGTACCGCACCAAGAATCTCAACACGCTTGATTGAATCGATTCCAAGATCGGATTCTATATCCATTCCAAGTTCAAGCATCTCCTGCGGGTATCCTGTTTTTTCACTCACAACAGCCATCATGATCTGCATAACACTTCCTGCAGAATCCCCCGAGGCAGTCGAGGACGGCGAAATTGGTTCCGGGACTGCTGTTTCCTTTATAATCTCTGTGTCTGGAACTGCAGAAGAAACTGATTCAGCAGCAGTCGGCTCAACAACAGGTGTTTGAACTACTACAGGAACAGGTGTTTCCTTGACCGGTTCGATGGGAACTGAAGGTTGTACTTGTTGCAGGAGTGTGGCTGATGAAGAAGTTTGAACTGACAGCGGACTTGAATCACCAAGCTGGTGACCAGCTATGCTTAATGCCGACTGGGTCTGTTCTGACTGCTGGTTCAAATACTGTTCATGTACACGCAATGTTTCGCTTTGATGTGCATGAAATAACTGCATCTGCCTGTCAACTTCAGGTGGAATACTTGTCCCCTGTGATGCAAGTTCAATTTGTTGCTGCATCAATTTGTACACTGTCCTGGAATACTCAGACTGCTGTTCTAAATACTGACGATGTACCTGCAGGGTCTCATTCTGCTGCTGGAAGAACCCTGACAAACCATTCCCCGGATTTGCAGTATGTTTGGCAGCTTTTCTATTTTGCAGAGGAGTTTTTTGCTGCGTGTTTTCCTCAGGATATTTTATGGAGGATGTTTGATCCGTCACTGTTTTTTTTTCTTGAGCAGACAGAGAATTCACTTCATTAATTTCAACAGAATGCATCTTTTCAGCACCCTCACGAAGTGAATCATGAGAATTTCCATTGTTTGAATTTGATTCAGAATTAGATCCGGACGTAACTGCATTTTTTACCTTGTAACCGTCATTTAGTGCGTTTTCAAAATCATTTCGTGTTGCATCACTTACATAATTTGTGCCGTTCAGACGCACACTCAACGCGGATTTTTTCTCAGGCAATTCCTTAGCAGGAAGTGAGTATTGATCAACAATTTGCAGAGGCAGGCCAAGCACGCAAAGCTTAACCATTGCTTCCCGGAAAAGGCTGTCGCTGTCTTTTTTTGGATTTTCATTGAGTGCAATGGCAAAAAAATCTTTTCCGGAGAGAATGTTTTCAACCAGCTTGGTCAGCACATTTTTTGGTCCAAATTCTATGAAGATCCTACCGCCATCCCGATGAATATTCTCAACCTCTTCACGAAAACGTACTGAGTTTAGAATGTGAGTTTCCAGCTGTTTTTGAATTGCTTTTGCGGAAGATGGATATGCTTTTGCTGTGGCGTTTGCATAAACGGGAATTTTAGCCTTGTTGAATTTAACTTCACGGATGGCTTTTGAGAAAGGCTTTTGAGCGTGGCCAACCAGCGGTGTATGAAATGCGGCTGAAACGGGCAGCTTTACCACAGTGTATTTTTTTTCTTTCAGTGCATCATGTACTTTCAGGATTGCTTCGGTTGGCCCAGCAAGTACCACCTGCTTCCTTGAATTCAGATTTGCCATCACCACTTCCGGAAAATCTGTAATGTCAGCTTCCAGCTTTTCAACTTTGCCCATAACTGCCAGCATGCTCCCGGCATCAAAATTTGGGTCATCCGGAGCAGCCATCGCCTGTCCCCGGGCATATGCCAGCTTGTAATAGTCAATTTCATCTATCACTCCTGCCGCCCAGAGCGCTGTCAGTTCTCCGAAACTGTGACCTGCTGCAAAATCAACACTAACCCCTTTGTCTCTGAGCAAGCGAAAAAAGCCGGCACTGATTGCTCCAATTGCAGGCTGTGCGTTTTCTGTCAGTTGGAGCCGGGCTTCCTGCTCTTCTCTTTTTTTATCATCAAAAACTGCGATTGGAAAAACCAGGTCTGATAAAGGTTCAAGAGAAGTTTCTGTTTTATCGCTTGATTGGCTGAAAAGCTCATCTAGGGCACTAAAGGGTTCTGCCATTTCGGGGAAGTTGAACAATAATTCCCTGCCCATATTCATGTACTGTGAACCCTGTCCGGAAAAAAGCGCTACAACTTTTCCTTTTGTATTCATTGACTTTTCCCGGTAAGCAATACTTTTCACATTCCACTCTGCCTGGTCGGCTTTGCTTTCCAGTGTGGAGATAGCCTGTCCGAGCAGCTCCAGAGTGTTCTCCAGGGATTCAGTAACAAATCCAAGCCTTGCGTGTGTTTTTGGAATAGGATTTTTTCCTGAACTATCTACCAGTTGGCGATGTCGTTTTTCAGCTCCTTCTGTTTCTAATTCGGCCATCAACTTCTGGCAGGCTTTATCCAGCTCCATTGGCGTGGCTGCAGATATAAAAACGGTATCCGGAGTTTTGTGCAGTCTGTATGGTGATGTCTGAACTGCCTGGAATTCTTCCAGAACGTAATGAAAATTTGTACCGCCAAAACCAAATGAACTTACTCCGGCACGCCTCGGCTCACCATTCGTGAACCAGGGGCGAGGTTCAGTGTTGAGGTAGAACGGAGTTTTTTCAATCTCCATTTTATCACTCGGCCTGTCTATGTTGATTGTTGGGGGAAGAATCTTATGATGCAGGGCAAGTGCTGTTTTGATCAGCCCCGCAACTCCTGCAGCAGCCTTGGTGTGACCAATTTGGGATTTTATGCTTCCAAGGGCAATATGCTGATTATTTTGAAAACCTGATATTTTAGCTTTGCCTGCGTTGAAAATTTCTTTCAGGCCTTCAAATTCAGCTAAATCTCCTGCGTCAGTCCCAGTTCCATGAGCTTCCAGCAATCCTATGCTTAGAGGTTCCACATTTGCGTCTTCATAAGCTCTTTTGAGGGCTTTTGCCTGACCTGAGGAACGGGGGGCATAGATGCTTTTGAATTTTCCATCACTTGATGCTCCAATGCCTTTTATCAATGCGTAAATGCGGTCACCGTCACGTTCTGCGTCTTCCAGGCGCTTGAGTACAACCATTCCCAGTCCTTCACCAATCATCACACCACCAGAATCCTGGTCAAAAGGCCTTGGATTTTCGCCTGAGGTGAATGCCGGTGTTTTACTGAAGCACATATACATCATCGGGGAATTGTCTGCATCAACACCTCCGGCAATCATCATGTCAGCACGGTATTCCAGTAAATCGCTGATTGCCATCTTCATGGCGCTTAATGAGCTTGCACATGCTGCGTCAACAGTACAGTTTGTGCCTCCAAGGTTCAGGCGGTTGGCAATGCGCCCCGCAATTACGTTACCCAGCATGCCTGGGAATGAATTTTCTTCCCAGGGCACATAGGCTTTTTTAATCTTTTCGATAATCTGTTTTGTGTCGTTTTCGGATAATCCGCTGCGTCTCAGAACTTTTTCCCATACCGGATATTGAAGCCGGGAGGTAAGTGATCCCAGCAGCTTCATTCCGGCGGTTACGCCAAGAATAACTCCAGTTGCATCCAGCACTTCAGTTTCTGCATCTGCATAACCCGCGTTTTCCATTGCTGATTTTGCGACCAGAAGTCCCAGAAGCTGCGTAACATCGGTTACCTCCAGGATATTAGGTGGAATGCCAAATTCTATTGGATTAAAATCTATGTCTGGTATGAACCCGCCCCTTTTACAGTATGTTTTGTCCGGAGCTTCAGAATCAATGTCATAGTAATCCTCGATGTTCCAGCGGGATTCAGGAACATCGATGATGCTGTCAATTTTGTTGATTATGTTATCCCAGTATTGATTCAGATTTGGAGCATCAGGAAACAAAGCGGACATGCCTACAACCGCTATTGGCCTGTTGGCCATTCTGGCATTCAGAACGTTTTGCGATTTATTCTTTCGGGGAGATTTCGCAGTCATTATTATTTTCAGTCCAGGCGTCTTTTAGCTGATTAAGGTTAGCAAGGCAGATAGGATTATATATTTGGAAAGTACAACCGCGGAATGAATTTGACACTCAGGTTTCTTGCACTTTCAAACTTTATGCCCTTAAAGGTTCTTGACAGAAAATTTCTCATCAGGATCTAATGTTGCAAGCTCTACGTGCTTTCAATGACTTAAAATATTCACTGAATTAAAATAATATTGAAACTGAAACTAAAAAGATTTATATTTTATAGACCTTCAGAAGCTGTTTGTGTTCCCCAATAGCTCAGTTGGTAGAGCAGATGACTGTTAATCATCGGGTCGCTGGTTCGAGTCCGGCTTGGGGAGCCAGCTTCAATGTGCTTACCTGCTCAATCAGGCTTTCAGCT
>Ga0208522_1001084_pt1 | contig 17812 bp, 13 predicted proteins | sample ETNtaG_25_FD_185763 | JGI IMG/M metagenome (GOLD analysis project Ga0208522, IMG submission 185763) | Marine microbial and viral communities from oxygen minimum zone, Eastern Pacific Ocean - ETNP201302SV86 (SPAdes) (version 2) | ecosystem: Environmental > Aquatic > Marine > Oceanic ... | reverse complement strand
TCAAAATACTGCATCCCCGCATCTACAGCTGCTTCCAGTGCGGGTAGAAAATCTTTGGTTGCTACCCGAGCTCCAAACACAGATTGAAATCCATCACGGAAGGATGTGTCCATAAATTCAATTTTTTTCTTGGCCATGATGTTTTTCCGATGAATTTTTGTTTTTATATAATGCGGATAAATTGGTTATGAGGTATTATTATCTGACTCATAAGATGCAATTGCAGCAGCAAATACTTCGACAGGCACTTCTAGATTAGGAGCAGTTTTGTATTTGTTTGAATCTGATTTACGGCTTTGAAGCGATGACTGCTCCTGGTTCATTGTGAAATTGCGTGTAAGGGATTTTACCAACTCAATGCAGGCAATCAGCAGCAGCAGGAAAAGCATGACAGTGCCCATGCCGACAATCATCAATTTAAGTCCTTCCAGCAGCATTTATTCAACAGGAGTTATTTGATTCATAATAGTTTGGCACAACATTGATTGGACTAGGAAGTATCCTTTGTTTAAAGGGTCATGACTGTTGGAAGTGTATAATATGTGGGCTTTTTTTTCAAGGAATCTATGTCATTGACACAAAGACAAATCGAATCATTTGAACAAAATGGTTATCTGGTGCTGGAGAACTTTGTTTCTCAGGAAGACTGCAATAAGTTACGCGTTCGAGCATCAGAAATAGTCAAAGATTTCAATTCTTCAGAGTCAGTGACTATCTTTACCACAAATGAACAGACAAGGCATTCGGACCGTTTCTTCCTGGAATCAGGAGACAAAATACGTTGCTTTTTTGAGGAGGAGGCCTTTGATGAAAATGGTGATTTAAAACAGCCGAAGGAATTTTCAATCAATAAAATCGGTCATGCAATGCATGACCTTGATCCTGTTTTTGATAGTTTTTCTAGGACAGAAGAACTTGAAGCTGTTGCCAAAGATGTCGGTTTTGAAGATCCCAGGATTCTGCAATCGATGTATATTTTCAAACAGCCAAAGATAGGAGGAGAAGTTGGCTGTCACCAGGACGCGACTTTCCTCTACACAGAACCAAAAAGTGTGAAAGGTTTTTGGTTTGCACTGGAAGATGCTTCCTTGGAGAACGGCTGTATGTGGGCTATACCAGGGGGCCACAAAAACGAGCTGAAATCACGTTTCTACAGGAATAAAACCGGGGATGGAACAGAGATGGAAATTTTAGATGACTCTCCATGGGAGACATCAAAGCTGTTGCCTCTGGAAGTAACTGCAGGAACAATGGTTATACTGCACGGACTTTTACCCCATATGAGCTATGCCAACCGTTCCAGCCTCACTCGCCATGCTTACACTATGCACCTCATCGAAGGGAATGCAGATTATCCGGAATGGAACTGGCTGCAGCGCTCTCCTGAAATGCCTTTACGCGGATTTTAGCCTTCCGTTCTATTTTACCTATTTATTAAATTACAATATTTAACAAAAACCTATGTATAAATATGATACTTGATTATAGTATAGATGAATCCCACAAAGAAGATTCCCATACCGAATTCATGTACTCTCTTATTGTGACTTATCACCAACGGGAGCATCACGGCGAGCATGATTAGTCTACCTAGTACTTTCAATGAATAGAGTTCTCCTTGAAAGAATACGAACAAGTTACCTATCAGGCATACTTGTAGGGTCCATGCCAGACCCAATATAACTCTATGGTATTTGTAGTAATGATCACGTAGATCAAGAGACTGACCATCTGCAAGCTCTTGTGGAGCTACTATTTCACAGATCATGAACATCAGGAAAGGCACAGTCAAGAACAGGAGATACGTGAACAAATTCCAGCCCTCATCAGGGAAATATACTAGATTGTTCAACGGATAACATGTCCACCAGAATAATACTATAGTGAAAAATGTGATGAAACAAAACACGGAATGCGGCCAGTAAAACTTAACTATTTCCTCCTTATTGTGTAACGTATTCTTTGCCATGAGATAGGTTAGGTTTGTCATCAACCGTACCATTGCCAAACCTAGAATAAGAAAGGCGACCATTGACAAGTGTTCAAATCTCTCCATACTTTTCCTAATAAATTTCTTCTACATTGTCCACAATCCTAATTTCTTTGCTTCTTTAGCAGAAACTCAAACATCATGAGGAGGGAGTAAATATTTTCTTATATCTTGTTCTGTTAGTCATGTGCATACTGAAGCCAAAACTTTCCCATTTATGATGCGGCATATGCACTTGGAAATCTAGCCATGAATGCAATGGCCAGGCGCAGTTCCCTCGTATCAGTACATTCTCCGATTTTGTGAGTGTTCTGCTCAATTCCAGGTCCAAAGCCAAACATTGGAGGGTGTTTGTAATCACCGGCGTGTACCCAGTTTTTTCTGTCTGAAATTTGTATGTCAGATTTTTCTGCAGGGATAGGGAAACCTACGCCATCTGTAGAAAAAATCCATCGATCGATTCGGGGCTCTTTTCTGAGAGTTCCTTCCGTTTCATTCTGGGTTTCAACATTTGGAGAAACAACCATCCTGTATACTTCCGCAGCGGTCTGGATGGCAGGATGATCTTCCGGAGTTGCCCATCCCATGTAAATCTGCTTGTTACCGGGCTGGTAGTTGTTCCATGTAAGTTCCTCGTACACCGGTACTACAACATCAACAGATAGTCCAGCTTCACGAGCTTTTTTGACTGATTCAAAGCCGTCAATATCAGCTACTGCATCATCTGGATTTTCACCAACGGTCAGGCGTCTGTCAAATCGGAATTTGAAGCAGTCAGGGACAGCGCAGTCGCTTGGAGTATCAAGTTTGGCAAATGATGCAGTACGAGTTCCATGTCCCAGGAAAGTGTCATCTTTAAATCCCTCACGGTCATTATACCTTTGTGCTGCCTCAGTTATGATTGCGCTGCCGAACTCCAGTGGATTCAAACCTTCCCATGGCATCGAACCATGACAGGACCGCCCTGTAACTGTTACCTCAATCTGCATGCGTCCGCGCTGTCCACGGTATATTCCGAGAGCACCTTTCCCGGCATCGCCGGTACCTTCTGAGAGTATTACAACATCAGGAACCAGTTCAGGACCTGAACCGGGCAGAACTTTATTCATCAAATACATCGGTCCCGCGCCGTCATTATCTTCCTCCGCAGTAGTGGCGTATGCCCTGATGATGGTACCCTTGAGTGCTCCTTCCTCCACAAGTTCCAAAGCAATTTTAGTGGCAATGATTTGTGATATTACACCTCCGAGCTGATCTGCAGAACCTCTTCCAAAGATCAGATTATTCCATTCTTCATCTGGTGGAAGGTAGCCTAGCTCACCGCGGAGGAAATCGCGCGCGAGTCCATTTGGTTTCAGCACTCCGTCGTATGCATCAATGCTTCCGTCTGTTTTCTGGCGCCATTGATCTCGCAGCGCCCTCACCGTATCTGTATGTCCATCAAAATATATTATTCGCTTTTCTTCATCTGAAATTCCGTCATCAGGGTCTTTGACAGTCCAGACAAGATTTCCATATTCATCAAACCACACATCTTCCGGACTGCACACAGCATCTATTTCAGTAATTCTTTTTTTCAGATATTTAAGACGCGGACCCTCATGGTTACTGAGACCGCATTCGGGATCTCCACCCTGGTCCACAGGTTTGTCCACGTAATCAGCAGGAATTCTGATGGCTTCCTTCAAAAGTTCTTCTGCCAAGGGCAGATATTTTTTGCTCAGAACTGATATGTTTTCATCCAAACTATTCATTATATTCTCCTAAGTAATTGTTTTATTATACGTTTTTTAAGAATAAAAACTAAAAATGTAGCACCAGTCAATTGCATTTACTTTAATTCATACTTTTTTGCTGGGATTTTTTAGTCCAGTACTCAAATATGAATCCGTTTGTCATTCCGGCGCATCAAGTACTCCAATGTTTCTACCGGATTTTCAAAGCGGTTTGCCAGGATCATGGCAGCGATTATGAATGGTTTATATCCCGCTTCAACGTAAGTATCAGTTCGATATTTTTCAAAAACTCCGGCTGATACTTCACCCTGATTACAGGATATGCTGCTTATGTCGGCAGGAAGGCAATGCATGTAAAGTGCTTCACCGTCTTTGGTAAGCCTCATATTTTGTTCAGTACACTCCCAGTCTTTATGCTCAGCATTCTGCTCAAGGCATCTTTTTTCCAATTCTTTCAAACCCTGCGTGTCCTGATTCCGTAAAAGTTCTGTTCTTTGTTCCATTACTTTGTATGGAGCCCAGCTTTTTGGATATACAATGTCTGCATTTTGGAATGCTTCATCCATTGAGTTGCAAACATTGAATGAACCTCCGCTTTCCTTAGCAAATGTGCCTGCAGTTTCCATGATTTCCGGAATCAATTCATAGCCCTCCGGATATGCCAGAGAAACTTCCATACCGAACCTTGTCATCAGTGCAATTACTCCCTGAGGTACAGACAGCGGCTTACCGTAACTTGGTGAATATGCCCAGGTCATGGCTATTTTTTTGCCTCGTAAATTATCTATGCTGGAGTTGCCATCACTGGAAGCAAAATGATGTGTCAAATGAAGAAAGTCAGCCATTGTCTGAGTTGGATGGTCCATATCACACTGCAGATTTACCAGAGCAGGGCGTTGATTTAAAACCCCTTCCTCTTTGCCGAGGTCAAGGGCCTCACCAACCTCACTCATGAAGGCGTTGCCTGCACCAAGGTACATGTCATCTCTGATACCTATGACTTCAGATAAAAAAGAAATCATATTGGCAGTTTCACGTACAGTTTCTCCATGTGCGATTTGTGATTTTCCTTCATCCAGGTCCTGGACGCTCAAACCCAGCAGGTTTGATGCAGAGGCAAAAGAAAATCTGGTGCGTGTTGAATTGTCCCTGAACAATGACACCGCAATCCCCGACTCAAACAGCCTGGTTAAAATGTTGTTGCTGTGAAGATATTTAAGTGCGTCCGCAATATTCAAAACGGCTTTCAGCTCCTCAACAGACCTTTCCCAGGTGAGCAGAATGTCTTTTTGAAAAAGACTGGCTTCAGTGTTTTTTATGTTAGAGATGTAATGTTCGAATTCTTTCATATTAATGTTAATCTTGTTTTGCATATGATTTAAAAAAGCATTTGATCATTAAAAAAATTCTTCAAAAAAGGGTTATTTGAATTAATTTTGCCAGATATTTAATTAATGAATCTTGTTCCTGCTTCACCGCAGATCGTCTGCTGAAGCAAATTTACTTTAGTAATGTAGGACCTTTTGCCTCCGCATTCTAAAAAATCAATCATGGCCTTTATTTTTGGCCCCATGCTTCCATCAGGAAACATACCGGATTCATAAAGTTCTGAAGTTTCCTTAAGTGTTAACTCCGAGAGGCTTTTTTCATTTGGCTGCTGATAATTTATTTTAACTGCATCTACATTGGTCAAAATCACCAGTTCCACTTCAAGATTCTGTGCACGTTTTTGAGCTCTTTCCATAAGCATGCGTGCAAGCAGACTAGAGGCAAGATCTTTATCAACCACTCCTTCCACTCCCTTGAATATTGCCGCGGGTTTTTTGTCTTCAGGAACTATGCGGTTGTAGGAAATTCCATAATTGCATTTATAAGTTTCAGAATCTTCGTTTTGTTCAGGCATGACCTTCACCACTGGGATGCCTCCCCCTCCGACTGAAATGGGAATGTTACCAGACAAATAACAGGCTTCTATCATATCAATTTCCACGATACCTTTTGGAACAGGCGAAGGTACGACACGGCGCCAAATTTCCAACTGGTCCTGTGTGTTCCCAGAGGATGCTGAACTTGAACTTAACTCATGATTTTCAGGATTGTCCGCATTCTTGTAAAATTTTGCACAGTAGTCCGGAGTTTCATTCATTAACCTCGATGCTTCCTCTTTTGTTAACGGAGGACCAATAAATTTGCTTGGATTCTGGAAGGCAGGATCTTCTGCATCAACAATCACCTGGGTAATTATTTCAGCAGTATGGACTCCCAACCCCCTGACTTGCAGGGAGTTTGAAAGCTGGGCCAGCATGTATCCAAGGGCTCCCTGAGAATCTGCTCCGCAGACATCAAGCGGAATTTTATGCAGGTGATTGCTGGAATACTCTGAACGCAGAAGAATATTGCCAATTTGCGGTCCGTTGCCGTGGGTCACTACATAATAGCAATCCTGATTTTCCTTTATGAAATCAGCTATTTTTTCACATGTTTCTGCTGTGCGTTTCCACTGTCTGGGTAAATCCTGATTGATCAACTTGCCTGTACTTGGATCAATTTCAATAGGGGAAATTTCATTCCCTCCCAGGGCAAAAATGATAAGTTTGTTTTTTTCCATCATGCAGCATCAGGCCTTACGCTCATTTTCTTCAGAGGCAGTTCATATTGGCGCTCGCCGTTGTATTGAAAGAACGCGTTTGACACTGCAGAAGCAGTAGGCACAAGACCAATCTCACCTACCCCCTTTGCTCCACATGGTCCGAATTCATCTGGCTCCTCAACACCGATAACTACTATGTTTGGTGTTGAAGCGGCGCGAATCATACCAAGTTTCCCGAGCCTAGTATGCTTTGGTCTTCCTTCCTGCATTTCAAAATTTTCTGAAAGTGCGTAGCCCAGACCCATATGTACAGAACCTTCAAGCTGTCCTTCAAACAAGACGGGATTGATTATTCTTCCGGCATCATGGGCCGCGAAAACAGTGTCGATTTGTCCTGAATCGTCAAGTGTCACTACCTGCGTTGCATAACTGTATGAGTAATGTGTCTGCGGGTCTTCTGTCTTTGATGCAAGTGATGTGGTCCAGTCGCAAATCCATTCTCCCTCATATTCACGTCCCACTAATTCTGCAAGCGAGTGTGTTTCAAGATCGGCTTTAATTTTTGAACCCGCATCCAGTACGCTGTTACCAATTATAGAGGTGCCGCGTGAAGCAGTGGTCATACCTGCTGGAGCCTCCTTTGATGTATCAACTTTGACTGAGATCAGTTCAGGACTGATACCAGTTGCTTCGCATAAAAATTGAACGGCCATTGTAAAAACTCCCTGACCCATTTCGGTCCATCCGTGGTGAATTGTAACATTATCGGGAGAATCAATAACCACCTTCACCTTGCCTTCATCTGCTATTCCGTTACCGATTCCGGTGTTCTTCATACCACATGCTATGCCTGCGTATTTAGCATTTTGAAATTTTTCTTTGACAGCTAGCAACGTTTTTTGAATTCCTATTCCCGAGGTTATTTTCTGACCTGTTGATGTACAGTCTCCGGGTTTTAGTGCGTTGTCAAAGCGTATTTGCCAGCGGTCAAATCCGCCAAGTTCACATAACTCATCAATACAGCTTTCAACGGCAAAATTAATCTGATTAACACCAAATCCGCGCATGGCCCCGCAGGGAACATTATTGGTATAAACTGCACGACTTAGGATTTCAACCGAAGGAATCGTATAGACACTGGTTGCGTGTCCGGCCGCACGTTCTAGGACTTTCATGCCTACCGAGGCGTATGCCCCTGTATCTCCAATGATGTCTGCCTTGATAAATGTAAGTTTGCCATTCTTATCACATCCCATAGAAATATCCATTGACATAGGATGGCGTTTAGGATGCATCAGCAGTGACTCCGGTCGGGTCAATGCTACTCGAACAGGAAGCTGAAGTAAGTGAGCGAAAAGGGAAGCATGTCCCTGCACTGAAATATCCTCCTTTCCTCCAAATGCTCCGCCATTTGGCATCAGTGAAACAACCACATTTTCTAGTGGAATTCCTAAAATCTTGCTGATACTGTTCCTGTCTTCATAGACTCCCTGTCCCTGTGAGAAGACTTCAATTCCATCTTCCTGGGGTTTTGCGACACAGCATTCGAGTTCCATGAAAGCGTGTTCTATTCGCTGAGTTTTGTATGTACCTTTTGTAACATAGTCACTTTCTTTCTCAGCCTTTATGCAGTCTCCACGCTGTATCTCGGTTGTGGAAAGGAGGTTACCGCTTTCATGTATTTTTGGACTTTGGTCTGATAGTGCTTCAGAAGCATCTGTTACGGGAGTTAATATTTCGTATTCGACATCTATTGAGTCCAAAGCCTCACGTGCCTGCTTTTCAGTTTCCGCAACAACTCCAGCTAGAATATCTCCAAGATAGCGTGTGGTTTCTCCTTCTCTTACCATTAGGGGCCAATCTGGAATAATTAAACCAGTGAATCGTTCAGCGGGAATATCTTTGGCAGTAAATACGCGCAGAACGCCATCCATTTTTTCAGCTTTGGCGGTACTGATTTTTAGAACTTTAGCTCTGGGATGTTCACTGAATTTCAATGCTCCATGCACCATCCCCTCAAACTTCAGATCTGCAACATATGGTGCTTCACCGACAGCTAGTCTTACTGAGTCATATTTTGGCAGACTCTCCCCTACCTTTCCGCTGTATTTTGGAAGCTCAAGATTTCCATTATTCCTAAGTGCTTCTGCGGCGGTCAGACATGATTTTGTTATTTTTTTGTAGCCTGTACATCGGCAAAGGTTGCTGTTAAGCGCCTTGTTTACTTCTTTTTCTGTCACAAAAGGCTGATCAAATAAGGGCCAGACTTTCATTATGATTCCAGGAGTACAGAATCCACACTGCAGACCTCCCTCTTTCGCAAAAGCCTTAACTACAGTTTCTTTTTTGCCTTCATCAAGGCCTTCCATCGTCACAATTTCTTTACCTTCAATGCGTCTCATCGGCGCAATACAAGCCTTGAGAGGATTGCTGTCCATCAACACCGTACAGCACCCGCATACTCCTTCAGGCGCGCATCCGTCTTTTGGGGAAATTATATCTTCTACATCCCGCAAATATGTCATCAGGGACATTTCCGGATCACCTTCATACGATATTGTATTTCCGTTTAATTTAAATTCCATACTTCTCCTTACTTTTCAGGAAGTAAATCATGCGCTCAGTGTTTCTAAAGATTTTTATTCAAGTTTGTTTTGTATTTATGTCTCTATTAATTCATCATATGCCATTCTGCGCCAGACCACTCATTCAAACTGGACAACTGAAAGGATGTTGCCTTCACTATCCTTAAACCATGCGCCTTTGACTCCACCCATGGTAGCAATACCCTGCTCATCAGTCATTTCATACTGTTCAAATACAACGCCTTTCTCCCGAAGATCCTTTACAACCTTTTCAACATCGTCAACTTCCCACCCCGCCGCAGTATGATCAGCTTTGGTTGGTGAATCCCTGTGATACAGAGCCAGCTGTGAACCATGTCCACATTCAAACATAACTCCTCCAGGAGCATCACCAGCCCGAAGTCCGAGCTTTTCTTCATAAAATTTCCTTGCACGTTCCAGGTCCACAACAGGCAGGACCGCGGATACTCTTGAATCAGCTAACATTATTTTTCTCCCTATTAATTTTGCAACACGGCAAGTGCAGCTAAGATTTCATTGACCATATTAACTAACGGACTACGACCAGATAAATGCTGCTACAGGAAACTTGAATAAGTAACACTGGATGCGTCTGTGACAGCTGTTTTCATCATCTGCATTATCTCATAATTTTCAAAACTTACACTGCTTTTTGCCTCTCCTGAAATGGTGTTCATGGGATCGTCCTTGGAGAACGTTATGTTGAAATCCGGACCGGAATAACTGACAGATTCACCTTTTATTGAGAGGCTGTATTCATTACCATCAAAGCGCGCATAGACTTTCTCAGCCTCATTATTTTTTTCAATAAAAAACCCGTCATGACTGCTGAAATGCTGAAATGACTCTAAATTTCCAAAAAATCTCGGTTTGAGCACAAACGGTCCTCCGTCTTCAGGACAGAATATGTCGCAGTTTCCGCATTCATTACAAAAATCCGCAAAGTTACCTATCTGGTATTTCTTTTCCAGTTTCAGTGTTTTTCTGTCTTTTATGTGCCACCTGTCACTGCGCTGCTCAAACTCCAGGACATCAGTTTCTCCCGGAGGAATATTCAGAGCGAAATTAGCATCGTTAGGGCATACAGGGATGCACTTATCACATGTCAGGCAGTCGAATAATTCAAGCATGCTCCCAACTTTTCGCGGAGGAGTTGAGTTTTTTTCAAAACCATAGCGTGCATGGGAACTGGCCTGTTCCACGTAAGTTCTGGTATTAAGCAGCTTAACTTCAGAAAGCAGGCTGTCAGCATTTTCGGTCCCCAAAGTCTTACGGACCTGACTGAATTTTAATTGACTTCCAGGCTCATGCAGTGATTCCCGGAATGTATTCACGGATTCATCTTTGTTACCAATACCAATATTTCCCAGTGCCTGTTCTGCATTCCCGTAGGCTTTGATAATATAGCTTTCTATGTCAGAGACACCGAGACTGTCCATACGCGAGTTAAGCTCCTTAAAATAGCTGCTGCTCCTACTGTAACCTCCGACCTTGAGCAAATCACTGCATACAGTAATTGGAGTTAGTCCTAATGCAACAGCGTCTGCAAAGTTTGCCCTGTCTATTCCTGCAGAAAACGAAATTGGGAAGCGGTTTCCAAACCTTTCACGGAATTGTTGAACCAGATTGATTCCCAATACATGCAGCGGAGTTCCTGAGAGATACATTACTTTTTCTGTTTGCGGGAAGAAATTGCGATGATTTTCAACAATCAGCGTATTATTGAATTTGACGCCAAATCCAAGTCCAAGAGACTCTGCAGTTTGACCGAGGCGTTCCACAAATCCCTGTGCCTGTTCCCAAGTAGTATCATTTTCAAATGCTTCATCCGGAACATTGATATCCTGGTAGCCCATCATCTCGTTCAACAGGTTCCGTACTTTTTTCTTTCCAAGCAGTGTTGGATTGAGTTTGATGATGCAGTTCAAACTATGCTGATGGAAAAGATAATCAATGATTTTTTCAATTTCATCCGGAGGACAGCCGTGGAAAGTGCTTAGAGTAAGCGTGTCAGAAAGTCTTGTTTGAAAATCAAGGTCCCTGTATTCAGCGTATTTTTCCGGAATTTGTTTACGATACTGTTCCACAATTTCAGAAGCATCCTTCATTTTCTCAATGAACCGGCATACCTTGTCAGACTTAATTCCCTCAAGATCATAACCGACACTCATATCATAAAGCACATTTTCAAAATTATTGGCTAATGTGAGTTTCCCGCTGGCCTGCAGTATTTGGATAAGCATTGCGCCTTTGACGTACTCATGCAGCGATTGCTCAACTCTTAATTCCTGCGACCATTCCACATTGTAGCCAATCGTCTGCATGTCAATGCAAGGCCGAGGGATCTCAAGTTCATCCAGAACCTGCACAGTTTTAAGCTCCATGATTCTTGAACCGCCCAGCCATGAAAGCAAAATATTTTGAGCCATTTGAGTTTGAGGTCCCGATGCTGGTCCAAGCGGAGAGGAGGAGTTTTTCCCATGGAATTTAACAGAGTAGTCTTTATCAGTAGTTCCGATAAAGAATTTCTTTGAGGGATAGTCAAAAATTGAGCCTGCCGTTTCCAACTCGTGGAACATCCGTTTAATAAGGGAGCCAAAGGGATGTGGTATGAGTTCTGCCATATTTTTTCAGGGATGGAATTTGATTGTCAGAAATGGTTCCAAAGTTTTTCTGCCTGAGTGACTGCATTTGCTTTTATTTCTTTTTCAGAATGCATAAGCAGCTGACGGTCTTTAATCCTGAATTCACCTCTTGTGATCACATCACTGGGGAGTTCACTCAGTCCAAAAAATACGTGCCCAAAAACAGTCGATTCTGTGATCGGTGTTCTTGGCGAATAATCATAAATTGCGAGATCTGCCTGGTACCCCGGCAAAATACGGCCAATCTTACGGCCAAAGAGTTTAGAGGCAATCTCCGGATTATTTCCAAATAATAGCCGCATGTAATCCGAACTTGCTGCGCCTCCAGGAAGGTGAGAGCTTCTTATAAGCATTCCTTCTTTTCCTTCACGGAGCATGTTTGCCTGCATGCCATCCGTTCCAAGTCCGGAACCCAATTCATCCAAGTTCAGATTGGGCGTCATTCCAACCCTGTTATTTGCGTTTGATGATGGATTGTGAACGAACATGGCATTAAGTTCACCGATCAAATTCACGTCAGTTTCTTTGATATGCAGTCCATGAATAATAAGCGAATTTTGATTGAGCAAATCAAATTGATTTAGTCTCTCAAGTACTGATCCGTAACCTCTATCTGCAGCATCATGTTCGTCAGCCATGTCTTCTGAAACATGAATGTGTATACCCCAGGAATCCAGTGAACTGACAGCATCATGGATTTTTTTCAGAGAATCATCAGACAGAGTGAAAGAAGCGTGCATGCCAACTGTTGGATGCACATGATGTGAGCCAGAGTATTTCTCCAATGCTTCCAGATTTTCGTTAAGGCTTGCTTCAAATTTTTCCTCACCGTTTCGATCAGTAATTTCAAAAGCCAGGCTGATGTTGAGTCCCATTTTTTCACCAGTATCTGCCAATAATGACAGTGAGCCCTCTATATAGGACGGGCTGCAGTGATGATCTATTACTGTTGTTGTGCCTGCCTTGAGGGAGTCAAGCAAGCCTGCTTCAAAACAAGCCTGTGTGGAATCATGGTCAAGAGCCAGATCCATTTTCCACCAGACTTCCTTTAATTTTTCTACAAAATTAGCTGGATTATTTTTAGGCAGGGGCATTCCTATCGCAAGGCTCGAATATAAATGATGATGGGCATTAATCATCCCCGGCAAGGCAACTTTTCCACCAAGATCGTGAATTTCATCATACTCACCTGCAGGCAAGGAGCTTCCTGCACTTTCAATTGTATCACCGGAAATTGCCACAAATGCATTCTCTATAAATGCAGGTTCGGAGCATGGATTGATCAAATGTAAATTCTTAAGTAGCTTTTTGCTCACTAGAATACCTATTAATAGATGCCTGAATAATTACAAACCACTAATTATAATTAAATTTACAAATCCAGTCAACATTTTCAGCAACTTATGCTTCATAAAGTGTCAAGAAATTTTTCAAAAAAAGCATTCCAGGATTCTTCAGGATGTACTCCAATTTCCAAAATCCAGACACTATTCGACAGTTCTGAAAACTGTCTAAGTTTCACTGCATCTTTTTCTGTGGTTACAATAAAATCAGGCTTTAATTCATCCTGCTTCTTCAAAATCTTATGCACATCATTTATGCTGTAATCATGATGATCAGCAAATTCAAGACTGCCGGTCAGATTCCCTTCAAGGCTTTCCAGCATTTTTCTGAAACCATCAGGCTGTGCAATTCCCGATACGGTTAGTAAATTCTTGCCGGCCAAATGCTGTATTTGCTGTCGGTCTTCTCCATCCAGTCTGTAAAAACCCCGTGCCTCGAAATTGAAATTGAAAACAGGACAGGTGACTTTCAACTCTTTATTAAGTATTTCTGAAACAGCATCTGTGGAAGAAATGTTGGCTTTTGTAACAATTATTGCGTCTGCACGTTTCCATTGACTTGCCGGTTCACGTAAGATCCCATAAGGAATTAAATTACCGTTTCCTAATCCGCGCTCTGCGTCAATCAACAGCAGATTCAAGTCACGGTGAATAGCTAAGTGTTGGAATGCGTCATCCAACACCAGCACATCAGGATTATCATTTTTTTCTGCGGAATCTGCTGCTGCTATGCGCGAGCTGTCGACATATACAGGAACCTCTGGGTTACGCATGGCAAGCATGTAGGGCTCATCCCCAAAAAGATCAGGGTCTGCATGCTTGTTTTCACAAAACCGCAGACGTTTCTGAGTGTTGTTATTTTTTCTTCCATAACCCCGGCTGAGTATAGCAGGTTTGATTTTCCTACCCTGCAGTTCCCTGGAAAGCAGATCAACCACAGGAGTTTTTCCTGTACCGCCTACCGTCAGGTTCCCAACTGAAATTACAGGTGTATTTGGACAATAGGTTTTGAGCCAACCTTTTTTATATGCCTGCAGACGCAAAAACACAAAGGCCCTGTAAACCAGTGAAATTACTAAAAGGAGAGGTTTAAGCAAGTTGCTGAAGACAATCGAAGTTATTTTTCTGAAGTATTTTTGAAATTAATTTAAGCAGGATTTCACCGCAAGCTTAGCATTTAAAACTTTAGGTTAACACCTGAATACAACTTTTTGCTGAATTATTCAAGTGAAGTAATTTTTGGATTACAAATTCCAGATTGAAGCATCGCCTCAAAAGTTTTGTCTCTTCAAATTGAACAAATCATTTGCACTATAATTATGAAATTAGATTTACGGCATTAAGTGTACTTGGAACAATAATTCCGGAATCAAATTCCCTTCAAGGAAATGTGTTGTTAATTCTTGAATAATGGATTAAGTTTTCACGTATATTATGCCATTAATACAAATGAATGTGAGTAATTACATTAAAATGTTTTACAAGGAGAATCATGAATAAGCTGATACGCCGTCCGGATATTTGGATTTCTTTTGCTTTATTTTTGCTTATGATTCCGGCAGAGAGGCTTGAATTGTTTTCATCTATGGAAAACTGGCTCCAGGGAAACCGGCACATTGTACGCCTAAACACTCTGGATGCAGATAAAACTCAGTTTGCCTATGATGACATTATAATCGTTGATACCGAGGAAGATTTTTTTGATGAATATGGAAGCTGGCCGCTGAAAAGATCTGATATCGCAAAGCTTACTACTATAATTAAAAAACTTGGTGCAGAAGTCATTGCACTTGATATGCTGATGGATTTTCCTAACGGTTATGATGAGGATCCCATTCTTGCTGAAGCTTTGGAATCAGCAGGGAATACTATTGTTGTGGCACAGCTTGAATTTGACGGAGACGGGAATTTCCAGGGTGTCAACCATCCAACAGAAACTCTCAAGGTCGCAACTGAAAGCGGTTATACTAACCACACTCTGATTGGAAATAAGATCTCCCGGGTCAGATTTTTCCCGAAAGAGATAGAGGAGAACAACATCTGGCCTTTTGCCATAAAAACACTGGCCATGTACAAAGGGGTGGAACCAAAGCTGGAAGATGGACAGCTTATTATCGGAGATATTTCTGTGCCTTTGGATCATTTTAACGACTTATGGGTTGATCTGCCCTCTCTTCCTCCTGCGGCAACGTTTTTGGCTAAAGATACTCCTGCGGGAATATCTGCGGGGGAAATTTTGTTTGACCTGCAGGATATTCCAGATGATGAGTGGGATGAAGAGACTGAAGAACTACAGGAGCTGATTGCAGGAAAGATAGTGCTTGTTGGGGACACGTCTGAAGTTTCCCATGATATTTTTACAAGTCCAATCGGAGAAGTTTACGGGATTGAGTTTCTTGCGGACACAATCTACACACTAATGAATAACTCACCTATCCGACCTGCAGGTGATTTCAGTGAAATACTGGTGCTTGCTGTGCTGTTTATTGCATTTGTGCTGGTTACTATGATTCCTAAATATGAAAATGCCTTATTTTTCCTGATTATTGCCCTGTATGTCGCTTTTGGATTTTATATGTATGTGTATCATGGGATTGCATTTTCAATGAGCTATTCTTTGCTTGCCTGCTTCTTAAGCACAGGCTTCATAAACCTTTATTTATTCATGATGGAACGTAAGCAGAAGGGTTTTATCAAGGGTGCTTTTTCCCAGTATCTGTCACCTACAGTAATTGATCAAATTGTGGAAAATCCGGATATGCTGCAGCTTGGAGGAGAGAAGCGTGAAATGACACCATTCTTTTCTGATATCCAGGGATTTTCTACTATTTCAGAGGGATTGACACCTGAAGAACTGGTTCAGCTGCTGAATGAGTACCTGACTGCAATGTGTGACCTTATTTCGTCTTATCATGGAACCATCGATAAATTTGAAGGTGATGCTATCATTGCATTTTGGGGAGCTCCCCTTGAACTGCCTAATCACGCCACGGTTGCCTGCCATGCGGCAATTGATATGCAGAAAAAAAATGAAGAAATGCGTAAGACGCTTCGTGAGCAAAATCGTCCAATGTTATACACCCGAATGGGTATGAGCAGCGGTCCTGTTGTTGTAGGAAACATGGGTTCGGCTGACCGTATGGATTACACTATGATGGGTGATGTTGTTAACCTTGCAGCAAGGCTTGAAGGTGTCAATAAGTTTTATCAGACCTTCACAATGATTTCACAAAGCACATATGAACTTGCAAAAGATGACATCGACACACGTCAGCTGGACGTTATCCGGGTTGTTGGGAAAAAAGAACCTATTCAAGTCTATGAAGTACTTGAACGCAAAAATCAAACAAGCAGCGAAAAAAGCGGGGTAGTTGAAAAGTACTTAAAGGCTTTAAAACTCTATCAGGAAAGAAATTTTGCTGATGCTTCAAAGGAGTTCGAAAAAGTCCTGGCCATTGATCCGGATGACGGTCCATCCCTGACATACGTCAAGCGTTGCGGAGTTTTCCTCGAGACACCCCCTGAAAAAGACTGGGATGGTGTTTATACCTTTACAGAAAAAGGGTAAGCAGCAGTTTAGATGAAACAACGGTTGGACCGACTGCTTGTAGAACAAAATCTTGCTCCTTCCCGTGAAAGGGCCCAGGCATTTATCATGGCCGGGAAAGTAAGGGTTGACGGACAGCCCGCGGGAAAATCCGGTCGTCTGATAAGCGGAGAATCACATCTGGAAGTTCTGGACATGGACCAGCCTTATGTGAGCCGCGGTGGTGTAAAACTCCAGTCTGCACTTGAATATTTTAACATTGATCCCCGAGGTTTTGACGCCATGGATATTGGTTCTTCAACCGGCGGGTTTACCGATTGCCTGATTAAATCAGGTGCAGAAAAAGTTTTTGCTGTAGATGTGGGCTACGGACAGCTTGCTTGGGAACTGCGTCAAGACCCTCGTGTGGTACTGCTGGAACGCACAAACATTCGCCATCTTGAATTTGAACGTCTTGGACAATTCGTTGACCTGGTGGTAATTGATGCCTCATTCATCTCACTTCATTTGATTTTTCCCAAGGCGGTGGAATTTCTAAAAAGCGGTGCTTCGTTGCTGGCATTGGTCAAGCCCCAGTTTGAGGCAGGTGCTGATGAAGTAGGAAAGCGGGGAAAAGTAAGTGATCCAGCAGTTCATCAGAGAGTCCTTGAGAAACTAAAATATACGGCACAAGAACTTGGTTTAATTGTCTCAGGACAGACCAAGTCTGTGATTGCAGGGAAAAAAAGCGGTAACGAAGAATATTTTCTTTGGCTGCAAAAACCGTAGTAAGCTGGATTGAATTGCACATGAATAAGCCTTCTTCCGTCCAGAGTTCTTCTATAGATACTCTGCTGCAAGTCTCCCCGGAACAAATTGTTCCAAATCCTCAGCAACCGCGAAAACATTTTGATGAAAAGTCTCTGAATGAATTGGCACAGTCGATTAGTGCACAGGGAGTACTGCAGCCTCTGGTAGTAAGAAAACACCCTAAATTCCCTAATCAGTATGAACTGGTTGCCGGAGAAAGAAGATGGCGTGCCTTAAAACAAATAGATGTTGCTCAGGTTCCGGTAGTATTGCGCAATGTCAGTGATAATGAAATATTGGAAGTCTCTCTACTGGAAAACATTCAGCGTGAAAATCTGACTGTGATTGAAGAGGCTCAGTCATATCATGATCTCCTCCAGATTCACGGATACACCCAGGAGGAACTGGCAAAGAAATTAGGCAGGGACCGTTCCACAATAGCAAACATGCTTCGTTTGCTGCAGCTTCCATCGGCACTGAAAAATGATCTTGAAACAGGACGTATTACTTCAGGACACGCCCGCTCCATTTTATCCCTCCCAAATGAAGGGGTGCAGTTGGAGATG
>Ga0208522_1001077_pt1 | contig 17833 bp, 19 predicted proteins | sample ETNtaG_25_FD_185763 | JGI IMG/M metagenome (GOLD analysis project Ga0208522, IMG submission 185763) | Marine microbial and viral communities from oxygen minimum zone, Eastern Pacific Ocean - ETNP201302SV86 (SPAdes) (version 2) | ecosystem: Environmental > Aquatic > Marine > Oceanic ... | reverse complement strand
CGAGCTGTAGCGGGCAAAGTAGGTCTGAAAATTCCCTTCGTGTGCGTCCCGGTGAAGGCCATCTAACAGAGCATCAAGTTTTTCTTGAGCCCAACCACCATGTGAAAACATCAACAAGGTTATGAGTATTATTTTTTTCATATTCTATAAATCAATTCGGCAAACGAAGCTACCCTACCATCTTTCAATTAAGATCAATCGCAAACTTTTTTAGAAGCTCTAAGGGCACAATATCTAAAGTTCTTATGTTTGTTTTCTTGATATATAGCTTGGGTGCCATATCAGATTCATACGCCTCAGCCCACCTTTCAGCACACAAACACCAACTATCGCCTTCTTTCACACCCGGAAAATTAAATTCCGGTCTAGGGGTACTTAGGTCATTTCCTCTCGCTTTAGAAAATTCTAAAAAATCTTTAGTCATGCTTACACAAACTGTATGAACTCCCACGTCCCTCTCATCCGTATGGCAGAACCCATCCCTAAAAAATCCTGTGATAGGATTTTCACAGCATGACTCTATTTCTTCTCCAAAGACATTCTTTTGTTTAACTTCTGAATTCATTAATTTCTACTAACTATATCTAAAATGGCTTTTTTTACATCATCTTGATTGTGGGGTGCTCTAAAAAAGCCAGCATAATTTCCTTCCGGATTAATCAAAACAATACTGCCTGTGTGGTCTACCGTGTAATGAGGGTCTTTACTATTCGAAATCGGACTAAAAGGAGCATTTACTCTGGTAGCGAAATTATAAATTTGATCTAACCCTCCAGTAAGGCCGATAAAGTTTTCACTGAAATTTTCTAAATACACTTTTAACTGATCTGGACTATCCCTGTCCGGATCCACTGTAACTAAATATATTCTAATTTTATCCAGATCTTCATTATCTAATCCTTTTTCGATTCTTGAAAGCATGCTCATGGTTATGGGGCAGATGTCTGGACAAAACGTGAAGCCAAAAAACAACATGTTCCATTTTCCTTTAAAGCCTTCAGGTAGAAATTCTTTCCCTGCTGAATCCATCAGATTAAATGAGCCAAGGTTTCGGGGAGGTTCAATTAAATAAAGACCCATGTCCCTTAGCTGTTCACTACTTAAATGGACTTTGGTTGTCATCTTATTAACATACAAAGATAAAGCTACAAGCATCACTACTACACAGCTAACAATCGTCCAAGTGAAGTTTTTTTTCATGTAAATATAAGCCTATCAATTAACATTGAACTAAAAAGAAAAGCTAAATACCAAATTGAATATAGAAAGGTGGGTAGTGCTTTTCTGTTTTCTGAATCCCCGTACAGGGCCACGGCGTAATAAAGAAAGACTAGTCCCAAAATGAAGGCAGAAACAAGATAAATTAATCCAAACATCCCAACCGAAAACGGAAGAAGGGTGACCGCAACCAATAAGACGGTATAAAGGAGTATGTGTAGTTTTGTGAAAGGAATTCCTTTTTGCACTGGCAACATAGGTACCCCGGCTTCCTTATAATCTTCAACTTTATGAATTGCCAAAGACCAAAAGTGAGGAGGCGTCCAAACCAAAATAATTAATACCAACAAAAGAGCATTCGGATCTATGGTGTTAGTTACTGCAGTCCAGCCCAAAAGGGGTGGCATTGCTCCAGCCAACCCACCTATTACAATATTTTGGCTTGTCATAAATTTTAAGTACTTGGTGTAGATAAAGCCGTAAAAAACAAAGGTTGATGCAGTTAATATCCAGGTTAGGGGGTTAGTAAAATACAGAAGGAGAAAGGAGCCTAAGGCAAAAAGAACCACTGAGAAAATAATAGCCTGTGTTCTTGTAATATACCCTTTTACTATGGGCCTAGAAGAGGTTCTTTCCATTAGAGAATCCAGGCGGGCATCAAAGATATGATTTATAACTGCGGAAGAAGCAGCTAAAAGGCTTATGCCTATAAGGCCGGCAATAAATACTTCTGTTGGTGGATAAAAATCTGAAGCTATTAACATTCCGGTTATACAAGAAACAAAGAGTAATGCCTGCACTCCCGGTTTGGTTAACTCCAGATAATGCTTCCAAGTTCTGTTATTGGTTAGTTCAGTTGTCATTTTGATATCTAAATCTTAAAACCATCAGATAAGTTATAAGAGAAAGTCCTCCTAAGTTATGTGCGACAGCTGTTAATAGGGGCAATTGAAAGATTATATTAGATACTCCTAGAAGTATCTGTGCTAAAAGTAGCCCCATCAAAATTAAAGACACCCTCTTATAATTATCTTTATAAATTTTCCAAGCTAAAAACGATAAAAAAAGTGAAACGACTAAGGCTCCAATTCTATGGGTGAAATGTATGGCAGTTCTGGACTCCAGGTCCATCTGTCCGCCCAGGTAGTTTGGCCCAATGTCTTGAAAAAGATTAAACCCCCCCAAAAAATTCATATTAGGAAATGCCTCTCCTTGGCAAAACGGAAAGTCAGTGCAAGAAAAGGCTGCGTAATTCGTGCTTGTCCATGCACCCAAAAAAATTTGTAAAAAAACTATAACTGAAGCGAAAGAAATTAATGACCTGAGACTTTTTGTAAACCTCCATTGATCAGCAAGGCCTATATCTTCATCTGCTAATTTAAAATACAGCAACCACAACAATGCGGTAGTAATAAAGCCAAATAATAAATGAAGACTCACTATCTGTGGCCATAGCTTTAGGCTAACCGTCAAATACCCGAAGACTCCCTGGATTAAAACCCAAATAAGTAAAACTACAGAAAGGGTTTTAATGTTTGAATTATATGACCTGTTTAAGTTTATAAGGGCAGCAATGCTTAAAATAAAGAACCCTAGAGTTGCCGCAAAATATCTATGTACCACTTCAGGTATGGCCTTAGCAAGCTCATAGGGAGTGTCTGGGAATCTTGAATTTGCTAAATCTATTTCATCGGGATTTACTGGCAAAGTTACAAACCCATAACATCCAGGCCAGTCAGGACAGCCCAACCCTGCGTCTGCTAGTCTGGTCCACGCACCCAGTGCAACTACGATAAAGGCAAAGCATCCTGAAAAAAAAGTTACTCTCCTTATTAACATTTTTTAACCTATTTTTGAGTTTTGCAAAACCTTCTTAAGGTCTTCTAGAAGTTCGCCCCCCGGTAAATCTGGTGAATAAATCAAAATCCCGTTTCCTAAAGGATCAAATAATATATAGGAATCTTTAATTATTTCTTTAGGAATCTCTTCTTCCAGAATTCTGAATAATTCCAGACGAGGATATTCTTTTGTCAGTTTTGCGGTCTCTTCTGGTGACAAGTTGTAGGAGTTTGATATTAATAAATATCTGCCGACTCTTTGTGCATCTCTTCCGAGTCTAATGTTTACTTGTCTGGTTTTATATAACGAATTCCAACAACTCTCTTTGCAGGGATTATTTAAAAAGTGAATTATGGTCCACTTGCCTGGAAATTCATCTTTTAGGCCCTCAATCTTTAATGCAGACAGATCTATTGGTGGGTCTATAAGCTGGCCATTGTTGGTTCTTCCCTCGGGTGAATAACCGATATAAAAGAATAAAGTACTGGCAATTAAAACAAGGATGGGCGTAAAAAAAATAATAAAAGCTTTGTATTTTTGATTTTTTTCTTTTTGTTTCACTGCTTTGAAGGCTCCTTAAAACCAAAATAGAAGTAAAGAATAACTAGCACTAAAGCAAGACCAAGCCATTGTGCTGCATATCCCCAATGCCTGGGGGCTTTGAGTTCTGTGGGGCCCCAAATGGGCTCAAATGAGCCTTTTGAAGCTGCTGATAGCTGTATAACAATTTCTTCAATACTTAAATTATTTCCTAAAAGCTTAGAGGCCGAAGAGTGAGTTAATTCTTGCACAACCATCGGAAAAGACTTTTCAGTTTCTACTTCAGAAAGGTTTAATCCGTATTTATCAAATGGAGAAATAACCCCCTCAATATAATGATTTCCTTCTGGTGCTTTAAAGGGGTGGTCACTGTAATTACCAGTCCATCCCCTATTAACTAAATAAACCTGTTGGCCTTCGCTCTTAAAAGGAGTAAAAATCTCATAACCCTTTTTGCTCCGATACATTCTGTTATCAAGTAAAAAGGAATCATTAATGTAAGAGCCCTGGATAATTATACTCCGATAAAGTAGATCCTCTTTTTTATAAAGAGAGAGCTCTTTTTCGTTTATTGGGGGCAAGGTCTTATTGACCGAGTAAGCTTCCCATATTTCATTTTTTTCTATGCCTCTAGATATTTGCCAATATCCCAGATACAAAAGTATAGGAAGAAAAGAAATAACAAAAAAGGTCATCCACATTCCGGGGTTGAAGCTATCTTTAAGAAATTTCATCATATTTAATTTTTAATACTTGTATACTTCGCCTTTCACTATGATCAAGTATTTTATACTTTTCTTAATTTTTGCCATGCTATTGAGTCTTTTCAGCGGAGGCTTTTTTCTCATTAAAGACAAAGGCAAAACAAAACGAACTGCCTATAGTTTAGGCATTAGGGTTTCAATTGCAGTGGTGTTGTTTTCTACAATTCTATACGGCTTAATCACAGGTCAGATTGGTCCCGGATCTTAATTACATCACATAAACAAAAGCCACCAGACAAATCCAAACTACATCCACAAAGTGCCAATACCAGGAGCCAGCTTCAAACCCAAATTGGTCGTCATGACTGAAATGTCCCCTTAAGCCCCTTATTAGCATAACGGTTAAAATTATTGCTCCTAAGCAAACATGAAAACCGTGGAAACCGGTTAGCATAAAGAATGTGGTCCCATAGACACCTGACTTGAGAGTTAGTCCCATATGCGTATAGGCTTCATAGTACTCAAAGGCCTGTAAGGCAACAAAGGCATATCCCAACACTAATGTTATCCCCAACCACAAATTAAACTGCTTTCTGTTTCCGTTCTTTAATCCAATATGGGCAATATGTACAGTAACGCTAGAGGTAAGAAGAAGCACAGTGTTGTAAAGAGGTATCCATCCTAAAACTCCTGCTAACCCACCATGAGAATAGGCAGTGCTAAGGGACATTTCCTCTCCCGGTCCTGGAAAAATTGCTTGGTCAGGAGTAATCATTAATGGCCAATGTGCTTCAAAACCTGGCCATAACATGTTTGCAATACCCTTTTCCCCTTCTCCTCCTAACCAAGGTACAGCAAACATTCTTATGTATCCAAGCGCTAGGAAGAAAGCGAAGAAAAACATTACTTCAGAAAATATGAACCAAGCCATTCCGTAGTAATAAGAATTATTCAACATGTTGTTATTCAAGCCTTCGTTGTTCTCTTTAACTACTTGCGAAAACCAGAAAAACATTGTTGTCCACATCATTAAGAAACCCGTAAGTAAAACTAAATAAGAATTGTCACCAAAGGGGCCTAGTTCAGGTTTAACTGTAGTTGAAGCTCCAATAATTAAAACCAACATGGTTACAGCCATTGCAAAAGGAAGCTTGCTTGATTCGGGTACGTAATATGGTTGTGGACTGGACATCTATTATCTCCTACAAAGCCGCTATTTGATTCTCGCTTAGCTGATCTGTTATATCAAACAAGGTATAGCCTAGACTCAGTGAACCAATATCTAGAGGAATATTCGGGTCCACAATAAAAACAACAGGGAGCTCCACTCTTTCGCCCGCTAATAGTTTTTGCTGCTCAAAACAAAAGCACTCTGTTTTGTGGAAATATTCAGCACCCCTTCCAGGGCTAACACTTGGAATTACTTGCCCTACCATGTCTTCAGAGGTTTTGTTCTCGAATACAAACATGACGCTTTGTTGAACGCCCGTTGTAATTCTTAATTGTGAGGTCTCCGAAGTGAAAGTCCAGGGCATGGCTTCATTATTATGAGTTACAAATTGAATTAACATTTCCCTTTTGTCCACTTCTTCTGTGTTTACAGAAGAAAGTGTAGAAGGCCCTTCTATTTTTCCATTTAGTCCTGTGATTTCACAAAAGACGTCGTAAATAGGGACCAGTAAAAAAGCAAAAGCAAACATACCCACTGTTGCCAGTGCTAATTTCTTTATAGTTTGTTTTGATTCTTTCATTACTTAACTTCTGGTTGAACGGTAAAGCTGTGATATGGAGGAGGTGAATCCAGTGTCCACTCTAACCCCCAGTCTTTAGTATCTTCCCAAACTTCATCGGAAGCCTTTTTGCCCGTCCTAATTGCTTTAATTACTATAAAAAGCAATAACAATTGAGTGAATCCAAAAATAAAGGCCCCTACCGATACTATTGCGTTAAAGTCTGCAAATTGCAGCGCATAGTCAGGATATCTTCTTGGCATACCGGCAAGGCCTACAAAATGCATTGGGAAAAAGGTTAGATTTACAGAAAAGAATGATAACCAAAAATGCAGTTTTCCGAGCGTCTCGTCATACATGTTCCCTGTCCATTTTGGTAGCCAATAATAAACACCAGCAATAATTCCAAATAAGGATCCTGGTACAAGCACATAATGGAAGTGAGCCACTACAAAATAAGTATCATGGTATTGAAAGTCAGCTGGAACAATAGCCAGCATCAATCCCGAAAAACCACCTATAGTAAATAAGGATACAAATGCTATAGCAAACAACATGGGTGTTTCAAAGCTTATTGATCCCTTAAACATAGTAGCTACCCAGTTAAAAACTTTTACTCCAGTAGGTATTGCGATAAGCATGGTTGAGTACATAAAGAAAAGCTCTCCAGCCAAAGGCATTCCGACTGTAAACATGTGGTGAGCCCAAACTACAAAAGACAGAATAGCTATAGATGTCATTGCGTAGACCATTGAGGAATAACCAAAAATGGGTTTCCTCGAAAAAGTTTCTATTATGTGTGAAACAATACCAAAAGCAGGCAAAATCATTATGTAAACTTCTGGGTGTCCAAAGAACCAAAAAATATGTTGGAATAAAACCGGATCTCCCCCTCCAGCAGCATTAAAAAAACTAGTACCGAAATGGATGTCCATTAACATCATGGTTACTGTGCCTGCCAATACCGGCATTACTGCTATTAGCAAGTAAGCTGTAATTAACCAGCTCCATACAAATAATGGCATTTTCATTAAAGTCATTCCTGGAGCTCTCATATTTAAAATTGTAGTAATAATATTAATCGAGCCCAAAATTGAGGAGGCTCCCATTATATGAACAGAAAATATAAAGAATGTAACAGTATCGGGGGCATAGGTTGTCGAAAGCGGGGCATAGAAAGTCCAGCCAAAATTTGGCCCTCCTGCGTCCATGAATAAAGTTGAAATCAATATTCCAAAAGCCATTGGTAATAACCAAAAGCTTAGATTATTTAATCTTGGTAATGCCATATCTGGAGCACCTATTTGCATAGGGACCATCCAGTTAGCTAGGCCCACAAAGGCTGGCATAATTACTCCAAAAACCATAATTAAGCCGTGATTAGTGGTCATTTGGTTAAAGAATTCGGGCTGTACAATTTGAAGACCTGGTTCAAATAACTCTGCCCTTATAACCATGGCCATAGAACCGCCGATAAACAACATCAAGAAGCTAAACCATAGGTACAGAGTGCCTATGTCTTTATGGTTGGTTGTAAAAAGCCACCTAGTTAAGCCTTTTGCAGGCCCGTGATGACCATGATCGTCGTGTGTTTCTACTATTGTGCTCATCTTGTCTGACCTCTTTTCAAAATTTTAAAGATTCACATTATTTTTGTAATCAACAATGTCTTTAGGTACAACTATTTCTCCGTCCCCAGTACTCGCATTACCCCAAGACTCTCGCGTGTAAGTTATTACTGAAGCAATATCTACTTCAGATAATTGGTTTGCAAAAGATTGCATTGCAGCTCCTTGCACACCTTCCATTAATATTTCTATATTTCTATTTTTATTTCCAGTGACTATCTCACTTCCATCTAAGGAAGGAAATACTGGGGGCAGTCCTTGTCCACTGGCTTGATGGCAGGCCACGCAATTTTTTAGGTAAACCCCCTGGCCTCTTTCTATAAGTTCTGCTTTAGTCCATATCTTTTCTGTAAGAAGCTTCTCTGCTTCTGCTAGTGCTATCTTTTCTACCACCCAGGCATCGTATTCTTCTTGTTCAACAGCCCTTACCACAATGGGCATGAATGCGTGTTTTAACCCACATAATTCTGTGCATGCTCCTCTATAAATACCGGGCTTCGGAACCTTCGTCCAGGCTGTGTTAATAAAGCCCGGAACTGCATCCTGTTTTACCGCAAAATCTGGTACCCACCACGAATGAATTACATCATTACCAGTTATTAAAAACCTTATTCGTTTATTAATTGGTATTACCATGGGCTCGTCTACTTCAGTAAGGTAAAACTCTCCTTTAGGAAAGGCGTTATCTATCTGCTCTTGGCTGGTGGCGAGATTGCTAAAGAAACTAATATCATCTTCGATATATTTATACTGCCACTTCCACTGATACCCCGTTATCATAATATTGATATCCCCTTCTGAGTCATCATAGGCCTTAATCATCACTGTGGTTGAGGGGATAGCCATACCTACTAAAATTACTGTAGCTGCTACAGTCCAAAATATTTCTAACCAAAAGTGATCATCGAATTTTGCGGCTTTCGCTCCTGTTGATTTTCTGTACTTAATTAAAGAGAAAAACATAACCCCAAAGACGACTACGCCGATCCATACACAGATCCACATGATTAACATGTGGAGGTCAAAAATTTCTTTACTTACTTCAGTTACTCCAATTGGCATGTTGTAATCAGAAGGCTCAGTAAAAGCTGGAATTGGCACTAAAAATAGAAGAGCATATAAGAACTTCCTTGTAACCCTTGAAATTGACTTCATAAATTCATTTATATCTTTAGGTTGGAGCTAGCAGAATCCGCGCGGATTTTATCCTATGGGATTTGAACGAACAACCCATATTCTCAATCCTGCCTAAATAAAATGTGGTTAAAATTCTTTTGTGCTAGAGAAAAGTCAAAAAATTATTTTTTTATAGGCTTTCTTTTATCAAGTTAAGAGCTCTTTTTGTTTTGGGCTTTATTCCATGCCAGATTTCAAAGCTTACCGCCGCTTGGTTTACCAACATGCCCAATCCGTCTAAACACTCTCTAATTCCTGAATCCTTTGCCAATTGATTGAAGTAAGTAGTTTCCTTTGAGTAACTTAAGTCGTAAGTCCAGCTGCATTCTTTAAAAATGCTTGGATTAAAACCGAAGCTGCCCCCTGTTATGCCCGCTGAAGTCGCATTGATAATTCCATCTAGTCTATTTTCAGGAACTTTATTAGCAGCTAATGCCTCTATGGTGACTCTGTTGTCTTGGAATTCACTTGCTAGACCTGAAGCTTTTTCTAAGGTTCTGTTAAGAATTGTAATTTTTTTGGGATTCAAACTAACTATGGCAGGAAGAATAGATCGCACAGCCCCCCCAGCACCCAAAATTCCTATCTCCTTATCTTTAAGAGCAATTTGATTGGTAGATAGGTCTTCTAAAAGCCCGACACCATCCGTTGAATCCGCTAAGATTTTTTCTTTGTCATGCCACAAAGTATTTACTGCTCTGGTTTTTATGCCTTTCTGGCTTATCTCATCTGCTAAGTTATAGGCTAGTTCTTTTAGTGGAAGAGTTACATTAAGTCCCTCATAGCCGCTTTCAAATAATTGAATAACCCTCTGTTCAAAATCTTTTGGGTCTATTTCTATTGCCTCATAAGAAATATCAATCCCAGCGTCTTTAGCAAATTCAGAATGAATACTAGGAGAAAGCGAGTGTTTAATTGGTTGGCCTATAACTGCAAACTTTTTCATTATTAACTCAATCTCTTATCCACCTATCGGTAACAATATCTTGAATGGGAGTAGAATCGTTTAAGCTTCCCAAAGACCCTTCAACTATACTCAAATGATCAAATTTGTTTTTCACTTCTTGTTTTGTTTTTAAAGGTTTTTCGCCCTGCATATTAGCTGATGTTGAAACAATTGCAGCTTCAAACTGGTCACAAATTTCTACAATTGTGGGGTGACTCGAAACCCTTAGGGCTACAGAGTTGTATTTTCCTCTTATCCATATAGGAGTATCTGCAGTAGGCACAATCCAAGTATGGGGCCCGGGCCACTTTGATATTAGCTTTTCTTTGTACTTATTTATATTAATGTACCGCTTCATTTGTTCTAAATTGCTGCCTACCAATATTAACCCTTTGCTTACAGGCCTTTTCTTTAATTTAAGTAATTTATATACGGCTTCTTCGTTCTGTGGGTCACATCCCAAGCCCCAAACTCCTTCGGAGGGATAGGCAATAACCTTGCCCAGCCTTAAATCAGCTAAAGCCTTTTGAAGCCCCTTCATGTTTATTTTTCTGAGAGTTTTTTATTAACTTCAGCAATTTGCTGTTTATTAGCTTCCCTTATTGATTTAAGGGTATCTGCAATTTCTTTTGAGTTGATGGAAAGCATTTGTGCTGCTAAATATCCAGCGTTAGCGGCGCCCGCCGAGCCTATAGCGACTGTCGCGACTGGCACTCCTTTTGGCATTTGAACAGTTGATAAAAGTGAATCAAAACCATTTAAGGGACCCCCATCTCCAGGAATTCCTATTACTGGTTTGACAGTTTTCGAAGCTATTGCTCCTGCTAGGTGAGCTGCTAATCCAGCTATAGCTATATATATTTTAGTATCCCCTTTTTCTGCCTCTTCTAAGTGTTTATGGAGTAGATCGGGTGTTCTGTGAGCAGAAAAAACATTTACAGTGAAGTCTATAGACAAAGAGCTTAATACTTCACCACATTTCTCTGCTAATCCTAAATCAGATTCAGACCCAATAATGATTGAAACGGTAGCAGTCACTTTTTCTCCTTATAATTTAAGAAGTCGTATTCTAATATAATCCACACGGTTAAAATATAAGCAATGGCTGTATTAAAGATTTTAATTTTTCCAGATCAACGTCTGCGAACTGTCGCTAAAGAAGTCCTGGATATAAATGAGGAAGTTAAAACTCTTTCTAAAGATCTTTTGGAAACTATGTATGAGGGCAATGGTATAGGCCTTTCGGCCACACAAGTTAATATTCATAAAAGGATTTTGGTAGTAGACGTAAGCGAAGAAAAAGACAGTCCTAAGATTTTTATCAACCCGTCTGTTGAAGTTCTTGGACAAGAAAAAAAGATCTATGGTGAAGGTTGCTTGTCTGTTCCAGGATTTTTTGAAGATGTTTCTAGACCAGCTAAAATAAAAATAACTGCTCTGAACTTAGATGGAAAAAGGTTTTCCATGGAAGCAGAGGACCTTTTGGCTGTAGCCGTACAACACGAAATGGATCACCTGGACGGAAAGATATTTGTAGATTTTTTGTCTAATTTAAAGAGACAAAGAATTAAACAGAAGTTAATAAAAATATCTAGAACAGCGGTTTAAAATGAAGATAGTTTTTGCTGGCACCCCAACATTTTCGGCTTTCCACCTGGATTTGCTTATAAAGAGTGAAAATGAAGTAGCAGCTGTTCTTACACAGCCCGATAGGAAGTCGGGCAGAGGGAATAAGATAAATGTATCACCGGTAAAGGCCCTAGCCCAAGAAAATCAAATTTTAGTTCTACAACCAAAAAGTTTAAAAAATAACACTGATGTCATTGATCAACTTAAGGACATAGAGCCTGAGTTAATCTTAGTAGTAGCTTATGGCCTAATTTTACCTAAAGAATTTATCAACTTGCCAAAGTTTGGCTGTATTAATGTTCATGCTTCATTGCTTCCAAGGTGGAGGGGTGCTGCCCCTATAGAAAGAACTCTCATTGAAGGAGACGCCGAAGGTGGAGTTACTTATATGAAAATGAATGAGGGCCTAGACACAGGCCCTATCATGAAATTACTTCCTTGCTCTATAGAATCAGAAGAGAATTCTGAGTCTCTAGAAAAAAAGTACCAAAACTTAAGTGAAAAAAATCTCTTAAAATTTCTAGAGGATATTTCTTCAAAAAAAGTTGCGGAGATACCCCAAGATTCTAGTAAAGCTAATTACGCTGAAAAAATTGAGAGACAAGAAACTGAAATACTTTGGGAGTTTGAATCTGCTGAATTGATTGAACGAAAAATAAGAGCCCTATTCCCCAAGTATGGTTCTTTTACTTTTTTAGGAAATAAAAGAGTAAAAATTCTAAACTCAAGCCTTGAGGTTGCACCTAAAGAGTTATCTCCTGGAAAAATTTATACTTCAAGTGAAGATCATCTTTACGTAGGCTGTCTTGATCGCAAGTGTCTAAGAGTTCAGCGTCTTCAAATCGAGGGCAAGCTAGCTGTTGGTGCCAAAGACTTTATAAAAGGGAATAAAGAAAAAATAGTTCAGGTAAAAAAGTTTTCAAGTTCCCTTGAAAAATAATAGTTAGGATCATAAATAGGTTTATAATCGAAAAAATTTGATTTCCGGGAAGGAAAACTTTTGAAGATAATTATTCTTGGGGCAGGCACAGTTGGAAGCACACTGGCCATTTCATTGTCTAAAGAGGACAACGACATTACGGTTGTTGATGAAAACCCAGCTACACTTCATCATCTGGAAGAAGAAGCAGACATAAGCACCATAGTTGGAAGTTGCTCTTATCCAACCACTTTGGTTAATGCAGGCATTAAGGAAGCAGATATGGTTGTTGCTGTTACAGGCAGTGATGAAATTAATATTGTTTCTAGTCTAATGTCTAAGGTTCTCTCAAAGAATGTTAAGACAATCGCTAGGATTAGAGAATCTTCTTACTTGAAAGATAAAACTAAGGAAGCAATTGATGCAGGAGTTATACCTGTTGACATAGTTGTAAGTCCTGAAAAACTTATTACAAATCATATTCAGGCCTTAATAGACACCCCAGGTTCTTTACAAGTTCTAGAATTTGGAGATGGTTTGTTATATCTGGTGGGGGTAAGGGCTGTCAGCGGAGGCCCTTTGATAGGCCACGAAATAGCTGAACTAAAAAAACACATGCCCAATGTGGACACACGTGTAGCAGCAATCTTTAGAAGTGGTGGTGCCATTATCCCAAAAGGCACAACTACAGTTATGGCAGGTGATGAGGTATTTTTTATTGCTAGAAAAAAAGATGCAAAAAGGGTTATAAATGAAATGAGGACAAAAGAAGATCCCTATAAGTACGTTGTTATAGCTGGTGGAGGAAAAATTGGAAGCAGTCTTGCAGAACAAATTGAAGGCGATCATAGAGTAAAAATTATTGAGTCTGACTCCTCCAGAGCAAAAAAAATCTCTGAAAGCTTGCTAGACGCAATTGTTTTAGAGGGGAATGTTTCTGATAAGTCTCTCCTGCATGAAGAAAACATAGAAGACTGTGATGTGTTCGTTGCCGTAACAAATGATGACGAGGCCAATGTAATGTCTTGTATGTTAGCAAAGGAGATGGGCGCCCATAAGGTTATTGCTCTTATTAATAACGAAGCTTATGTAGATTTAGTCCAAGGAAAGAGCATAGATGTTGCTATTGCTCCTTCTCAAATCACTATAGGTACTTTCCTGTCGGAACTGGCTGGAGATGAAGTTGTAAAAGTATATTCCTTAAGAAGGGGGGCAGCTGAAGCTATAGAGACTATTGTAAGGCCTTCACCCAATGGGAATGGAGATGTTGTTGGTAAAGAGTTGGGGACTATAAAACTACCATTGGGAGCAACAATTGGTGCTATCATCCGTAAAAATAAGGCTAAAATCGCCCATGATAACGTTAAAATACGTGAAAATGATCATGTTATACTTTTTTTAACTGACAAAAAGCTTTTGCCCCAAATTAAAGATATTTTTTCTCCCAATCAATAAACTTAGATGAATTTTCTTTACACCCTTAGAATTCTGGGCATACTTTTAATGATATTTAGCACAGCCCAGCTGTTTCCTGCTGCTGTAGCCTATTATTATGATGAAATCGGCCTAATTAAAGTCTTTTTTAATACTCTTTTGGCTACCTTTCTCTGCGGCTTTCTTCTATATATTACCAATTCTTCTAGAAAAGAAGATCTAAGGACTAAGGATGGATTCATCATAACAGTACTTTTTTGGACAGTTTTAGCGATTTTCGGTTCATTTCCATTAATTTTCGCAGAAGAACTAGAAATTTCTTATGTAGATTCTTTGTTTGAATCTATATCTGGATTGACCACAACTGGGGCAACAGTTCTAACAGGCCTTGATGACCTCCCTAGATCTATATTGTTTTACAGACAGCTTCTGCAGTGGTTAGGAGGTATGGGCATAATCGTGTTGGCTGTGGCTGTATTGCCGCTATTGGGAATTGGAGGCATGCAATTATATAAAGCAGAGACACCAGGGCCCCTAAAAGATGCGAAATTAACTCCCAGAATTAAAGAAACTGCCAAGGCCTTATGGTATGTATACCTGACAATGACTATTCTTTGTGCAGCTTTCTACAAATTCTTTGGAATGACTACTTATGATGCAATTTGCCATTCCTTTTCAACAGTATCTATCGGTGGTTTTTCTACTCATGACGAGAGTTTTGGTTTCTTTGCCCAGTCCAGCATAAGGTGGACAGCTGTAATCTTTATGGTTATAGCCGGTATAAACTTTGGCCTCCACTATATTGCGTGGTCTAAAAGAAGGCTTCTACACTATATATATGACTCAGAAGTTAAAGCTTACTTTTTTATTCTAGTATCTGCTTTTGCATTAACCTTTCTTACTTTAGGTATATATCTAGAAAACCCAGGTGAGAATTTAATACAAGAAAGCGCCTTTCAAGTTGTTTCAATTGCTACAACGACAGGTTTTCTTACGTCAAATTACTCAAATTGGCCTCTATTTGTTCCTATCTTACTTCTTCTTACGGCTTTTATTGGTGCTTGTGCTGGGTCTACTGGTGGGGGCATTAAGGTAATAAGGACTCTTATTCTTGCAAAACAAAGTGCTGGAGAAATAACTAAATTGATTCATCCCAATGCCGTAATTTCGATAAAACTAGGGAAAAAAGCTGTTAGCCCAAGGATTGCAGAGTCAGTTTGGGGATTCTTTTCCATCTATGTTATTGTTTTTATTATTTTATTTATGTTTTTGTTGGCACAAGGAAATGATTTCATCACTTCTTTTTCAGCTGTTGGGGCTACATTGAACAACCTGGGGCCTGGCTTGGGTGATGTTGCAAATAACTATCAGTCACTTAGTGATTATTCGAAAATTGGTTTATGTGTTGCTATGCTTCTTGGCAGATTGGAGATATTTACGCTTTTAGTGCTTTTTACGCCCGCTTTTTGGAAAAAATAGGTAAAAATACATGATTAATGGCCTTTTAAAGCTATTTTTAACCCTTTTTAGCTATATTTCACTCAAAAATATACATATTTTGGGTGAAATAAGTGGTTTTTTACTATCAATTGTTCCTAATTCTTTAAAAAACACCACGAAATCTAACTTAAAACTATGTTTTCCTGACAAGACTCCTAAGGAAATTAACATTTTATCTAGAAAAAGCTTAAAAGAGACATCTAAAAGCTTATTTGAATCAGGAAAGTGTTGGATTACTTACCCTAAACTAGACATAAGCAAATTGGTGGAGGTGGAAGGAAAGGATCTAATTTTAAAAAGCTTAGAAGAAGGCAGGGGAGTAATCTTATTTACTCCGCATATGGGTAATATAGAAATACTTATCAACTTTGTTGCAAATAACTTTAAAAGCACCATTCCTTATACCCCAGCTAAAATTTCGGCGCTGGATTCAATTATGAACAATGCTAGAGACTTAATGGGCGCAAACATGGTAAGGGCAGATTCTGGGGGAGTTAAATCTTCACTAATTGCACTCAAAGAGGGTAATTTAATAATGATGGCCAGTGACCAGGTTCCAAAAAAAAGCAATGGGATTATTTCAAACTTTTTTGGCGTCTCTGCACTAACTGTTTCCCTTATCTCTACCCTATCAAAAAAGACCAACAGCCCCTGCCATTCCGTTACCTGTTTAAGGCGGAGTAGGGGCCAAGGATTTAGAATTATTTTTAGTAAAAAGATAAACCAACTGAATGATTTAGATGTTCAAGGCGGTGTAAATCTTATGAATAGAGAACTAGAAAAATGTATAATGAAAGCTCCTGAGCAGTACGCATGGGAATACAAGAGGTTTAAACATTCAACTTTTAAAAGTCCTTATTAAATAATATATAAATGATAGTAAGTACTTACTATATTAACAAATCTTAATTTAAATATGCCAGCCAAATCAATGGAAGAACTTGTAGCTCTTTGCAAACGACGTGGCTTTATTTTTCAAACAAATGAAATCTATGGGGGGCTTCAAGGATTGTTCGACTATGGACCGCTGGGTGTTGAATTAAAGAACAATTTAAAGCAGGCCTGGTGGAGATCAATGGTTTATGAGAGAGACGATGTTGAGGGATTAGATGCTGCAATTTTAACCAATCCAGAGGTGTTGAAACAATCAGGCCATGAGGAGACATTTACAGACCCACTTGTTGATTGCAGGTCTTGTAACTCAAGATGCAGAGCTGATCATTTAGAGGAGTCAGCCTGCCCTTCCTGTGGCTCTAAAGACCTAACAGACCCCAGGCCTTTTAATCTAATGTTTAAAACCAACATGGGCCCTGTAGATGATGGAACTTCTTTTGCCTATCTAAGGCCTGAAACAGCACAACAAACTTTTACAAACTTTAAAAATGTTGTTGACTCTACCTCTAAAAATTTGCCATTCGGTATAGCACAAATAGGAAAAGCCTTTAGAAATGAGGTTACTCCAAGAAATTTTATATTTAGGGTAAGGGAAATGGAGCAAATGGAACTAGAGTTCTTTGTAAAACCTGGAACAGATGAAGAATGGCATCAATTTTGGGTAAAAAATAGGCTGAATTGGTGGTCCAAACAAGGTGTTTCTGAAGAAAAGCTTGATTTATATGATGTGCCAAATAAAGAATTGGCACATTATTCCAAGTCTACAATAGATATTATGTATAAATTCCCTCATGGCTTAGAAGAACTAGAGGGAGTGGCTAATAGAACTGACTTCGACTTGGGCTCTCATACTAAAAACCAATCTGAGCTTTCTATAAGCGCCAAAGTAGTTAAGAACTCTTCTTCTAATGCAAAACTTGCTATTCAAGATAGAGAAACCAAAGAATGGATAGTCCCCTATGTAATTGAACCTGCAGCTGGGGTTGAAAGAGGCGTTTTAGCTGTTTTAAATGAAGCCTATGAAGTCCAAGAATTAGAAGATGGGAAAGAAAGAACAGTTCTTTCACTGAAACCTCACCTTTCTCCAATAAAGGCAGCAGTTATTCCTCTTAAGAAAAACAATGAAGACTTAGTTTCAGCTGCTTCGCATCTCAAGGGCGAACTCCAAGGCCTTGGGCTTGGTAGAGTCTTGTTAGAGAATTCAGGAAATATAGGTAAAAGCTACAGAAGACACGATGAAGTTGGAACACCGCTTTGCATTACTTTAGATTTTCAAACTCTTGAAGACCAAACCGTAACAGTCAGAAACAGAGATAGTATGGAACAAGAAAGGATTCATCAAAAAGAAACAGCTACCTATCTTCAGGAGATATTAAAGTAAGTGTCTGAATCTTCCCCTAAGCCTATCGTGCTAGACAGAGATGGGGTTATCAACGAAGACCTTTGGGGCTACGTTACAAAAAAAGAGGAATTCAAGCCCATAGAGGGCAGCCTGTTAGCCATAAAGAAATTAACTGATGCCGGCTTCAGTATAGTTATAGCTACAAACCAAGCTTGTATAAGTAAAAAAATTATTAGTGAAAAACAACTTCAAGCCGTTCATGATCACATGTCTTTGCTGGTGCAGGAAGCAGGCGGCAAGATAGACCATGTTGCCTTTTGCCCCCATACTCCAG
>Ga0208522_1001072_pt1 | contig 17858 bp, 17 predicted proteins | sample ETNtaG_25_FD_185763 | JGI IMG/M metagenome (GOLD analysis project Ga0208522, IMG submission 185763) | Marine microbial and viral communities from oxygen minimum zone, Eastern Pacific Ocean - ETNP201302SV86 (SPAdes) (version 2) | ecosystem: Environmental > Aquatic > Marine > Oceanic ... | reverse complement strand
AAAAATTTTTATAATTCACTTGAGTAAAGGTCGTTTTTTCTTTGATCTTTTAATGTACTTGCGTAGTGGACTTTACGAGAGGATTCTAATTTTCTCTTCGCATTAAGGATCATTTAAAAAAGTATAAACCCGTAAAAATAAGGATAGGAAGAATGGAAATAACAGCAGAAATGGTAAAAAACTTACGCCAGCAATCAGGCGCGGGCATTATGGAATGTAAAAATGCTCTCAAGGAAACCAGTGGCGATATCGAAGAGGCCGTTACCTTCCTTCGAAAAAAGGGACTCGCCAAGGCGGATAAAAAAGCTGACCGGGAGACGAGTGAAGGTACCGTATGCTCTTATATACACCCTGGAAGTAAAGTTGGAGTCATGGCACAGGTACTCTGCGAAACAGACTTCGTCGCCAACACACCAGATTTTCAGCAATTGTCCAAGGATATTTGTATGCATATCGCTGCTTCCAAACCGAGGTTTGTATCCCGTGACGAAGTAACGGAGGATGTGTTGGAAAAGGAAAAAGAAATTTATGCCGCCCAGGCAAGAGATTCCGGTAAACCGGAAAAAATAATTGATAAAATTGTTTTAGGAAAGATGGACAAGTTTTATGAAGAGAACTGTCTTCTGGAGCAAAAATTTATTAAAGATTCGGAATACACGATTCAAGAGTTGATCAAGCAAAATATAGCAACCTTGGGTGAGAATATACTGGTTGGCAATTTTTGCAGATTTGAGATTGGGAATTAAAACATGAGCAAGTCGGTCTACAAGCGAGTTCTTCTGAAGCTGAGTGGGGAAAGCCTAGCCGAACAAGATGGCGGGTTTGGTATTGATGTTGACGCCATTAAAAATCTTGCCAATGAAGTTCTTGATGGGAAAAACCTAGGTGTTGAAATGGCGATTGTCATTGGTGGTGGTAATATCTTTCGTGGAGCCACTGCCAGCACGCTGGGGATGGAGCGGGTCACCGGCGACTACATGGGAATGCTATCAACGATCATCAATGCGTTGGCTTTGCAACATGCACTGGAGGATGTCGGCATCCAGACACGTGTGCAAACAGCCATCGAGATACCCCAGGTTGCCGAAACATATATCAGGCGAAGGGCAATTCGTCATCTTGAAAAAGGGCGAGCCGTGATCTTTGCTGCAGGAACAGGTAATCCCTACTTTACCACCGACACTGCCGCATCACTGAGAGCGATGGAAATAGGGGCCGAGGTTATTTTCAAGGCGACCAAGGTCGATGGCGTTTATTCTGCCGATCCCATGAAAAACGAAAATGCAGTGAAGTTCAGCCAGTTGAGTTATCTGGAAGTGTTGAAAAAGGGACTCAAGGTTATGGACTCCACATCAGTATCGTTATGTATGGATAACAAACTGCCGATGATTATTTTCAACGTGCGCGAGAAAAATAGTATTAAAAGAGTTTTGATGGGTGAAAAAATTGGAACTTTGGTAGGGGTGGAATCATGATCGAAGAATTGTTTAAAGATTGTCAAAGAAAGATGGAAAATTCGCTGGACCATCTGCGTCAGAATTTGAGCAAGCTGAGAACGGGAAGTGCCAATGCCGCTATTCTGGAAGGAATCAAGGTAGACTTTTATGGCACTCCGACACCACTGAATCAGACGGCGACCCTGGGAGTTCCAGACAGCCAGACCATCACAGTCCAACCATGGGATATTTCAGTCCTCAAGGATATTGAAAAAGCTATTTTGGCATCCGACCTGGGCATCACCCCGAACAATGACGGTAAAGTCATCCGGCTTAACATTCCGCCGCTCACAGGGGAGAGGCGTCAGGAACTAGTTAAGGTGGTTAAGAAGTACGCGGAGGAGGGCAAAATTGCCATTCGCAACGTGCGGCGCGACTTTAACGAGCAGATCAAGGCTACGGAAAAGAAACACGAAATTTCTGAAGATGATAGAAAGAAAGGTTTGGAGAAGTTGCAGAAGATTACTGATGAATGTATCAAAGAGGCCGAAGAGTTGTCTGCGGCCAAAGAAAAAGATATCCTCAATGTTTGACGACTGTCCTATAATAGAGCTCCAAACCCTGTGCCACTTGGTTGGCGGGGAATAAACGGTCCGGATTTTTATTCTGAAGTGCTCCAAAGCCTGATTGGAAAACCTGGTCCGATCTATAGATTCTCACACCCGTATTTATTCCGATGGATCTTTCCTCAATAGATTCACCATTACTTGAAAAAATAGACCTCACCCGAATGCCGCGGCATATTGCTGTCATCATGGACGGTAATGGACGCTGGGCGAAAAAGAATTTTCTTCCCAGAGTGCAAGGCCATTGGGAAGGAGTCAAGACCGTTGATCGCGTCGTGACCCTGTGCCGCAAACTCGATATTGAAGCGCTTACCTTGTATTCTTTTTCAGATGAGAATTGGAATCGTCCACCAGCGGAAATCGATACTCTGATGAAGGTTCTTGATAAATATTTGAACAAGGAAATGGAACGAATGAAAAATGAGAACATTCGTTTTAATACCATCGGTCACATTGAGGAACTGCCGGCAGAGATTCAAAAACTTATAGTGCGCACAAAAGACTGTACGAAGCAATGTGATGGTATGACGCTTAGTCTTGCGTTGAGTTATGGAGGACGTCAGGAAATCTTAGACGCCGTTCGACGGGTTGCGGAGAAAGTTCATGTCGGGGAACTGCGGGTTGAGGATATAGATTATTCCGTTTTTGAAGATTTTCTGCACACCAACTCACTTCCCGACCTGGATCTGTTGATCAGGACCAGTGGTGAATTGAGGATAAGTAATTTTCTGTTGTATCAGATCGCTTACACTGAATTGCATTACACTAAAGTTTTGTGGCCGGAATTTAAAGAGGAAGATTTGCTCAGTGCGATCGTAGATTTTCAAGGGCGCGAAAGACGATTTGGCATGACCCAGGAACAAATTGTAAAAGGGTGAATCGTTTCGTTATTTCTGAAAGAATATAGAACTGGCAGATAACTAATTTTTAGAGTGATCCAAATTTCCGGGAATCCCCGGTTTAATTCATATTGATTTAGATAGAGGGTAGCCGTTGAAGCGAGTTTTGACAGGTCTTATAGCCGTTCCCATTGTTGTAGGAATTGTGTATTACGGGTCCCCTTTGCTGTTTCTGGTTTTTGTGGCGGCTGTCGCCCTGACGGCGGTCTATGAGTATTTCACAATGATTGCCCGGATTGGGATTAATGGATTCCCCATTCCGGGCATGGTCCTCAGTTTTCTTTTGCTCCTCAGTTTTTATTTCGATGGACGGTTTATGGCGGAATGGGGCCTGATCGCGGGTCTGACTTTATTTGGGACGTGGTTTATTCAGGAAGATAACGTCAAGGTCGCGATCGACCAGATTGCATACACCCTGCTCGGTATTCTTTATATAGCGGGACTTGGCGGATACTATTTATTGATCCGCCATTTAGAAAACGGCAATGCCCTGATCTTTTTCCTGTTTCTTATTGTCTGGCTGGGTGATATTGCCGCGTACTACTGGGGGAAGAACTTTGGTAAGAAACCCCTCGCGCCTCTGGTGAGTCCAAAAAAGACTGTGGAAGGTTCTATTGCCGGGTTGGGTGGAAGTCTGCTGGCAGGAGCTATTGCAGGGCTCTGGTTCCTTGACCATATAATGATGGTCCATTGTTTACTTGCGGCCCTGATATGCGGTATCATCGGTCAATTCGGCGACCTCGCAGAGTCGCTGTTGAAGCGTCATGTTGATGTTAAGGATTCCAGCGATATCCTTCCTGGTCACGGGGGGGTTCTGGACCGTATCGACAGCCTGTTATTTGCCGGGCCTGTGTTTTACTGTTATTTTAAGTTCGTGCTTTAAACCGATTACTTTTCCAATGAGAGCTTCAGTGAATTAGAATTGGGAAAGCGATTCATAAATTTGGTACCCGCTTATGAAAATGATCTCCCTTTTGGGGTCCACCGGGTCCATTGGTGTCAATGCTCTGGATGTTGTTCGGCGCAATCCCGACCGATTTGCGGTCGCCGCGATGACCGCCGGAAGCAATGTCGAGCTCTTTGCACAACAGGTTAAAGAGTTCAAACCCTCTCTCATTTCTGTTTTCAATTCGTCTAAACTTGAAGAGCTTAAAGAATTACTCAAGGGCGAAGATGTGGAAATTCTTACCGGCGAGGAAGGAACCGTTAACGTCGCCACCCATTCCGACATATCACTAGTCGTTTCCGCTATCGTTGGCAGTGCGGGACTGGCCCCTTCCATGGCCGCGATTAAATCGGGCAAAGACCTAGCCATCGCTAATAAAGAAACTTTGGTTGTCGCGGGAGAACTTGTACTCCGGGAGGCAAAGGGAAAAGTCAATATCATTCCTATCGATAGCGAGCACAGCGCGATCCTGCAAGCGCTCAACGGAGAAAAAGAGGAGCGCATAAAAAAGATCATACTCACAGGATCAGGCGGACCGTTCCGCACCTTCACAAAAGAGAAGATGGAAAATGTCACCGTCAAGGAAGCGCTCAATCATCCTAATTGGTCAATGGGAGCTAAAATTACCATCGACTCCGCGACGATGATGAACAAGGGCCTGGAGTGGATCGAAGCAAAATGGTTATTCGGACTGGACACTTGTATCGAGATCATCGTGCATCCGCAAAGCATTATTCATTCGATGATCGAGTTTGTCGATACCTCGATTATGGCGCAGTTGGGAATGCCCGACATGCGGGTGCCCATTGCGTACGCCCTGACCTATCCCGACCGAATAGAATGTGACTTCCCGTCACTCGACCTTGCGGAAATGAAACAGTTGACCTTTGAAGAACCCGACTACGAAAAATTTCCCTGTATAAAACTGGCACAGGAAGCTCTGGAAACAGGCCAGACTATGCCAGCGGTACTCAACGCCGCAAATGAAGTTGCAGTGCAGGCGTTTCTGGATGAAGCAATCCCGTTCAAAGATATTGCCGAAACAATACGCACGACCATGCACAATCATAAATGCCATGCCATAGATTCATTGGAAGACGTGCAAATTGCCGACCAATGGGCGCGCGAAGAAGCAAAGAAACGCATCACCGTAGCGCACTAATATAAATTGTAGTTGCCTGATTTATCAGGCAGTTTGTTTCAACAATTATTATATGTTCAGAATAGGAAACGGATACGATGTTCATCGTCTGGTCGAAGGACGCAAACTAATCCTTGGCGGCGTAGACATCCCGCATTCACTCGGACTCGATGGGCATTCCGATGCCGATGCCTTGTGTCATGCCCTGTGCGATGCACTGCTGGGTGCATGCGGAGCCGGTGACCTCGGAAAATATTTTCCCGACACAGGTGAAAAGTGGAAAGGTGTTTCCAGTTTGGTGTTATTGGAAAAAGTGGGAGAAGTAGTCGCCGAACGTGGTTACCAGATCGCTAATACCGATGCCACCATAGTAGCGCAACAACCCAAACTCGCCCCGCACATAGAAGCGATGATCATCAACATAGCAAAAACCCTAAAGATCGATCCCGATCAAGTCAGCATCAAAGCCACCACCACCGAGAAACTCGGCTTCGCCGGACGCGAAGAAGGCATAGCCGCCTACGCCGTCACCCTCCTCCAAGCCAAATAACCGGGCCACGCCCGGAGGGAATAGAAACCACACGAAATCCGACAGGGTAAAACACCGATGTTTCGCACTCAGCTTTGGGGGCCTGTTCATTGGCCTCTAACAGGGACTAGGCCTTCGAGTAAATCTCGCCGCCTTTGTCGCGGAAGGTGCTGGACATTTCTTCCATACCTTTGGTGTTGGCATCCTTTGAATCCATGCCTTGTTTTTCTGCGTAGTCGCGAACATCCTGCGTGATTTTCATTGAGCAGAATTGCGGGCCGCACATGGAACAGAAATGCGCGGTCTTGGCTCCATCTGCGGGAAGGGTTTGGTCGTGAAATTCCCGTGCGCGTTCGGGGTCGAGCGACAGGTTGAACTGGTCTTCCCAACGAAACTCGAATCGCGCCTTGCTCATTGCGTCATCCCTTATCCTTGAGCCGGGATGTCCTTTAGAGAGGTCAGCGGCATGGGCCGCTATCTTGTATGTGATGACCCCTTCTTTCACGTCTTCCCGGTTGGGGAGTCCGAGGTGTTCCTTTGGCGTTACATAGCAGAGCATGGCGCATCCGTACCAGCCGATCATCGCGGCGCCGATGCCGCTTGTGAAGTGATCGTATCCCGGCGCAATGTCAGTGGTTAACGGACCCAATGTGTAAAATGGCGCTTCGCCGCATTCCTTGAGTTGCTTTTCCATATTCTCTTTGATCATATGCATTGGCACGTGACCCGGCCCTTCGATCATTGTTTGAACGTCATGTTTCCAGGCGACTTTGGTGAGTTCGCCCAGTGTCTCCAGTTCGGCAAATTGTCCTTCGTCATTTGCATCGGCTTGAGAACCGGGGCGAAGTCCATCGCCCAATGAAAAACTGACGTCATAAGTTTTCATGATGTCGCAGATTTCCTCAAAGTTGGTATAGAGGAAATTTTCCCTATGATGCGAGAGACACCATTTCGCCAGAATAGCCCCGCCTCGGGAAACAATTCCCGTCATGCGTTTCGCGGTCATCGGTACGTAGCGCAACAGAACACCCGCGTGGATGGTGAAGTAGTCGACGCCCTGCTCGGCCTGTTCGATAAGCGTGTCGCGATAAATTTCCCAGGTGAGTTCCTCCGCCTTGCCTTCGACCTTTTCCAAAGCCTGATAGATGGGGACAGTGCCGATGGGTACTGGCGAGTTACGGATGATCCATTCCCGAGTCTCGTGAATATTTTTGCCAGAGGACAGGTCCATGACTGTGTCAGATCCCCAGCGGATGGCCCATACCATTTTTTCAACTTCTTCCTCGATTGAAGAAGTGATGGCCGAGTTGCCGATGTTGGCGTTGATCTTGACGAGAAAGTTTCTGCCAATGATGATCGGTTCAATTTCCGGATGGTTGATATTGGCCGGGATGATGGCGCGTCCTAATGCGATTTCGTTACGAACAAATTCGGGTGTTATTTCATCAGGAATGTTCGCGCCGAATGATTTTCCAGCAAGACGTTTTTCGCGTTCCATGTCCAGGTCGAGGTCAGCGCGTTTTTGGTTTTCGCGAATGGCGATGTATTCCATCTCAGGTGTGATGATGCCCTGCCTCGCGTAATGCAGTTGAGTAACATTTTTCCCAGATTTCGCGCGTAGAATTTTTCGGTTTGCCAGGGAGAACCGTTCTTTTTCCGGTAAACGTTCTTCCGATTTATAACCGTTGTCCAACGATTTTACCGTTCGGCCTTCATATTCTTCCACGTCACCGCGACTTTGAATCCACTCAGCGCGCAGAGGCTCCATGCCTTTGCGAATATCGATCTCCTTGTTAGGATCTGTGTAAGGTCCTGACGTGTCGTACACGATAACGGACTCAGGGAGCGCGGGCGACCCGTTCCCATTAGGCGATGCAGTCAGTGTGATCTCGCGGAACGGAACGCGTATCTGTGGGTGGATCGATCCCGCGACATAAATTTTTTTCGAGTTGGGTGAAACGGGTTTGGTGGATATATCAATAGGTTTCCTTGAGTCGGAACTTTTGGATGTCATAACAAATGTCTCCTGCGAAATATTTCCAAAAAAGATTGGGTCGTTTCGTTAATATTTGAACTGTTCCAGATTCCCGTGATCAGTGCCGCGCCAAAAGCGCCGGTATCTAAAACGGAATCTGCGTTATCGAGTTTAATACCGCCCAAAGCCAGAACAGGAAGGCTGACGGACGCGACCACTTTTTTCAAAGTGTCAAGACCTTGCGGCGAACCATATGCTTTTTTAGACGGCGTATCAAAAATCGGACTGAAAGTTATAAAATCGGCTCCATCCGTTTCAGCCTGTTGAGCTTTTTCCAAAGAATGCGTTGAAACACCAATGAAAAAATCTGGAAAATTTCTACGTAACTCCTTTGCAGAGGGACAGGTTTTTGTCGGGTCCACTCCATCTGCTTCTGTAAGATGAACGCCATCGGCGCCAATCTTCTCTGCAATATCCGCCCGTGAGTTAATAAAGAGCCGGGCGTCATAATTTGATGTGAGGGAGCGCAACTTCTGGCCCAGTTCTATCAGTTCAGAATCTGGTAATTCCTTTTCCCTCAGTTGGAGAGCCTTAACACCCCCCGTCAACGCGTTTTCCACAGCATTGAGAAATTTATTTCGTCCCGCGAACAAAGACCGGTCTGTGATCAGGTACAACCGGAGATCGTTCAAGTTCATTGGCATATTTCGTAACTATAAATCAATCAAACCATCTAGCGGACTGCTGGCAGTGGCGTAAAGCTTCTTTGGTATACGTCCTGCTTCAAAGGCCTGGCGTCCGCACTCCACGGCGGCTTTCATAGCGCAAGCCATTTTAAGAGGATCTTTTGCTCCCGCTATGGCAGTGTTCATGAGGAGTCCGGCGACACCAAGCTCCATGGCTCGGCATGCATCCGACGCCGTTCCAACACCCGCATCGATGATGACCGGTACCTTCACCGCTTCAAGAATCAGTTTTATGTTGAATGGATTACGCACTCCGAGTCCGGACCCAATAGGCGCCGCCAACGGCATAACAGCGGAACATCCTACATCTTCAAGTTTTTTACAAAGCACCACATCGTCCGTGCAGTAAGGGAGGACCTGGAATCCATCGTCCACCAGAATTTTGGAAGCTTCCAGTGTTGCTTCATTGTCCGGGAACAATGTTTTTTCATCACCGATGACTTCGACCTTGACCATGTCGCCAAGACCCGCTTCGCGTGCCAACTGGCAAGTCATAACCGTTTCTTTAACGGAATAGCAACCCGCTGTGTTAGGCAGGAAGCAGTATTTTTTAGGATCGAGAAAGTTGAGGATAGAGTCTTTTGTTTTGTCCAGCTCGATACGGCGCACTGCGAGAGTTACCATTTCCGCTCCCGAAGCGGCGATAGCGTCGCGGGTTTCTTCAAAAGACGCGTATTTTCCTGTGCCGACGATCAAACGAGATTTGAATGTTCGGTTCCCTATACTAAATTGAGTTTGTTCCATTGTTAGAATTTTCAGAAAAAAGTTTAGGAATATTTTACAAAAAAACAGTATCTATAACAATCAGAGTCCGCCGCCAACAGCGTGAACGATTTCCACCTGGTCTCCCTCGCGGATTTCAATTTGATCGAGTTTCTTGCGGGGAACAACCTGCTGGTTAAGAGCCACCGCACAATGGGGTGAGTCTATTTCCAGCTCACGTAAAAGTTCTGACAGATTGGCGCTGGAACAGATTTCTTTTTCTTGTCCGTTGATGGTAAGAAGCAAGCGAATCTCCTGTCATTTCAAACTGGGTACCAGGAAGTATAAAAATCCGGGTTGCAAAGCGACGGGGAGAAGCGGGTATTAAAAAAGCCACGACCGGGTAAGGGGTCGTAGCTGGGTCAACAAGCTCCGTCCACTTCCCTTCGCTGGTATTAACCAGATCAGGTTCAAAGGGTTGTCTTTAAGACTCTCAGAAAATCACCCCTAGCGAATTACTTTCAATCTATAGAGTAAGATTAACTGAATCAACAAACAAGTCAAGAGATATTGACCTCTTCATAAAAATGAGTATAGTCAAAGTATGAAGACTTTTAAATTTGGTGTTAAGACACTTATCGCATTGATTTTATTGGTTACAGCTTGTGCGACGGCGCCGAGTCAGTTCTTTGACTCGGCTCCCGGGCGCATTCCCATGTCCGACCAGGAGTTGTTTTCCCGGGCACTGGCGCATCAGAAAAAGGGGCAGATTGAGCCTGCTATTGGCCTTTGGGAAAAGTTTCTGCAAAAATATCCCCAGTCCTTTGAGGCCAGAAACAATCTGGGTTTGCTCCATTATTCCAATGATGAGATCACCCTGGCTATCTCCCAATTAAAGCAAGGGCTTAATCTGGAAATGAGTTCAGTCAAGATCAGAGAAAATCTGACGCGTGCGTTAAAAGTGCGAGTGGCGATCCTTGAAGAAAATAAGGAGTATGACCGTGCGGTAGTAGACCTGAACCAAATTGCACAATTTTCTCCCATTGAAGAACAGGAAAAGATAGAGAGGCAGATAGAAGGTTTTGAAGATAAAATATTTGAACAGGTTAAAAAATCGAATTTGCTGGAAGAATACCAGGGGTTTCTTGAAAAATATCCCAACAGTCCCAGGAACTCTGATGAAGCTCGGCTACTGATCAAAGAGCTACAGCAAATTGAAGAAATAAAAAAGGAAGATCCGTTTTCGATGATTCCGGAGTCTGACTTGGAAACCGAGCCTCCGGCAATGAGCGAGGAAATGGTTGAAGAATCATTCGCGCCAGATGAGATGCCAGATGTTCCTCAGTCCTTACCCGAGGAAACCATTGAAACCGTAAAAGAATCTGTCGCACCCGAAAGCGCGCCCGCACCACCTGTAGAGGTGTCTCCGCCGGTAGAACCTGAGATTGTTGCGAAACCGGTGCCCATGGTAAATCCTGCACCCGTTGTTCCGCCTGTAGAGGTGTCTCCGCCGGCAGAACCTGAGGTTGTTGCGAAACCGGTGCCCATGGTAAATCCTGCACCCGTTGTTCCGACAGAACCCGTGCCCCAACCGACTGCGAAGGTGGAGCCTAAAGCAGAACCCGCACCCCCTCCAGCTCCAAAAATGGTTGAAGTTATTAAGGCTAGAGTTCTTAATGTTCGGGCAGAGCCAAAGATTGAGACTGGAAATATAGTCTACAAGTTGAAAAAAGGCGCCAAAACCGTCTATGTAGGTGAAAATGAAGGTTGGTATCAGGTAGAATACACCAAAGGCAAAAAGGGTTGGATCAGTAAACAATATTCAAAGTTGCTGGAATAAAGTTCTCTTTCAGGCTATCTCCCAATTGATGGCCTTCGTAAGTTTCCTGCCGTTAGAAAAATAAACCTTTCCGTCCGATGAGTTTTGATTGACGGAAAAATCGTGCGCATACTATAATTCAGGGCATTGTTTCAGCTTGTTTAAAGCTTGCTTTGAATAGCAGGCCCATCAATCATTTCAATTTGGAAAAAATAATGACTACGATTGTACAGAACGAATTAGATGAAGTTATAGAAAGCGAATGGGGTTATTTAATGTCCAAGGTAGGCGACTGGAGCCTGCTTCACGGTGAACAGGATATGGAGGTTCTAGAGCATGTTCTTCGATGTATCCTGCACCTCGGCGACACTAATAAATATGCCGATGACTTCATCGAATGCGTGAAAGTGCAAAACCCGGATGGTGGATGGTCCAAGCAATCGCATACAGACAAGACTTCAATATGGATAACAACATTTGTCGCACTGAAAATTTGCCGGGGAAACCTGACTCTTAATAATCCTAAAATTGAAGAGTCTGTTCAACGCGCTTTGGAATATGTTCTTTCCAGTCAGGAAGAAGACGGGCATTGGGCGGACCCGGAATGGTCGCATTTGGATACGACTTGTTCCGTGTCAGTTTTTCTAACCGCTTATCAGGTCACGCATGATCAACAGGGTGATGAGCGGATCAACAATGCCCGCAAGCGGGGATATGATTTCATCATAAACTGGCAACGTGATTCCGGATTGTGGAAAGACGATACGTTTCATCCCGCCGGGATTGAAACGACCGCGCATCTCATGCAGTACACCCTCGTGCCCGGATACTTCATGGATGGAATAGATTATGCTCAGAAGATATGTCTTGAAGCCGCTGACAGCATGGTTGCCGAGCAAGCGCAAAACGGATCGTGGGACAGTGAAAATATGGACCACACAATGGATGCCTGCCGCAACCTGATGCTGGTAGCAGATACTTTCAAGCAAAAAGATAAATACGCTCCTGTTATTCAAAAAGGAGTTCGCTGGCTCATGGATGAAAAAAATGAGCAGGGCTGGGGTGACTATAAAGAAGAGCCGAGCAATATAGAAAGAACTGCGGATGGACTGGATACATTACTCAAGTACCGAAGGTTTTGTTCAAATGACCCGATGTCGGATTTCTGGGCTTATAGCAAGTAAGAGAAATAACTTTATTTTTTATTCGCAACACCTATAATAAGTCCATGCATGCCGTTATCCTTCTCGCTGGATATGGGTCCCGTCTCAGCCGCGATGATCTTCCACACAAAAGTCTTTTACCTTTCGATGGCGAAACTTTGCTTTCCAGGCACCTTGACTGTCTGCAGACGTTGGGTATGGAGCGAACACACCTTGTGCTTGGCCATAATAAAGAAGCGGTTAAGGAATACGTTCGCGGTCTGAACCTTAAAATGGATTGCCATTTTATTGATAACGATTTGTACCGGACTACGGGTAACACTTTGTCAGTGGTGATGGGGCTTCGTCACTGCCACGGGGATGTCCTGATCCTTGATGGAGATGTTCTTTATCCTCAGTCGCTGTTTTATAATTATGTGAAAAATTCTACACCAACGTCTTTCGCGCTGATTCCCTCGGATATCGATAACACAGAGTCATCCAAGGTACTGATCCGATCCAACGGCACCATTGAAGCGTTTGTCACCAAACGGGATTTGACTTCGGAAGAGAAAGCCGGTTTCAAATTCGGTGGAGAAGCCATCGGCTTTTTCAAATTTTCAGCCGAAAACAGCAAAAATTTTATTGAGCATTATGAAAAATATGAATCCGATTGCATTGAAGTCCTATGGGAAATCCCCTTTACTGAATTTGCCAAATATGTAGACCTTGACCCTTGGTTAATCACTCAGGGACCCGCCTGTTTTGAGATCGACACCCAGGAAGACTACGAGGATGCATTATCCAGTTTCTTCGATAGCAGGGACAAGTACTGATTATCCCCGCCCTTTCTTATTCTAACACCAGCTCATACCTAAAAAGTCCACATAAATTGTGCATAATGTGTGATATTTCATACTAATTTTGACCTGTGTGGATAAAGTTGTCTAATTCAGCGCAATGGGCATCGTCTTTATGGGAATCATCGGCATGGTTCAAGAAAGCCATCGCTAGGGACGGTTTCCAGCTAGACGGCCAGATGCTCGAGGATTTAATATTTATTCACCCGCAACGGGAATTTTTATGTTGCGGGTTTTTTCATTCCTTCCTTTCTTCAGATGTTCCAACCATGGTTTAATAAAAAGAACGACTTACAAAGTTTATTTGATTAAGATGGAGATGTGAATGTTGTCTCGATACAAGGCGGTTTTTTTTGATGTGGGCGGAACGCTTCTTCGGGTGGAGCCTTCTGTGGGAGAGGTGTACGCGGCCCATGCCCGCCCGTTTGGGTTTAAAGGATCTGGCGATGAACTGGACCATCAGTTTCGAAAAGAATGGAAAGAGGTGGGCGGAATTGAGTCCCTAGGTAAAAAGACGGGCGAAGAAGCGGAAAAAAAGTTTTGGAGAAATCTTGTTTTCCAAGTGTTTGAACCTTCCGGTGGACTCACTAATTTCGAACACTATTTTGAAACAGTTTATGAAGCGTTTGCCAGAAAAGACCATTGGCACGTTTTCGATGATGTCGCGAATTCCGGTATTTTTAATAAACTAAAAAAAGGCGGGGTTGTTTTAGGGGCTGTCTCCAACTGGGACTCTCGTCTTCACGCTATTTTGCAAAGCACGAACCTTGCAGGTCATTTCGATTTCATTCTGGCTTCTGCGGAAGTGGGGTCGGCCAAACCGGATGAAACCATTTTCGCAGAAGCACTCAAAAGAAGTGGGGTGAGTCCGCACGAGGCCTGCCATATAGGAGACGAGCCGCGGGCAGATGTGCAAGGCGCCAACAATGCGGGAATTGATGCGATACTGATAGACCGTAAGGGAAGATACGAAAATGAAGATTTTACAACGGTGCGTTCATTTCTAGAATTGCTTTAAGGGCAAACCCTAAAAATTTAAAATTATTAAAGGGCCGAGTAAGAATTGTGTCAGGAGGGTTTGTCGCCTATGACCTTGAGGAGCTTGGCATTTTTGAAATCTGTATTCTTGATTTTTGCTTTGTCCAAATTGGCTTCAGTAAGGTCGGTATGATAAAAACTCGATTCCATTAGCTCCATCTTACGTAGGTCGACCTTTTTCATTTTCGCGTCGGAAAAGTCGGCGTTATATATTTTGGCGTCCCTAAAATTACATTCTTCAAGGAAGGCCTTTCTAAATTTAACGTTATGGAGAGCGGTGTGGTGAAAGTCACCTCCGGAAAAAGTTAATCCGCTGAAATCGAAGTTGGACAAATCAAGTCCGGGAAAATCCATTCCGACAAAATTCTCCTACCCTTTTTCCTCAATCATAAATTTAAGTTGTTTAATCGTTAAATTAGCCACTCAGGATTCCTTAAAGTTTGCAAAACAAATCACAGATTAACAGGATAATAGGGAAACCCACTTTTCACAGCAGCAAAATTAAAAAAGTGCCAAAAAATTAATATGTTACGCCAGAACCTGACTCGGATTTGAGAATTTTCAAAAAGCCTTTCGACCTTTTAAGTTCCCATATTAGATAGAGATAAAAGGGGGTGTACTCGAACCAGGCAATCCAAACGGAATATTGAGTAAGGTCCTGATAGTCAAAATAAAAGTCGAGATAGTACAACCCGACCAGCCCGGTAAGAAGTATCAGCGACCTCGAGTGGAATAGACATAAAAAAGGTATGACCCAGCATAGGTACCAGGGATTCTGTACGGGACTGATAAGAAATAAGAGGGTCATGACTATGAAAAGATTTCGTACCCACTCTTCAGTAGAGTCTGCATCTGGAATATTTTTAATTAGCAAGGTGGCAACCGATCCCAGAACAACTAAAGCCATGATACTTTTGCCAAGTATCATGCTGTTACCGAAAACCGGAATCTCCGCATCAACTCCCAGCTCAATAATGTCTTTGAGAAAATATAGCAGTAGAGCGAACAGGCTGTCGTTGCTTTGCCAATACATGCTATAGGTTTTTAATCCTTCAAAGGCTTTCTCGCCAATACCGATAAAAGGCAGGTAGCAGACGCCAACGACTGCACAAAATAAAAATAACTGGAGAGCAGGAGTCCTTGCGTCACCATTTCCTTTTTGACGCGCGAGCATCCAGGATTTCTGAAGATAAAAGGGGAGCAGAATTCCGGAATACAATTTCCCAAGAACGCTTAGAGCGAGGAAGAAAATGGATCCCGTCATGCGCCCGCGTACCAGAAAATATACTGAAACACATAGACAAGAGATGCCGATAATGTCCAGATGCGTGGAGTTGAATGTTTCCTTGAGGATCAACGGTGACCAGAAATAAACGAGGCTGAAATTTTGATTGAGATTCAACGATCTCAAAGTGAGTACGATGAACACCATTCCCATTAAATCGAATGCAAGAAATAATATTCGCAGGGTAACTATGCTGTCTGCTTTTATATGTTGCGAAAGACGAAACACAATCTGTGCTAGGGGTGGATAAATAGTGGGCACATCGGCGTGGTTGATACGCTCCATGAACCGGAGAGCCGTATCATGTTCCCATTTCAAGTCGTTGAGAATAGCCAATTCATTTTGACTCTGCTCATCGTAACGCGAATTGAAATATACAGGCTCCTGAATTTTTAGAGATTTATATTCGCTGATTTCATCCGGAGCGAATTTAAAAGGATTGATCCCATGAGCAAATACTTTACCATCCCAAAGGTAACGGTAGACATCGTCTTCCTGAATTTGCTGGGAAGGAAGAATGGCGGCACGAAATAACAATCCGAAAACGATGAGCGTCCAGAATGTTTTCTGGTTCCAGGCAGATTTAAAAATATGAGCACAGGCCAGCGCATAAAGAACGAATAGGGAAAAGTAAATAAAAAGATACTCAAGGATGGGTCGCTCGGAGTAACCCTCGCCCCAGTTGAAATCTTTCGACAAACCAGTCAATCCCAGATAAAGAATCAGGCTCAGCAAGCCAAGGGCAGGAAGGTAGGAGCGTGAGGTCATAATCTGTTAATGGTGGTTTGGAAAGGATGGGAAGCCAACTCTATTTATGTGGAGTCTGAGCCAGCTCGCCGTGTTGCTGGATAATATCCAGTTTGTTTTTAGCGAATTGGGAGAGGTGATCAAAAATTTCCGCGAGGTTTCTGTGGACGTTTGGAAAAAGTCGTAATAGTCGCCGCCGACCACCTTGGCAGGCAGGGCCTTGGCGGCAAACAGGAAATTATCGTGTTTGGGAGGAAATTCCGGAAGAAAACTTTTCTGAACGGGCTGAGCAAATTCCATATCCTTTTCTAGGCGCTGGTTTTCCATAAGCGCTTCATGCATGTGTGCGTTCCGTATGGCGAGAGCGGCGCTACCACAGAACAGGGCGAACAGGTCTTTATCTCTTTCTGAGAATGTTTTCTTATGTTCCTTGCTATATATGATCTGGCAGACCCCTATGATTTTATCTTTTGCCTTGAGTGGTGAACACACCAGAACGCCGGTATTGAATCCGGTTTTTTTGTCGTAAGCCGGGTTGAATTTGGGATGAGTGTAGGCATCGTCAAGAATCAGAGAGTCGCCCGTTTCCACGACCATTCCGGCAATGCCCTGTCCGACTTTCAGCCGGGCCATACTTTTGATCTCAGTCGAAACGTCACTCAAGGCCACCTGAAAGACCAGTTCATTGGTTTCTTCATCCAGCAGTAACAAACTACAGGCATCCGCTTTCATAACGGTCCTGGCAATTTCCATGATGCTGTCGAGTAGTTTGCCGAGATTAAGTTCCGAGTTGAGAAGAGAAGTGATCTGATAGCAGGTTTCCAGTTGGGTGACGCGTTCCTTAAGTTCGAGAATTTCTTCTTTAGTCTCAGCCATGTCACCTATAGCGGAGCAGAAGGAAATACAATTCCTTACTGACCGGGAAAAGTTAGCGGATGTGGCACATTGAAAAATATCTTTATATTATCGAGTAACATAGCTAAAATGGGAGTAGGATTCAAACTATAAAAAGTTTTGCCCATTTAGATTGATGAATCAAACGAAACGAAAAGGTTGGACAAGCATTCGCTCCGTGTTGGGAGGTTCGTTGACCCGGCCCGATTCTGAAGATCCTCAATCGCTTGCATGGTATGACTTTCAGTGGAAACTTATCGTCGGTGAAGACCTGACAGCGGTGACGCAGGTCAATAAGTTGTCAGCGAAAAGTTTGTTTGTTACCGTGTCCGATAAAAAATGGTTTCCGGCACTGAAGTCCTTTCGCAAAAAAATTATTGCTGAGATAAATCAGAGTGCAGGATCAGTTCTGATAAGCAGAATTGTTTTTCAGGAGGGCACCATCGTTAATCCAGTTACGGATGATACCCAGGTAGCGCGGAAGCAGTATTCTCTGGAACAAAAGAAAATAGAAGGAACAGAAGTTATGGCAAAAGACGAAAGCTTACGAAATATCCTTGATCGCATCAGTAGTAAACTTCAGATAGCTCCACTTGCTCTGATGTTGCTCTTTGTTTCCAATTGCACGACTTTGCCCGTTGAGCAGAGTTCTGGAAATATCGATTTATCTGGCTCCTATGCGGTGAGAGTCGCTGAGAAGATGTCTGCGGAGCAAACCGGAGTTGCGGTTCGAGACCCGCGATCTTATTACCATTATTTTATGGCTTTGAACGAAATTCGCCACCATCAGTTTGGGAAAGCGGCGGATAATTTTCGCAAATTGGTCGAATTTGATAAAGGGGACTCGCAATTTTACCGCCAACTGGCCATGAATCTGCTTCGTGCCGGGAAGGTAGACGATGCTTACAAGGCTTTGGAAGAGTCCTTGCACCATTTTCCTGCCAATCCTGAGCTGAATATGATGATCGGAGATATTCTTGACGGACGGGAAGAGTATGAACGGGCGCTCACTCATTATCAGCGTGTGATTCAGACCGAGCCGGGTTCTGCGAGAGCCCATCTTCTTCGCGGTG
>Ga0208522_1001069_pt1 | contig 17881 bp, 15 predicted proteins | sample ETNtaG_25_FD_185763 | JGI IMG/M metagenome (GOLD analysis project Ga0208522, IMG submission 185763) | Marine microbial and viral communities from oxygen minimum zone, Eastern Pacific Ocean - ETNP201302SV86 (SPAdes) (version 2) | ecosystem: Environmental > Aquatic > Marine > Oceanic ... | reverse complement strand
AGTGCTTCTGGTAAACCATACCAATGTTCCATTGTAGTAAGACCTAATCTAGCAGTTTCTAGAACATCCATCCATGCTACATCCATTTGAGCATGATGGCATGCAGATCCAAGTCCATGTTTATTATTTTCTTTTAGCGCAGCTTCAAAAATATCTGGTCTAGCACCTCCAAATTTTATTCCATCAGCACCATTTTCTGCATTTTTTTTAACCCATGCTGTAGCCTCTTCTGGAGAATTTATTCCATCTGAGCCAAACCCGTTTTCTGAACCTTGTCCAAACCATGTATAAGCAAGAATTCTTGGAGCTGTAATTTTATTTTTTCTACTATCTTCTTTTTGTTTGAGCACCCATTTTAAACCGTTTCCGCATCCAGGGTCACGAATGGTTGTTATCCCATGAGCCATCCATAGTTTATAAACATAATCTGCTCTTCCTCTGGTTGTTTCACCAATATGACCATGCATATCAATAAAGCCAGGTAATAGATACATGCCGTGAGCATTAATTTCTTTTGCACCTTTTATTGCTTTGGGTCTTCTGTTTTCATTAATTTCAAGACCTGGGAACCCAACACTTCTTATGTTTACTATTTTGTTGTCTTCAACTACTACATCTACTGGTCCTATTGGAGGCGCTCCATTACCATTGATTAGTGTTGCGCCCCTTATAATTAATTGTTCAAAAGGACCCTCTCCTCTAAAACGTTCAGGAGCTTCTGCTATCTGGCTGATAGAAAAGTTGTAATAAAATAAATTGATTAGGGTAATTAGTAATATCTTTTTCATTTTGTTAAATAATTTATTAGGTTAATTATTTTCCAGGAACACTTATGTTACTTCCTAGAAATAGCGCATTTAAAAACAACTTGTTGGTTCCATACCAAGAACCTCTAAAATTTGGATTATCAGCAAATAAAACAACTCTACCACTTCCAATTTTTGAAACTATTAGAGATGCGGATGACTTCAAATAATTTTCCATATTTTTCTTGGAAATATATCCATCAATGTGAGGGTCTTTTGTATAAACAGCAACATTAGAATAATAATTTTTTGAAGGTTTTATAAAAACATTGTTGTTTTTATAAACTGGAATTTGATCATCCCTATATCCAAATGCAAGGGGATGAGTCCTGTCAAGATCTACTTTAAAAATAGCTCCTCCTAGTCTTTCTCTGCCAATATGTTCACCAGCATCAACATATCTTCTCCTTTCATTTTTTAATGAATCTTTATGTGTTACTAATGATTCATTAACTAATTTTTTATCAATTGCCCATTTAGAAGCATTTGCTATTGTAATAAGTGTATTTCCTTTAGAAACCCATCTCTTTATTTTATTTACAGTTGTTGAATCTAGCTGACTATATGCTGACACAATAACTAAGGAGTTGTATTTGTCCAAACTTGTTCTTTCAAACTGGTTCATTTTAATTTTGGTAATTGGCATATTAACTCTTGTGTCTAAAAGATGCCAAACTTCTCCTGCTTCATATGAATTAACACCCTCACCAACTAGAAGAGCTGCTTTTACATTTTTTACAACCCTAAAATTATTACTACCTAAATCAATACCTTTTATACTAAAACCAGTAGAGGTTTGATAAATTGGGACATTATATTTTTTTTGTGAATTTAAAACTATAGTATATAACTCATCAGAAGACACCTTCTGCTTACTTACAGGAATTAGGATTGTTCCATAATTAAATGATTTTATTGATTCATTTGTATTAATTGTCAACGGCTTAAAAGCAGAATATGCAACAACTCCCTTTGATTGTAAATATGCTAGAGTAGCTGGAGAGTTATAATCATCCCAGTCTATCAAATATGCATAGTCTGATTTACTAACTAAGTTTACCTTAACAACATCCTTTGTGTCTAATATCTCACTTCCTAGATTATATGACTTCAATCCTTTATGCTTCATATTATAGAAGTTAGAAACACTCCATGCTGAGGCATCATAAAAAACACTGTCTCGATACTTGTTATAGGTTTCAAAAACATTCTTAACCATTCTTGATTGGGTTTGATCTACAGGGACAACGTACCGGTTGCCTTTTTTATAAACCTTTATCTTGTGTAATAACAAGTTCTCAATAAAGGCTTTGTTTCTATTTTGATCGTATAGATCACCAAATTCGTATGCTTTAATTTTATCTTTTGCAACATCTGTTAGAGCAGATTTAAAGAAATCCTTTTGATAATCTCTTAGTGTAGTTTTATTCTCAACAGAAGCTTTTACAGTTGCAATACTTGATAGATATTGATTTCGTATAGTAAAACCAAATGATATTGTTCCATAATTAGTTTCTTGCAAATGCCCTCTTGAGCTTGCCTGTTCAAATAGTATTCCAAGTCCACCATGTAAGTCTAAGTATGATGATCCATATCCAGGATATGTGCCATCAAATGATTCTTTTGTATAGTAAAATGTTCCTATACTATCCATTGCTTTTTGATAGTATGTAGCAAAAAGTGAGTTTAAATCCTCATAGTTTTCTTTTGGCATTAGTGGTTTATCAGAAGCATTATCTTTCATAGGCTCAAAAAAGTAATTGCTATTTGTTCCCATTTCATGAAAATCTGTAACGACATTAGGGTACCATGTATGAAACCATGTCAATTTCCCTTTACTCTCAGGATTTACGGCTAAAAGCCAATCACGATTTAAATCAAACCAGTAGTGATTAGTTCTACCCCTTGGCCAAGTTTCATTATGCTCAGCATCATTTCCATCAGAAACTAGATTTATAGATTTAAATTGATTTGCCCATTGCGTATGCCTATCTCTTCCATCAGGATTAATTGTAGGATCAACAAATACTACTGATTCATTTCTGAAGGTATTAATTGTTTTATTTTTTGATGCAACAAGCGTATAGGCTGTAAGCATAGCTGCTTCTGAACTTGAAGGTTCATTTCCGTGTACATTATATCCAAGATTTATTACTATAGGTAGACTTTCATCAGCGTTTACTTCAGCATTAGGATCTGTATATTTTAAATGTTCTTGTCTTATTGATTCTATGTTAGTTAAATTATCTTCAGATGAAATACAAAGCAACACTAATTTTCTTCCCTCATGAGTCTTTCCATAAGTTATCAAATTTGCTCTAGGAGAGGTATTTGAAAGATAGTTTAGATAAGCTACAATTAGATCATGTCTTGTGTGTTGGAATCCAATTTCATATCCTAGGAATTCTTCAGGGCTGCTAATTGAATTGTCATAAGGTCCATTATTTTCTAAAAAATAATCTTGACTGTTTATAGTATTAGTAAAAAGAAAAACTAATAATACGTATTGAAAAAATATTCTTATTTGCATAAATCTAAATTTTAGGGGTAATGATAAAAATACTAATTAAATTTAATTGAAAATTAAAAAGTATAGTATTTTTGATATATATAGTATAAAATGAATAGATTTTTTCTTGTTTTATTCAGCTTGTTGCTTATCCTAAATTGTGAAAACAAAAAAAGGTATGACAAGAGTTTTACTCCTTTTCAAAAAGAAATGAATGAATTCTTTAAGGATGCTTCTATTTCACCACTTAAAGAAAAAGATCTAAAAAATTTCAAGGGATTAGATTTTTTTGCCTTTGATTCTAGCTATGTTGTTAATGCTGCCTTGACTAGAACTCCAGAGGAGAAATCTTTTAAGATGAAAACTACAACTGACAGACTTCCAGAATATGTTAAGCATGGAATCGTAACCTTTGATTTATTTGACAAGAGCTATAGTTTAAATATCTATAGAAATTTAGATATAATAGATAGAGATGGATATGAAGATTATTTATTCCTTCCTTTTTTAGATGATACAAATGGAGATGAATCTTACGGGGGTGGTAGATACATTGATCTTGATGTAACAGAAGATGATAGTTTAGTAATTGATTTTAATAGTGCCTATAATCCCTACTGCACCTATAATGAAAAATATTCCTGTCCAATTGTTCCTAGAGAAAACTATTTGCCAATAAAAATTAACGCAGGTGTTAAGGCTTTTTCAAAGAACTAGTTCTTTTCCATCTATATATAAATAGCAAGAATATAAGAAGCACATTTGTAAAGAAGATGATTGGGTTAGACCAAGGTATCCCGTCAAACTGATAATCTGATATAGGCCAAAGTATTGGTGTAGGGAAGAACTCAACGCTGTGGGTGAAAAAATCTAATATTATATGGGCAGGCCAAGCAAGCATTGGAAAAGCAAACTCCTTATTGATCTTATAAACAATAAAAATAATAATTGAGGCTATAACTAGGCTGTGTGAAATGTCATATAGGCTATATACCCATTCAGGTATTTCAGACCTTGAAGGTCTGCCACCTCTGGTTGTAAAAACTAATAGGTATAAGAAATAAATACCAAAAGAAAATAAATCTGGCAGTGCTCCAAACAAAAAAGAATACCATCTGTATTTTCTATATCCAAAGAGGCCTTTGCCCCATAATGCATGACTTAGTGTATCCATTATTTATAGATTTTTAGCAATGTATATTCCAATAAAGACTGCGATTAACCCAACTACAATACTACTTATTGTATAAATTGAAAACTGCATGATATCACCTGTTTTTAAAAGCTGAAAATTCTCATTTGCAAAAGCTGAAAAAGTAGTGAATCCACCACAAAAACCTGTGGCAAGTAACAGGACTTGGTTTTGGCTCAATGAATTTTCTTTTGCAGCATAGCCAAGTATTAATCCAATCAGTAGACTTCCAATAATATTTACTGTAAATGTGCCAATAGGAAAACTGCCCAAACTAGAATTTAAATACTTGCCAATAAGATAACGAAGACCACTACCGAAACCACCACCTATGAAAACTAAAAGAAAATTTTTCATCGCCCAAATATATTAAATTTTTCTGCATTAATTTATTTATTAAAATACTGTTAATAGTGGTTTTAAAATTATTTACTCTACAGAAAAATTTATACATTAGATTTTCAACAAAAAAACTAAAAACTTATGAGAATTAAATCGTTATTAATTGCAATTTTTATTTCAGCTTTTCTATTGAATTGTACTACTGAAAAGGGAGATTATTATACACCTTCTAGTGAAAATGAATTTGAATATAAGATAGACCAATTTGCTGATCTTAAAATTATAAGATATCAAATTCCAGGATGGGATGAGTTAACGCTAAAAGAAAAAAAATTAGTTTATTACTTAACTCAAGCAGGTCTTTCAGGCAGAGATATAATGTATGATCAAAACTACAGACATAATCTTGCTATTAGATCAGCTCTAGAGAATATATACACTAACTATACTGGAGATAGATCCTCTGATGACTGGATGGAATTTGAAACCTATTTAAAAAGAGTTTGGTTTAGCAATGGCATCCATCATCACTATTCTAATGATAAATTAAAGCCAGGCTTCTCATCAGATTATTTAAGTGAATTAATGGAAGCTACAGCGACAGAATTAATTGCAGAAGCATTTGAAGTAATATTTAATGATAAGGATTCTAAAAAAGTAAACTTATCTAAAGATGCTGATAACGTACTGCTTTCTGCTGTTAACTTTTATGGTCCTGATGTTACATCTAATGATGTAGAATCATTTTATGCTGAAGTTAAATCGCCAGACCCAACCAAACCACTTTCACATGGATTAAATTCCAAGCTTGTAAAGGAAGATGGTGTTTTAAAGGAGATAACCTATAAGTCTGGAGGATTATATGGCGAAGCTATTGACCAAATTACTAAATGGTTAAGTTTAGCAGTAGATGTTGCTGAAAATAAACCTCAAGAAGATGCTCTTAGATTACTGATTGAATATTATAATACTGGTGACTTACAAACATGGGATGATTATAACGTAGCTTGGACTGGAGCAACGGATGGAAATATAGATTACATTAATAGTTTTATAGAAGTTTACAATGATCCTTTAGGATATCGTGGTTCTTATGAGAATATAGTACAAATCAACGATTTTGATATGTCTAGAAAGATGTCAGTTCTATCTGAAAATGCTCAGTGGTTTGAAGATAATTCACCGCTAATAGAAGAGCATAAAAAGAAAGAGGTAGTAGGGGTTACTTACAAAACAGTTAATGTTGCTGGGGAATCAGGAGATGCATCACCTAGTACTCCAATAGGAGTAAATCTTCCAAATGCAAACTGGATTAGAGCTTCTGTTGGAAGCAAATCAGTTTCACTAGGAAATATAATTCATGCCTATAATAATTCAGGATCTTCAGGAAGATTAAAAGAATTTGCTCATGATGATAAGGAGTATGATCTTGAAATAGAGCATGGCCAGCTTGGAGACAAGCTACACACAGCTCTTCACGAGGTTGTAGGACATGCTTCAGGTCAAATAAATCCTGGAGTAGGAACGCCAAAAGAAACATTGAAAAATTATAGTTCTACAATGGAAGAGGGTAGAGCAGATTTAATAGGATTATATTACCTATATCACCCAAAACTACAAGAGCTAGGCTTAGTAGAGGATTGGAAAGCGCTAGGCACTGCAGCTTATGATGGGTACATTAGAAATGGTTTAATAACTCAGCTTATTAGATTAGAATTGGGTGCTGATGTTGAAGAGTCCCATATGAGAAACAGGCAATGGGTTAGTGCATGGGCTTATGAAAAAGGAAAACCAGAAAATGTTATCGAGCAAGTTAAAAGAGATGGTAACACCTATTATAATATTAATGATTATGATAGATTACGAGAGATTTTTGGAGACCTTTTAAGAGAAACGCAAAGGATTAAATCTGAAGGTGATTTTCAGGCTGCTCAAGATTTAGTTGAAGGATATGGAGTAAAAGTTGATCAAGAAATTCATGCAGAGATATTAAAGAGGAATGAGCAATTTACTGGCGCAGCTTATGGAGGGTTTGTAAATCCTGAATTGACTCCTATAACTGATAGTGAAGGAAATATCAATGACATCGAGGTAAGGTATGTTAATTCTTTTGAGTATCAGATGATGAAATATGCTGAGAACTATAGTTTTTTAGTAGAGGATTAATACTTAAATGAAAAAGTACTTTATTGCAGCAATTAGACCTATAAAACATATAAAAGCTAGTAAGACCCAAATACTGCCTTTATAGTATTTTTGATGAAGTTTATAGTCTTTTTTATAAGCTATGGCCAGTAATATAGAAAAACCAATTATAAATAAAATTGCAAATACTATTTGACCTTTACTAAACATATATTTTTTTAGCGAAACTAATAAATTAATACATAAAATATTTAAAAATGAAAGATAAAATTTTAGCAGTTAAAAAGTTTCATGAGACTTTTAAAATAGGATATTTAAATTCGCCGGAAGCAGATTTAGGAATTAAAAAAAATACCCTTAGACATAAATTGATGAAAGAAGAAAATGATGAGTATTTTGAAGCTGCAAATAATGGAGATTTAGTAGAGGTAGCTGATGCATTGGGGGACATGTTATATATTTTATGTGGAACAATTCTAGAGCATGGTATGGAGCATAAAATAGAAGAAGTATTTGATGAAATTCAAAGAAGCAACATGAGTAAGTTGTCTGAAAGTGGCACTCCTATTTACCGCCAGGATGGAAAGATATTAAAAGGCCCAAATTATTTTAAGCCAAAGATTGCTGAAATATTAAATAGGTAATTAAACTTTATATCTCCAGTTGTGAGGATCTTCTACTTTATTAGTCTGGATGTTTACTAGACTTTTTTTAAGTTTCTTAGCATAAGAATCATCAATTTCAGGTAGGGTAAAAAGTTCATCTTTATGCTCAAATTCACAAATCTCACTAACTACCGCTGCAGTTCCTGTACCAAAAATTTCTTTTAATGAGTTGTTTCTAGAAGCTTCTTTTATTTCATCTACTGTGATTCTTCTAACATCAACATCTATTCCTTGATCTTTTGCAATTTGTATTATACTTTTTCTTGTTACCCCATCAAGAATTGTATCTGTGGTTGGAGCAGTAATTAGCTTTTCTCCAATTCTAAAAAAAACATTCATTGTGCCAGCTTCTTCTAGATATTTATGCTGATTTGAATCTGTCCAAATGATTTGTTGAAATCCTTTTTCTTTTGCAAGATTAGTAGGATAAAATTGTCCCGCATAATTTCCAGCTGCTTTTGCAAAACCTATACCACCACTTGCTGCTCTACTATATTTATCTGCAATGATAACTTTAACTTTTCCTTTGTAATAAGGTGTTGCAGGTGCACATATAATCATAAATTTGTAGTTTTTTGAGGGTGAGGCCTGTATTGCATATTCATTACCAATGACAAATGGGCGAACATATAATGCACTTCCTTCATCTTTTTTTACCCATTCCTTGTCTAGATTTAATAGTTTTTTTAGAGCATCAAAAAAAAGTTCTTCTGGAAATTCAGGAATGGCTAATCTGACCGATGATTTATTGAATCTTTCAAAGTTTTCTTTTGGCCTAAACAACCATACTTCATCATTGGAATCTTTATAAGCCTTCATCCCTTCAAAAATGGCTTGACCATAATGAAAAACGCTTGCGGAAGGTTCAACTGATATAGATTGATAGGGACGTATTCTTGGATTTTGCCATTTCCCATTTATATAATCACATTCAAACATATGATCAGAAAATACTGATCCAAAAGAAAAATTGCTAAAATCAACTTGGTCAATTTTACTTTTATTTGCTTGCGAAATTTGTATATCTAAACTCAATAGTATTGAATAAAAACTTTTGCAAAATTACATATTTATAATTAAAAAAATGTTCAATGTATTAAGAATCAATTTTTGAAATTATATATTTATCATCTTGAATTTTTCTTGATGAAGGATTTAGTTTTAAATTTGCGAATCTTAAGGATGCTGTTAAAGATATAATAAGGTGACAATTTGACATTTTATTTAATATTGGCAGTACTTTTGCTATGGGTATATCAAATGATTATAATTTATTATTAATATGAGTAAAAAAAGATCTAAAAAAATTGAAGAGCCAATAAAGGAAGATCCTACAATAAAAGAGGATAATCAACAATTGGAAGATAAATCTAATGTAGATGAGTTACAATTAGAGAAAGAGAAATTTCTAAGACTCTTTGCAGAATTTGAAAACTATAAGAAAAGAACTGCAAGGGAGAGAATTGAACTATTCACAACTGCTAGCGAAGAGGTTATGACATCTTTACTGTCAATTTTAGATGATTTTGATAGAGCTGGTGCAGAAATTGAAAAAAATAAGAATAATGAAATATTCAAGGGAGTCATTTTAATTCAGAACAAGTTTAAGGATATTCTAATTTCAAAGGGATTAAGTTTGATAGAGGTTAAAAAGGGAGATGAATTTAATGCAGATAATCATGAGGCTGTTACTCAAATCGAAGCACCTAATGCTAAGCTTAAGGGTAAGATTATTGATGTTATAGAAAAGGGATATAAATTGGGAGAAAAAGTTATAAGATACCCAAAAGTAGTTATAGGTAAATAAAATGAAAGAAGATTATTATAAAACATTAGGGGTTAGTAAAAGCGCTAGTTCGGGTGAGATAAAAAAAGCCTATAGAAAGATGGCTATAAAGTATCACCCTGATAAAAATCCAAATGATAAAGCTGCAGAGGATAAATTTAAGGAAGCTGCTGAAGCATATGAAGTATTAAGTAGTCCTGAGAAGAAAGCTAAATATGATCAATTTGGTCATCAAGCCTTTCAAAATGGCGGAGCTGGATTTAGTGGCGGAATGAACATGGATGATATCTTTAGTCAGTTTGGAGATATTTTTGGAAGTGCATTTGGTGGAGGATTTGGCGGTTTTGGTGGACAAAGACAAAGAGTTGTAAGAGGGAGTAATTTGCGTGTAAGGGTTAACTTAACACTAGAAGAAATTTCTAAAGGAGTTGACAAAAAGATTAAAGTAAAGAGAAGGGTAAAAGCACCAGGAGCAACCTTTAAAACATGTCCAACATGTAATGGTAATGGTCAGGTTACCAGAGTCACAAGTACAATTCTTGGAAGAATGCAGACTTCTTCAACATGTGAATCTTGTGGAGGGGCTGGTCAAACTTTAGATAATAGACCAAAAGATGCAGATGTCCATGGTCTTATGATAAAGGAAGAGACGGTAAATATTCCTATTCCAGCAGGTGTTGTAGATGAAATGCAATTAAAAGTTAGTGGCAAAGGAAATGAAGCTCCTGGTAATGGAATAAATGGAGATCTTTTAGTGGTTATTAATGAGATTCCTCATGAAAAACTTCAGAGAGAAGGAGATAATCTTCATTATGAATTATATGTAAGCATGCCTGATGCAATTTTAGGAACGGGTAAAGAAATAAACACAGTAACTGGAAAGGTTAGAATAAAAATAGATCCAGGGATGCAATCTGGAAAAATTTTAAGATTAAGAGGTAAAGGTATACCTAATATAAATGGCTATGCAACTGGAGATCTATTAGTGCACGTCAATGTCTGGACTCCAAAAACACTAAATAAAAAACAAAAACAGTTTTTTGAGTCTATGAAGGATGATGAGCATTTTGATCCTAAACCAGAAAGGTCTGACAAGTCTTTTTTTGATAGAGTAAAGGACATGTTCTCTTAAAATATTCAATCACAATTTTTTCATAATTCTTTCTGATAATCATTATAATTTAGATAGAGACAGTTATCTTTATGGACTAGATTTTTTAGTATAATATGGAAAATTTATTGGTAGTTGATTCAGTATCAAAGACTTTTGCTAATCACAAAGCATTAAATAATGTTTCTATTAGTATTCCTAAGGGAAGTATTTTTGGTTTATTAGGCCCAAATGGTGCTGGAAAAACAACACTTATTAGAATTATTAATCAAATTATTATTCCTGATTCTGGAAATGTGTTTTTAGACAATGAATCTCTTAAACCACTTCATATAAAAGACATTGGATATTTACCAGAAGAAAGAGGGTTATACCCCAAGATGAAAGTTGGTGAACAAGCACTTTATTTAGCTCAATTAAAAGGCATGACAAAATTAGATGCAAAAAAACAGCTAAAATATTGGTTTGAAAAATTTGATATTGGAGAATGGTGGGGCAAAAAAGTTGTTGAGCTATCAAAAGGAATGGCTCAGAAAGTACAGTTTATAGTAACAGTTCTGCATCGTCCAAAGCTATTGATATTTGATGAGCCTTTTTCAGGGTTTGATCCAATAAATGCAAATTTAATAAAGGACGAAATTCTTAATTTAAGAAATGAAGGAGCAACTGTTATTTTTTCAACTCATAGAATGGAATCAGTTGAAGAATTATGTGATCACATTGCACTAATTAATAAATCAAATAAAATTTTAGATGGTAAGTTAGATGAAATCAAAAGAGAATATCAAACAAATACATTTGAAGTTGGACTAATCACTAACAGAAAATCTGAGATAGAAAAAGAAATAAAAAATAGCTTTCATACTTCAAAACCAACTTTTAAAGGTTTAGGTGATAATTTAAGATTAAATATTTTGTTAAAAGAATCTCAAACATCTGATGAACTTTTAAGTTTTTTAGTGAAAAAGGCAAAGATTCAACATTTTAAGGAGGTTATACCTAGTGCAAATGATATTTTTATTAAATCAGTTAAAGAAAATTGATTATGGGGAATCTTGGACTAATTATTGAGAGAGAATATTTAAATAAGGTTACAAATAAATCTTTTATTCTTGCTACATTTTTAACTCCTTTAATAATTGTGGGATTTTCATTATTCATTGGATATCTAACAAGTGTAAATAATGATACAGTTAAAAATATTTCAGTAGTTGATCAATCAGGGTACTTTACAAATTCTTTAAATAATTCTGATGATTTAAATTTTCATTTTATTGATGATTTTGATCTAGAAGAAGCAAAACTAATTTCAAAAACTAAATCTGACTACGGATTATTATTTATACCATACTATGATGATTTAAACCAAATTGCAGATTCAATCATGTTCATATCTGAAGATGCACCTTCAATAGCTATAATTTCAAGAATTGAAGGAAAAATAGAAAGACTTTTAACAAACAGAAACTTTGAAAAGGTTGGCTTAGATATTGAAAAGATTAACAAATCTAAAATCAATATAAATTTATATCAAGAGAGTTTTGAAGGTGAAGAAACCACAAAAATGGATGGGATTATAAAACTTATCTTTGGAATGGTTTTAGGTATGCTTTTATATATATTCATTTTTGCATACGGAAGTATGATTATGATGAGTGTAATTGAAGAAAAGACTAGTAGGATTGTCGAAATAATGATTTCTTCTGTAAAACCATTTCAGTTAATGATGGGAAAAATTTTAGGGACTTCGTTAGCTGGTTTAACTCAATTTTTAGTTTGGACAATTTTGATAGTCATGTTTTCATATCTTATGACAGCTATTTTTGGCATAGAAACATCTACACAAAACAGTGAATTATTATTAAGCTCTTCTGGAAATATGAATATGAACACAGAAGCATTAGATGCGATATCTGCTTTTATTAATCTTCCGCTAACTAATATTATTGTTGCTTTTCTGATATACTTTATAGGTGGTTATTTATTGTATGCATCATTATTTGCAGCAATTGGAGCAGCGGTAGATAATCAGACAGATGCTCAACAATTTGTAATGCCTATTACTATTATTTTAATATTGGCTCTTTATGTAGGTATATTTACTATTCCTGAGGATCCAAATGGAACAGTTGCAATAATCTTTTCATATATACCTTTTACTTCTCCCGTGGTCATGCTTATGAGAATTCCGAACGGAGTTCCTATTTATGAACAAATTATTTCAATAATAATTTTATATTTAACTTTTACGTTATGTATATGGTTTGCAGCCAAGATTTATAGAGTTGGAATACTCATGTATGGAAAAAAACCTAGCTATAAAGAGTTAATTAAGTGGCTTAAATATTAATTTTAGGTATGTCAAAAATATTAATTGTAGAAGACGAGGCATCAATAAGAAGGGTTTTAGTCAAAATCCTATCAGAAGAAGATAAATCTCATGAAATATATGAGGCTGAAGATGGTTTAATAGCCTTAAACAAGATTAAAAAAGAAAATTTTGATCTTGTTCTTTGTGATATAAAAATGCCAAAAATGGATGGAATAGAAGTATTAGAATTTACGAAGAAAATTAAGCCAGAAATTCCTATAGTTATGATCTCTGGCCATGGCGATTTAGATACAGCAGTAGATTCAATGAGAAAAGGAGCATATGATTACATCTCAAAACCTCCTGATTTAAATAGACTATTGAACACTGTCAGAAACGCAATTGATAAGAAAAATTTGACTTTAGAAAATACTCTTTTAAAGAGAAAAATTATTAGTTCTTTCGAGATGATTGGAGAAAGCAAAGAATTAAATAAAATCAGAGATCTTATAAAAAAAGTTGCGATTACTGATGCAAAAATACTGATCGCTGGTCCTAATGGAGCAGGAAAGGAACTTGTAGCTAGATCTATTCATAGTACAAGTAATAGGGCTCATAACCCTTTAATAGAAGTTAATTGCGCTGCTATTCCTGGTGAATTAATTGAAAGTGAACTCTTTGGTCATGTAAAAGGTTCTTTTACTGGAGCAATTAAGGACAAAACAGGTAAGTTTGAAGCAGCTAATAATGGAACAATTTTTCTTGATGAAGTTGGTGATATGAGTCTTTCTGCACAAGCAAAGGTCTTAAGAGTTCTTCAAGATAATTGTATTCAAAAAGTAGGAGGTGGTAAAGACATTAAAATTGATGTTAGGGTAATTGCAGCTACTAATAAAGATTTAAAAAAAGAAATTGAAAAAGGTAAATTTAGAGAAGATTTATTCCATCGACTTGCGGTAATTATTATAAATGTTCCTTCTCTTAAAGAAAGAAGAAATGATATTCCATTGCTAATAAATTATTTTTCAACTAATATATCAAAGGCTCAAGGAACCAAAGAGAAGAAATTCTCTAAATCTGCAGTAAAATTATTAAAATCAATGAATTGGACTGGTAATGTTAGAGAATTAAGAAATGTAGTAGAGAGATTAATTATTCTTGGTGATGAAAAGGAAATTTCTGAAAAGAATGTTAAACAATTTGCTAAATAATTGACTTTACAATGAAAAACATTTTATTTATATTTTTCTTATCTATTAATATTTTCTCTCAAAATGATACAGAGAATATTAGAGCTATATATAATAATTCTCTTACAAATGGTAAGAGTTATCAATGGCTAGATTATCTTTCTAACCAGATTGGTGGACGTCTTTCAGGGTCCTTAAATGCTGAAAAGGCAGTTTATTGGACTAAATCTGAGCTTGAAAAAATAGGCTTAGATAAGGTTTGGTTACAACCTGTTATGGTGCCAAAGTGGGTAAGAGGGACGCCTGAATTTGCATATATTGAGAGTAAGCCTGGAAAAACAACCAATGTAAATATATGTGCACTTGGAGGATCTATAGCTACACCTGCTAGTGGCTTGAAGGCAAATATTATCGAGGTAAAAGACTTTCAAGAATTAGAACAACTTGGCAGGGAAAATATTGAGGGGAAAATAGTTTTCTATAATAGACCAATGGAAAAAACATTAATTGATACATTCAGGTCATATGGTGGCTGTGTTAATCAAAGGTATGAAGGTGCTGTACATGCAAGCAAATATGGTGCTGTTGGAGTAATTGTTAGATCTATGAATTTATTAATTGATGATTTGCCTCATACAGGAAGCATGACTTATGATAATGTCCCTGTTCAGGACAGAATTCCATCTGCTGCAATAAGCACAAATGATGCAGAACTACTCAGTACAATGTTAAAATTAGATAATAATATCAAATTTTATTTTAAACAAAATTGTAAGCAATTTAAGGATGTCTTGTCTTATAATGTAATCGGTGAATTAACTGGAAGTGAATATCCTAATGAGCATATATTAGTTGGAGGGCATTTAGATTCTTGGGATTTAGGTGATGGATCACATGATGATGGGGCAGGATGCGTTCAATCTATGGATGTCATAAGATTATTAAAATTATCAGACATCAAACCAAAAAGGACTATTCGTGTGGTTTTATTTATGAATGAGGAAAATGGTACTAGAGGAGCAATGAAATATGCTCAGGTAGTAGCGGAAAAAAAGGAAAATCATATTTTTGCTCTTGAGAGTGATGCTGGTGGTTTTTCTCCTAGAGGCTTTTATTTTGATAGTGATGATAAGAATTTTAATCAAATACTAGGATGGAAAGAGTTATTTAAGCCTTATCTAATTCATTTTTTTGAAAGGGGTGGTAGTGGAGCAGATGTAGGACCATTAAAGACTTCTATGAATGTGTTAAGTGGACTGAAACCTGATTCCCAAAGATATTTTGATCATCACCATTCTGCAAGTGATAATTTTGATGCAATTAATAAAAGGGAACTAGAGATGGGTGCTGCAACGATAACCTCTTTAATATATCTGATAGATAAATATGGAATCGTAAAAAAACCAAAATTATAATATGAGATATTTTTTTATATTAGTTTTATCACTAAATTTTTTATACATGAATTCACAAGATAATCTTCCTTTTTATGAAATTTCAAATTATCCAGAGTCTTATTCTGAAGCTGAAATAGTTGGAAGAATGATTGATGGGCTGGGTTTTAGATATTACTGGGCAACTGAAGGTCTAACAGAAAAAGATTTAAATTTTAGATTACCAAATGATAGCAGATCATCGATTGAGACTGTTGTACACATTTATGATCTATCAAATATGATATTGAATACTGCTTTAAATTTACCTATTGAGAAAAAATCTACTGAAGGAATGGAATTTAAAGAAATTAGAGAAAAAACCTTATTCAATCTTAAAGAATCATCTGATATATTTAAGAAAACTAAAAATTTCGATAATCATAACATTATTTTTCTAAGGGATTCTAAAAAAGTTGAATTTCCATTTTGGAATCAATTAAATGGTCCAATTGAAGATGCTGTTTGGCATTGTGGACAAATTGTGGCCTATAGAAGGGCAAGTGGAAATCCAATTAGTAAGAAAATAAGTGTTTTTACAGGTAAGGTTAGCGAAGATTAATCAAGATTATTAACTGTTCTTCTTATTTTTAGCAAATTTGTTAATAACTTTTCAAGATTGATCAGATTTAGCATATTCTCACCGTCACTTTTAGCATTTCCTGGGTTAAAGTGTGTTTCTATAAAGATACCATCAACATTATTTACTACTCCAGCTCTTGCTATTGTTTCAATCATTTTAGGTGACCCACCTGTTACGCCAGATAATTGATTTGGTTTTTGAAGAGAATGCGTAACATCCAAAACTGTAGTGGCAATATCTTGCATTGTTGGAATCCCTCTAAAATCTACAACCATATCCTGGTATCCAAACATGGTCCCCCTATCAGTTATCATTACATTATTATTACCTGATTTTGTTATTTTTTCGACCGCATGCTTCATGCTATCAGGACTCATAAATTGTCCTTTTTTAATGTTGATAGTTTTTCCTGTTTTTGCAGCTGCTACAAGTAGATCAGTTTGTCTTGCTAAAAAAGCAGGTACTTGTAAGATGTCAACGTATTTAGAAGCTAATTTTACATCAGATATTTGATGAATATCAGTTAATACAGGAATGTCATAAGAATCTGAAATATTTTTTAATACAGCTAGGGCTTTCTCATCTCCTATACCTGTAAAACTATCTAATTTGCTTCTATTAGCTTTCTTAAAACTTCCTTTGAATATAAAAGGAATTTCAAGTTTATTGGTAATAGCTAATATTTCTTGAGCAATCCTATTAGCCATTTCATCTCCTTCTATTGCACAGGGACCTGCTATTAGGAAAAAACTGTTTGATATATTATGTTTTAGTTTGGGAATATTCTCTAATTTCATGATTTTCCTTGAAATATTTTGAGTAAAGTTATTATTATTTACCCAATTACTATCTTTTTTAACCTTATTTTAAGATAAAAGCATTGAAAAATAAACAGCAATTCTTATAATCGTTTAAATTATTCTTAGAAAAGAAGAAAATATTTACATTTTTGATGATAATTTATGTTTAAAACCATGTTTTTACTCATATAAACGGATAAATTTCCCTAAGTACAAATTAATTTGTATTTTTGTTGCTTAACTAACTAATTAATTAATTAAGTATTATGGAAAAATTATTAAATCGCTTAATTGATCTCCCTAGTGAGGTCAACGGAATGTTACCTTGGAATTGCTGGAACTCATGTATGAGTGATTCAGAAGGTAATTTAGCAAGTTGGGCAGGAGACGTTTTTAGAGTCGGTGCCTTTGTAACTTGGGTTTGTTCTGTTTACGCATCTCTGTCTATTATGTGGACAGGAGGAATGGGTGAAGGGGCTGCAATTGTTGGAAGTCTTCTGGGTATGGCCGTATGGGTATACGCTGCTTTTCCTATCGCTATGGTCGTAAGAGGCGCTGGTGAGGAAGTTGCGGCTTCAAAAGGAGATACTGTCAACCTTTTATTTTATGACTTACCAATGGCAACTATTAAAGCAGTTGGATATATTACAGCTCTAGTAGCTACATTTGCTGCAATCGTAGCAGCTGTATCTGCAGTTTCAATGGGGTTTGTTGATATGACTGGCGGAGTTGATGTTGGCTATATGGCTAACTTTGACTATGCCTATGCACTTCCAGGCTCAGCTATGGATGCATTTACTAACATGGTAGGCTTAGAATGGGTAGGCGGAGTGCTTAACGATTTCTGGGCGTGGGATGTTTCTAGAGCAGGTGATGGCACCTGGGCTGGTGATGTTGTCGCTTCTGCTTGGGGATTTGTTCAAGTAGCTGTTATCCTAGCTAAGTTATATGTTGTAATGGCATTATATTCTTTCTTTTACAACATATTAAATACTTTATTTAACTGGG
>Ga0208522_1001066_pt1 | contig 17907 bp, 13 predicted proteins | sample ETNtaG_25_FD_185763 | JGI IMG/M metagenome (GOLD analysis project Ga0208522, IMG submission 185763) | Marine microbial and viral communities from oxygen minimum zone, Eastern Pacific Ocean - ETNP201302SV86 (SPAdes) (version 2) | ecosystem: Environmental > Aquatic > Marine > Oceanic ... | reverse complement strand
TGCAGATGAAAACCAAGATGATCAGCAAGAGATTGTTGTTACTGACGATGCTCCATTACTCACCATGGATGAAGCTGTACACGCGTATGGCGTTACGGCTTTTACCCTTGAAGGTGGCATTCATGATGAGGATCCCTCGACCACAGTCGTCCATGTTGAGATGATTAATCCAATCGATGATACCGATCGCCAAGGGCCGTGGATGTTCTTCGCAGGCTCCGATGGGCGATGGAGTGGAGTTCTGCCCATCACGATGCCAGCGGAATGGGTGACCAGTGCCTATGCGGAGGATGCAGGGGGCCAGACTTCAGAAATCGTCTATTCAACCGCTGTCATGCCTACGCCAGATGAACCAGCGGCTGAACTGACCACGGAATTTGCATTGAATTCGGTCAACAATGACTGGGCAGACATTACAGGTAGCATCAACCATGCATTCCCCAGCACTTGTGAGGTATCTTATCAGCCGCAAGGCCAGGAAGCACTGCCTGGACAAGTGACCGCTTCGACGTTCTCAATTCCACTGGATTACAACGCCACTAACCACGCCGGTGAAATCGTAGCCGATTGTGGATTGTTCACCGATTCACGAACCGTCATCCAATATGCAATTCCCGAACTCTATACAGAAGAACCAGATACCGACCAAGATGGGATTTCAGACGAAGATGATGGCTGTCCCAGCACACCCCAGGGAGAACCAGTCCATCCTGATGGTTGCAGCGATAGTGAGCGAGATGGAGATGGAGATGGAGTCTCTGATGCCGATGATCAATGTGAAGGGCATGATGATTCGATTGATGTCGACAACGATGGTGTAGTCGATGGTTGTGACCCACTTATCGATTCAGATGGAGATGGTGTCGCAGATTCAGAAGATGTTTGCGAAGGTGGGGATGACAACCAAGATTTCGACACAGATGGTACGCCGGATGCTTGTGACAATGACATCGATGGAGATGGCGTTGCAAATGGACCAGATCAGTGTGAAAACACGCCTGCGGGAACTGTTGTAGATTCCACCGGCTGCCCAGTCCCCACGTGGGAGCCGCAAGATTCGTGGCTCTGCCAAGAGGGTCAGGGGCCTTGGGTCAAGGATTACAATTCAGAGAATGGTTACTCTTCCAACAACAACGGCGTGAATTCAGCCGGTGGCGGGGGCTCAGGGCCCTGGTTCCAATGCCAAGTGTCGGTTGCTATACAGAACGGTGAGATGGTCGTTGACAGCAATGGAATCCCCAACCACGACTTCCTATCTACAATGGGTTGCTGTGCGGATGAAGTTGACCTAGAATGGCACATCACCCTCAATCCTGTGAACGATACTACCGGTGGGCATAATTCAGCCAATTGCCCTGCTGCTCAAACACAATGGGAGTGTGCCCCGGACCGTGGTGCAGTTGCAGTTGCAGTTAACGGAGTCCCCATGTATGGTCCCGAAGAAGGTCCTGGTGGAGATGCAGTGGCCTTACATTTCGATTATTTTGATGAAGATAGGCAGCCAATTTTCCTCGGATGGTGTACCAGTCATTCAGCAGGCAACAATTTCCACTACCACTACGATGCACAATGCCAATTCTGGGAAGCAGCTACTGGAGAAGATATGAGTGATTACGAGATTGAGAAGTTGCAGAATGGATACCACAGCCCGATTATCGGATGGTCCTTTGATGGATACCCCATCTACGGCATGTATGGTTATGATGATGATGGAAGCATTCGAGCAATCACCTCATCCTATGCAATCGAAAGAATCCAAGACGGTGGAGATCAAGGCTACAACGGAATTGATGATTGGAACTATGTTGATGGCCTAGGTGACTTGGATCAATGCAATGGTCGATTTGGTCCGACCCCCGAATATCCAGGAGGAATCTACCACTATGTCAGCACCCCCTTGTCAGGTTCACCTCTATTGGTTACTGACACCAACAACGACCAGGTGTCTATGATTGGATTCCCATACTTCCTCATGTGCTACCATGGCGTTGCCGATGTGGACAGTCAACCCTCGAATGGACAGGGTGGGGGGCCACCGGGAGGAGGTGGAGGACCTGGTCCCGGTCAGTCCGATACAACCTATGGATACGGGTTCATGCCAGAGAACATCAATTGGGAACCACCGATGGCTGGACTAGGGATTGTTCCCTCTCTAATGGAAGTCACACAGGGCCTGCTGTTCTTCGCAGTCATCATCGCTTCCTCTCTCAAAGCGAGACTCGACGGAAAGTCAACAGATAACTCATCGAGTTCACTTCATTAGTAGACTAGAGGCAGGAAGGCATTGGCTGCCATCTCACAGGCATTTGCAACATCGTCCAAGCGTTGTAGGACACGATACATGTGCATGGCCGCAAGCGGACTGTCGTCCCCTTCACTGAATACATGAGATGCGGCGAGAACCTCGGCCTCATCCGCCTTATGTTCAAGCAGATTGACATCGCCAATGAATTGACGCAGGGCGCCAGACTTCTTCTTGGCGAATCCTGAGAGAGCAAAGTCCTGCAAAACCTCGACCGTATCCTCGTACTTGGCAACAGTTTCAGATACGGCCTCTGCCATAACAAGCAAATGTTCCCGTGCCTCCTTGTTGTCGTACAATGGACGGAAGGAAAGTTGTTCGGCGACATTCTGTGCATAGTCCGCAATGCGATCTTGTCTTGCAAGCATATGCAAGAATGCAGTCTTGTTCACAGCGAGACGTACACCTGTACCTAGCATATCTCTAATCTCTGCCTTGATATCATCAGCGGCCAATTCGGCCTCCTGAGTTGCTTTGATGGATGCAGCCGGATCATTGTCCGATACGGCGTCATTGATTGCTTGCATCATATGAGCGACTGTGGTTTCAACAGCGATGGCGTGCTCATGGAATACCTGGAACACGGTTCGGGCTGCTCGAGGGGTTGCCTCGCCCATTGGCATCTCAGAGACAACGATTGGAACGGATGTGTCCTCAACCTCGTCATCTTCACGAGTCATCACATAGATGACCATACCAACCGAAATTACGGAGACGATGAGGACGTTGGTCGGGTTCATCGCGAAGAGAACGCAGAATACAACTGCACCCACACCTGCGACCGGTAAACTGGCCACCCAAGAAGCGGCAATCTTCGCAAAGACTCGGAAATCAACGGCTGATGCACCACCTGCTAAACCGACGCCGACTACTGCACCGACTAGTGTGTGAGTGGTCGAGATGGGGACAGCGAGGAAGGGCATCGAGAAAATTAGGACCGTGGTGGCCGCGCCGAATTCCGCAGCAAATCCACGAGAAGGGGTGATGTGCGTGATTTTCTTGCCAATCGTGTCCATCACCTTGTAGCCCCAAGTCGCAACACCGACAGTGATTCCCGCGCCACCCAGAAGTAAGAGTCCGATTGGAACCTCGGCGCTTGCAGCTAGGGTACCATCGGCAGCGATTTGGTAGATTGCAGCCATTGGGCCGATTGCGTTGGCCACGTCGTTCGCACCGTGAGCGAAGGCAACGTAACATGCAGTGATGATTTGTAGCCAGATGAATACACGTTCAACTCCGGCGTATCCTTCTTCTTTGAACTCATATCTGCGCAGGACGAAATACATCATAGCACTCGCAAGAATGCCGATTGCCAGCGCCACTAGAAGTGAGTTTGCTGGAATCCATGCTCCTTCTACCATCGGATTGAATGAGGTTCCTGCCTCGGCAGGTAGCCAATTTTCTTTGTTGATGTAACCAGAAGAGTCGAGATTGCTGTAGAATCCCTTGAGGGCTTTGAATTGCAGTGCTAGGCCGAGAACGAAGAAGGTGGGCAATGCAAGAATTGGGGCCATTGTTCGAGTTCGCTCTACTGGATTGTCGTGCTCCATAATCACCTTCTTGATTACCCAGAAGGACAGGAAGGCGAGGATGCCACCCAGAAGGGGTGATGCGACCCAAGAGAGTACGATCTCGACGACTTTGCCCCAGTTCACTGCGCTCGGGCGAATGAAGAGTCCCATGCCGATGACGCCACCGACAATAGAATGGGTAGTTGAGACTGGCAATCCCCACTTTGTGGCCACGGTCAGCCAGATGGCGGCGGCAAGAAGGGCAGCCATGAATCCGTACATCAATTCCTCAGAATATGCTGCTAGCGTTGCATCATCGCCGAAATCGAGCACGCCTTTTCGAATCGTATCTGTCACGTGACTGCCGAACAACACGGCACCAAGGAATTCAAACACAGCAGCAACGATGATTGCACGGCGCAAAGTAAGGGCGCCAGAGCCTACGCTCGTACCCATCGCATTGGCAACATCGTTGGCCCCGATGTTCCACGCCATGTAAGCGGCGATGAGAACTGCGAGGACCAGAATGAGGTCTAGCATTCAGTTCAGCGCCTATGACGACAGTATATCAGAGAATCGCATTGGTTAATTCTGAGTTTGTCAGGTAAATTGTCAGCATTATGCCTGCAAACATCATCATCCATGAGCCAACCAATTTGATCATTCCACTGGCCTTCATCAGCACCTGGCGGAACACTTCTCGACCGGTTCCAACCAATACGGTGACCACAGTCATCAACAGCAGAACGCTGAGCATGATGCCAGCCAGTCCCGTGTAGATTGAGGTACCACCTATGACGGTGAGATAACCCACGAAAGGAATGACAGCAGCAGCGGTGCAATCGATTGACCCGGCTGCATATCCAATGCCCCATAGGTACATGTTTCGGCGTGGTGTGAATTGGTCATCCATCTCTGTGGTCGAGAAGCGCTGAACGATATGTTTGTCCACCCATCCGAGCAGGTGTGCAGTTCCTCCCATCAGCATGAATGAGCCGAGAATGAAGAGTAGGATGGCAATCGCCAGTGCGAAGTTGTGCAAGTAGAGAGAGATGGGTAATATCTCAGAAAGTCCAACTACTAAGATGCCAAGAACGAGGAAGAAAGTGATCATGCCCATGCCTGCCAAGAATCCGACCGAGAGGTGTCCGGGCATCTTGCCCTGCAACTTCCCGCTCTCGCGCAACTCTTCCTCGCGTGCGCCAAGCGAAATGTAGTATCCAATGTATGAAGGAAGAATTGGGAATGCACAGGGAGAGAAGTAAACCAAGACGCCTAGCATCAGCCCAAGGAAGAATATGCCTTGTGCAGAAGTGTCCACTTTGGCCAAACCGCCACGTAGAGACTCGGCCTCACCAGCTACTGAGAGTTCAACAGCCTCATCGAAACCAGCCCACTGGTCGCTTGGAGTACCGGTATTGGTCTTGTGGACCATGTAGCCTTCATGGTCTATGACCAGAGCGAGTGGAATGGCTTGCGCAGAATAATGGGCAACAATGCTGGTGATTGAATCGTTGGTGATGACATCGTCTCCATCTGCAACGGCAACAATCCAGGGCATCATTCGTTCTCCACTCCCAAAGGTCTCATTCAAATCCTCAAAACTCTCACTGTCCCACCAAACTCCAATTGAGATGATTACCACTGGATAAGGGCCATCTAGAGCCTCGAAATCAGCCTGGGAGTCATCCAAGTGTTCCTGCACGTAATGGCAATTGGAACAGGCGACGGCCATGAAATCAAGAATCACAGTGTAGCCACGCAGTTCTGAGAGTTGGAGTGTACCGTTCTCATCGGTAAAATTGGCCTCGTACGCGGTACGATTCAGAGTTGGTGTGACAAAATCGGGCGTGGGAACGATGTCATCGCTGGTGCCGAAGCTCTCTGAAGTGGATTCAAAGATGGAAAGACCGGCCGTGGCGATGACTGAGAACATGATGACTGAGATGACGAATGCGTACCAAGTGTCCTTCTCAGCGAATACACCGACATCACAACCAGTCTTCTGCTGGATGCGGTAGCGAAGGGAGGGTTTCCACTCTTCAACGACAGGTGACGAGTCCCCTACATCAACCGGAGTTTCGACGAGGTCGGGGTTCTCAGGGTCACCCGCTGCAGAGAACATGCCCTCTTCGACGTCTTCACTCACGCTCTCACCGAAGCGAGGGGTGTGAAGCCCGTTCTTCAATGCCTTGCACGCATGAGCACGCCCGAATGGGCTGCGTCATCGTTAAGCGAGGTTCGTGGGTGGCCGGGCCATCGGACTCGTGGTCTAGGGGTTTTGACGTCGCCTTCACATGGCGAAGATCGCCAGTTCAAATCTGGCCGAGTCCATTTCTCAATCTTCGACGTAGTCATCGAGTAAGGTGTCCGCGGACGTTGTGTCGCCTCTTTCATCGAATTCATCCTCATCTTCCCATTCGTCTTCATCCTCATAGCGACTTCCACGGAGGAACATGACTGCAAGACCAAACATCAGGGCTCCGAACAACAACAACATCGCAATTCCACCAATCACAGTGAGTGAGAGGAATCCTGCTTCTGGAGCGGGTTGTATTGCAACGGGCAGCGTCAGTGTGTTGTTCTCATTGATTTCATCGATTGAATTCTCAGCATCGACGTGAACAAGAAGGTCTAGTTCGCCATCCCAATCCGGTTTCCAAACCAGAGTTATCGTAGTCGAGGATTGTCCGGAAAGGAACCTTGCTTCGATGCGTCCTACTTCCTCTTCAAGCGCCTCAAGGGTGACAAAGAAGGCCTCAGTGGTCTGGTTACCATGATTCTCCAATGTGATGGTGACTGTAGTAACCTTGCCGAATTGTGGGTTCGTGGGCTCAATGACGACTTGGGTAGCCACGATGTCTGGGCGAACTTCGATTATTGGAACTCGTAGTGCCCATGTCGAAGTCGAACCTGGGCCGGTGATTTCATTTCCAGTGCGATCCTTTGCATCGATCCAACAATCGAGATTGTCACTTGCTACCATCGGTTGGAATGAGAGATTGGCCTGATATCTGGAGACTTGGCCTTCAATCGTCTGCACCGCGGTAGACTGCAAGGGTTCACCAATCGAAGTGAAGCCACGCATAATCTGGCATGTCATCGGCCATGATTCGTTGGACAATCCAGCACCAATGTCCTGCAAACTGAATTGCAGAATAATGTCAGTCGCATTGGCAGGGATGAATGATGGTTCAAAGCTGATGAGTGTGGGCGCATCCCCATCCACTTGAAGCCGTAGAGATGATGGTGTTGATTCAACCACCCCAGGGGCTTGATTCAAGAATAGATTTACCCTATAGAACCCATTGCTGAAGGCTGAAATCTCCCCTTCGAAGTAACCATCAGCATCTGCTGTAACAGTCAGTGGAAGGTCGGATGGAACTTCCAGTTCGATGGTGTATGAATTGGCAGGTGGTGCAAGGTCTACGGAAGCATATCGAACGTGTCCACTGATCTTCAATCTCGCATTGAGAGCCACATAATCGTCTTCGGAAAGCGGCGTGTTCAGAGGGTCATCTGCCAAGGAGATAGAGAAATCAGCCAGTTGGATGTTGGAGTCCAATGTCCAGAAAATTCCCGTGTAGAGGTTTTGGTGACCTGAAGAATCGGTCAGTTCCATAGAAATCTCGCTGGTTGTGGCAGATGGATTGAACAATGGTGTGAACATGAATGATAGATTCAGGTGGATTTCCTCGCCCTCTCCAGTTATCGTGTATTCGAGGACCTGAACCTCAGGGTCGTTTGAAGAGAAGCCGTTTGCCTCCGTCCAAGTTAGTTCAGTGTTAGAGCCGAGGTCGATGACAATCTCTTCGAGGTCGCCGATTTCATTCTGGTCGTTCAGTGTGACGTTCAACCAAGTCGAATGAGAAGGAACTAGGGTTCCAGCGCCGTGATATTGTAGCGTGGCACCATTGAATGAAGTTGGGCTGGGGACCAATGAGATGTAATTGGTCAGATCTTGTTCGAATCCAGGTTCGCTGCCAAGATAATTTCCAGCTATATCATTCCCTTCGATGAAGAGGGAGACTCGTTGGCCCTGCGCATTGGATGTATCGTCGTATGTCGCATGGTAGAACTCAGAATCACCTTGCCTTTGCAACGGCCCACTGGCATATTCCATGATTGAAGGGATTCCATCACCATCATCGTGTGCGGCTTCAATCCACCAGCGTAGACGCAGAGTTCCATCGTCGATTCCTATGGTGTCCGCTATTGAGACGTTGAACAATTGCTGTGCATTAGGTATGACGCGATCTCCAGACGGAGAATTCAGCATCATTCCGGGGTCGGTTGCGTCGATTTTGAACAGTCGTTCACTGTCGCCCTCAGGCGTGGAATCGAATGGTCCGGCGATGTTTGCACTAACGGTGAATCCATCGTAGTAATTATCGTTGGGTGCCACCGAGTTTATTGAGAAGGCACCACTCAAATCCGTGGTTGAATTTCCACTTACATTCTCAAGTTCGACAAGTACATCCCCTGGCTCTGGAATACTGGATTCGTCGAGGAAATGTACAACACCGGTTGCACGGAGAAGGTCGCCCCCCGCCACCCATTCATCTTCGAAGACTTCCGGCCCACCATAACTCGGTGCGGTCTCATCCCAAAGGTGGAAGTCCACTATCTCAAGTCGCCTCTCATGATTGGTGGTTTGTGTGGAAAGGCGGTCGGTATGCAGATTGTCCGTGGTCGTGACTTGGCCTCGCCATTTGACATCCTGCTCTTCGGGCCAGTTCCAACTGACTTCGAGATCCCATTCCATCAATCCGGTGTCCGAATTCAAGGGTTGCCAGTTGCCTGAAACATTGGCAACGAATCCATTGGCATCAATCATCCAACTGCTGGCATTGTCAAAGGAATAGACCAGAACCGGTGGATTGGAGATGCTGGTGAGTTGCGGCGTCATTGCCAGCCAAGAGATGTTTGCAAGACCCTGATAGGATGTTACCTGAATCCCAATCACTTCCGTATTCCCATTGGGAACTAGTGTCTCTGTGGGTAGAGTCATTGAACCCACAGATGGGGGTCTATCACCTAGATTGATATTCAGATTGCTGAGTTCGACAATACCTGCACTGCCGCTGGTTACGTTGATTGGAATGGTCACATTGCCCGTCGGGTCTGGAGTGGTTCCACTCAGATGCTGATTGATCTCAGACAACAGGGACCCATCGGTGACTGTTGGCTGCCAATCATACTCGACATCAATATTGCCGAGTACAAGTGTAGCATTTCCAGTGACGCCGAGTGGGATGTCAACGAAATCGTTGCCCCAAGCATCGGTGAATGTCGGGACTGAATTGGCCAACAACGCATTGAGGGCGGCAGAGAAGTCTGGCGTGGTTGTGCCATTGCTGAGATTGCCAGCATGGCTCCACTCGGAACTCCCATCATTGCCAACATCTAGTCCGCCAGTGACATCGTCCGTTCCTTCGAATACAATGGTCAATCTTGGACCATGGGTTAAATTCTCACTAGATGGAATCGATAATCTAGAACCGTCTGGTTTGTTGGTGTTCTCATCTCCAACGAGCAAAAACCCTTGATTCGGAATGGTTCCATTGACCCACCCCTGAATCAGATTGGTAAGCCCGGAAGAGTTGAACTCAAGCCAATTGTGTTCCAAATTGGCTGGGCTGTTAGTCACATTGGCAATCGCACCACCTCGGTCAGTGGCACCTGATGCACCTGAAGTGGACCAAGCGTAGTCAGTTCCCGTCACATTGTCAATCGCATTGTTCCATGTTACTCCTGGGCCCTGATTCACTGGAGAGCCAGATTCCATGCCTTCGATCCAGTCCTTCAGTAGTGGGTGCACTCGGTAGGTGTGCTGAGCGGTATTGGGCTGGCCGGTATTGGCGTTGTTCACAGCATCAGCAATCCAAAATGAAAGATTTGCATCCAATACGGTCACAGCTGGAAGTTGAGTCAGGTTGAACCAGTAGACTGAGCGGTAAATATTCCAATTCGCCCATTCCGTCTTCCCCACCCAAATAAGGGAGGAATTTCCATAGTTGCAATTTAGGTGGGTCGAATTACCCCATGAACTGACTTTACGCATTGCCGAATCCTCAACGTCATTTCCACTGAGGGTGAGTTCACTGAGTGTAGAAACCTCAAGGGATGCTGAACTGACCGTCGCATTCAGTGGCAAACGAATCGAATAGGTGGAATTTGAACCGGTTGAGAGGTTGACGCCGACAGAATGCCAACCATTGGAGAATTCATCAACAAGGCCGAACGAACCGTTTCCTGGGCCGCCAAAGGCCCATTCCAGATCTCCATCATCCCCGACATCGATGCCGATAGTGGTCGGGCTTTCGCCAGCGGCCCCTTGCCAACCCCGAACATCAAGTGAGGCGGCACTGACAACCGAATTTGCCCCCAAAATCAGAGTGGTGCTGGAATCGTATCCTTCGCCAGGAAATGTGATGTTGACAGATTGAGGGAATCCACTGTTCCCGAAATGGGTCACATATTCTGCATTCGCTGTAGGGAAAAGTCCTGGCGCAGAAAAAATCGAGGCGAGAAAGAGGAATGAAAGCAGTAATGCCGAGCGGGCAGAGGGTGTCTCATCAGTCGCCATGATTCAAACCTCGCATCAGAGCAGAGCCCCTATGGGGCTCATTCACCCAATTCTCTTCTAATCATTCCCCCTCATTGGTCACTATCTGGATAACGGTCAAGATAGAATCCTGGAGGTTCCAAAGCGAAATGTGGCCGGATGCACGAATCCATCACCCAATGCGGTTCGAACAATGTCGAGGTAACCTTCTGCCTGACCCGGTTCTCGAATCCCGCCCGATAGTTTGAGTCCGCGGGCCTTGCCCTGATTCTCATGACTCCAAGCTGCGAGTAGTTCAGCCAGCGTTTGCGCCACCAAGGGGGTACAGCCGCCACGTCGCCCCGTGCAAGTCTTGATGAAATCTGCACCGAATTCAAGTGAAAGTTTTGCACCCAATTCGACGAAAGATAAGTCCAACTCCGGTGTTTCCAAAATCACCTTGAGGACCTTGTCGCCACAGGCTTGCCTCATCTGCGCAAGGTCGGTGGCGACCTTGTTGCGATCGCCATCCATCAAGGCATTGAAATCAATGACGATATCTACCTCATCTGCACCATCGGAAATCGCCTGCTTGACCTCTGCAATTCTCTCGTGTAGTGGGCCATCGCCATCGGGGAATCCGCCTGCAGCACAAGCGACGGTTCCGGTGTAGTTGGACCGGGCAATAGAAACATGCCCAGGCAGCACACAAATGGCGGCGAAATCATGCTCAGATGCCTCAGCAAGAAACGTCTCGATGTCGCCCTCCGGCTCAAGCATCGTGTAGTCACACAATCTCAGCAGTGCATTGGACACAAAATGGCCTCTTCTCACTCAGCGATAATCTTTGCACAATGGCCGACCGGTTTGCTCAAATCCAGATGTGGCATTCGCAGTTCGGTGACACCATGTCAGAAAGGGCCGACCTAGAGCGCGCCGTCGCTGAAAATCTCGGATGGGAAGTGTTGTCTTCCAATCAGCGAACAGATGGATTGACCTGCCAAGCTCCAGATGGAGCCATGATTGCCCTGCGATTTGACTGGCCATCAACTGAAACTGGGAATCACTATCTCGAGGTTGAGAGTAGGGAAAACCGTGAGAGTGCGTGGAAGCCATCGGGCTTTGGAATCGCACAGAAGAAGGCTCAATTCTGGGCTGTTGTCAACGATGAGGATGTGTTCGTGGCAGATGTCAATAAGTTGGCTCGATTACTCAAGAAACAACGTCGAGAATTGGAGGATCATGTCTCTCGGCGCAATGTGGGCAGTCACGACAAGCGAATGTATGCCAGAGGATATCTCCTGCCATTGGAAGATCTAGAGGGGTGTTGTTCAGTCATCTGTCCAAGCCCAGTGAATGCGCCCGATAACTGATGTTAACTCGCCACAGTCCTCAAATGCCCGATGAGGGCAGCATTGAATGTGTCAGAACGGATTCACAATTTCGGGGCCGGCCCCGCCGTTCTGCCGTTGTCCGTAGTCCAAGCCGTCGGCGATGCGCTGCCCAATCTAATGGACTCTGGAATCGGACTGTGTGAAATTAGTCACAGAAGTGCCACATTCCAGAGTGTGGTCGACAGCGCCATGGAACGAGTTCGAAGGGTTCTGTCAGTTCCCGATAATTACACCATTCTGTTCCTACAGGGTGGGGCTTCACTACAATTCTACATGACGGCACTGAACATCTTGCGCGCGGGTGAAAAGGCCGACTATCTGGTCACAGGCGGTTGGTCGAAGAAGGCGCTGAAAGAGGCGGGACGAATCGGTGATGCAATCTCGATTTGGGATGCTAACGATAATGGTTTCAAGTCGGTGCCTTCCAATGGTGATTTTTCGGTTCGAGATGATGCGGTATACGTCCACTATACATCGAATAACACACTCTATGGAACTCAATTCCATAACTTGCCGGACTGTGCTGGAAAACCTCTAATCCTTGATGCAAGTTCTGACATTGCAGGCGTTCCACTGGATGTTGGTGCTCACGAAATTATCTATGCGGGCGCGCAGAAGAATCTCGGCCCCAGTGGGGTCACATTGGTGATTCTTTCACCCTGGGCGATGTCACGAGTTGGAGACGATCTGCCGACCATGCTTGATTACAATGTGCACGCATCAAAGGGCTCTCTTTTCAACACCCCCAACACATTCGGTGTGTTTGTTCTAGATCAGGTCTTCAAGTGGCTTGAGGATAATGGTGGACTTGAAGGTTCGATTGCCCGCAATCGTGCCAAGGCGAATCTCCTGTATGGTGAGTTGGACCGAACTGATTTCTGGGCACCACATGCAGAAATGGAATCTCGTTCAGTGATGAATGTCACATGGCGGCTAGCCAATCAAGACCTTGAGGGTGTGTTCCTGCAAGAAGCAGATACTGCCGGCCTTGGTGGACTGAAGGGGCATCGAAGTGTGGGTGGAATCCGTGCCAGTCTCTACAACGGTTGTCCGTTAGAGAGTGTGGTCGCACTGGTCTCATTTATGCAGGATTTCGAGATTCGGCATGCCTGAGTAATGCCCGTTTGATAACGAAGGCATGAAGTGAGTGAAGATTGGCCCGCAATCATGGTCGTCATCGGTATCGCGATGCTGCAAGGTGCTCGCCACGCGCACATTGATGCGATTCAAAGAGCGGCCACCGAGATGTCGATGGAAATTGAAATCATCGAATTGCGAACGATGGAAGATTTGGAAAACAATCCCATTGATGCCTTGATGCTCCCCGGTGGTGAAAGCACAGTCATGCGATTGCGCGGAAATGATGCGGCCAGTCGATTGTTGCCCTCACTGTACGCGTGGATGCGCGAAAATGATGCGCGTCCCGTCTTGGCTACCTGTGCTGGTGCTATTCTCATGGCAGACCCCCAAGATGGAGGCGAGCCACTGGTCGATGCGGAGATTGATCGAAATGCGTTTGGGGGACAAGCGGATTCTTTTGAATCAGATCTGGATTGTGGATTCCCGGGTGTCTTCATTCGGGCGCCCCGATTCGGCGAGGTTGCAGACAAGGTAGAATGCACCCTCTCAGGCGAAGTCGTCGGCGTTCGCCGTGGAAATAGAATCGCACTGACATTTCACCCAGAACTCAGCAATGATTCACGTTTCCATCGGATGTTATTGGAGGCCTGTGCATGATTGAATTACCATCCATGGATGAGGCTGAAGGCTGTATCCAATGTCAAATGGGTAGCAAACTCGTTCTTTTCGTCACTGGACATTGCCATTGGATGTGTGATTATTGTCCTCTTTCAGAGAGTCGTCGTGAAATCGACTTCATGTATGCCAATGAACGACGTGTCGAAATCGATGATTGGGCGGCTATCATCGAAGAAGGACAAGCCATGAATGCCACCGGAACCGGCATCACAGGAGGTGACCCAATGATGGCTGCAGAACGTAGCATGGAAGCCTGTCGTCAACTGAAGAGTGTGTTTGGCCCCGCACACCACATCCACCTCTACACGAGCATTCCATTCAAGCCGGAAGTCGCCCAAGAGTTGGCCGATGCGGGACTCGATGAGATTCGATTCCATCTACTGAATCTGGAATACGAGAGATACGTTCCAACCATGCAAGCTTGTCGCGATGCTGGATTGTTCGTCGGAATTGAATTGCCCTGTGAGCCCGATCAGGAAGAGCGTCTCCACGAACTCACCGAAGAAATGCGGAATGGGCCTGCACTTTTCCTCAATCTCAATGAATTGGAGATTACTGTGGGCAATTTCGACAACATGGAAGTCCGGGGATTCAATCTGTCCAGTGAAATCACGGCCGGGGCTGAAGGTTCAGCCGAATTGGCCATCGCACTGCATGCGAAAGTCACGCCAGATTACGGATACATGGTGAAATTCTGCACCGCCTCGTACAAGGATTCAGGTCAGTTGCGCCGGAGATTTTTGCGTCGTGGAGAACATACGATTTCACCACACGAACAGATGACTGAGGATGGAACGATGACCTTTGGTGCCATCTGGTGTTCTGCTGAAGATGTAGGAGCCTGGATACAAGAATTGCAAGATCAAACAGGAATTCCTTCGCAATTCATCTACTATGATGAGAATGCGGGTCGCCTTGAGATTCCTTTGATGCTGGCAGAAGGCATTGCAGATGAGATAGAAGCGCCTGTTGCAATGATTGAGGTTCACCCGACCCATGAGCGATTGGAGGTCGGGGTTGTCTGGCTGAACGATGCGCGTCCGCAATGAAGCGGTCGTCGGATTCAAGAACAACAGCCACTCCGCAGAATTCGATGTCCGAGGACGAATCGTCTGAAGAGCAGGCCGAAGAGCCCGTTCCTGAGGAAGAGGAGATTGAACTTACACTCGAGGAACAATTGGCCGAAGCCATCGCTCGAGCAGAGAAGGCGGAGGCCGAAATCACCTACAGAGAAGCAGATATTGCCAATCTTCGCAGGCGGACAGCGACCGATAAGGCAGAATTGCTCAAATTCGCAGGGTTCAATCTCGCCAATCGAATCCTGCCTGTTCTCGACAGTTTAGACAAGGCGCTTGAAGTCGCAGAAGAGGGACCGATGAGCGATGGTGTACGTCTGACCAGGGAAAATCTCCTCCAAGCACTTCAGGCGGAAGGTTTGACGCAGATTCAGGTTGGTCCAGAATTCGACCCTAAAACCATGGAGGCGATTACCACACTCCCCGCATCTGATGAACACCAAGATGGGTCTGTAATCGACACACTGGAATCCGGATGGATGTACAAGGATCGAGTCTTGCGTCCCGCCCGTGTCGTTGTTGCCAAGGAGTGAGAGGATGGAGCAACGAAGGTGGATTCTTATTCCACCGGCAATTTGGATCGCCTGTATCATGCTCATTCAAATCTTAGGTGCTTTTACTGCCCCTTCATCTTCTGAGATGCCTGAAGAATGTCCAGAAGGAAGTCAGAATTGCGCACGAGTAATGATGGGAATCGAGGGGACTCCAGAAGAAGTTCACACCGCAGCGATGAATTGGGTTGATTCCCAAGGCAGAACAGAGATTGAAGCCCAGTCGGAAACCACGTCACACACGGTTTTCAGGACCCCGTGGATGTTGTACCCAGATGATTTCTTCATCCAAACCGGATGCACCGAGAATGGGACATGGATCCAAGTCCACTCTGAATCAAGACTAGGAATTGGGGACATGGGCGTCAATCAAGAGAGAATCGATGCGCTGCTTGACCACATGGTCACAGTTGAACTTGAAACCAGTGATTGTTAGCCGACCGGTTCGCCACCAGTTCCCAAGTGTAACAATCTTCGTTGCCATCCATTGTCAATGATGAGCCGCGCCACAGACTCGGGCATATTGATGCTCAGGGCAGCAATTGCGGCCTCTTCTTCCATCACCGTTGACAGCATTTGCATGGTGGCTCGAATTCTCCATCCCTGCCAATCTTCCCGGTTCACCAATTCACTCTCAACTACGAACCAGTCTGCTTCTCTATAGAGTTCAGATGCACCCTCATCGGTGGTGAAAATTATACCAGGTGGGCCGTGAAATTTCTCAGCATGTCGGACATAATTCTGGGGATCTCCTAAATCGGGAACATGAACGATTTCAGCATCCCTTCCATCTAACCAAACTCGGATCATCTGCTCTCGTTCTTCAGCACTCCATGGATTTTCTAAGGATTGCTCAGCTTCTGATGAACCGATGCAAATACGCAATGGCAAATCAGAATTACCAATTCCCAAGTACGAAAATGCCGATTCAACCATCGCCACGTGGCCATTGTGGAATGGCTGGAATCGACCGAGGACGATGAGAGCAGGTTCCATTCTAGGCCTCCGGTAATCCATTTTCAAGCAAACGACCGAGGTTCCATTCACCTTGACCCCAATCGGTCGCATCGGTCCAATCTCGGCCTACCATCAAGAACAACTCAGGTAATTGTGCGCTCTGTAGCGTACGGTGCAAGATATCTGCTGTTGTCTGATGTGCTTCCATGGTCGGCAAAATACGAGCATCTTGCTTTGGATCCAGAGTTTCACCCAAATCCTCTCTTTGCGCCATCCAAGACATGACAACAGATTCCGCATATTCGCCGGGTTCAACTGCTGAAATGGAAGATTGAGCGGCCTCCCATGTTCCGTCGGAGTACAAATCTTCGATGTCTTGAATCGAACGACTGAGGAGCACATCAAGGTAGAGCATGGCCCGGCCTTCCCAGCATCTAAATGATCCAGGGCTGGCAAATTCTGAGAGGTGGCGAAGGCCTTCTGCGGCGATTTCTTTACCCAATTGTGACAAATCGGTCAGGAATCCGGACGCAGTCCAATCTACATGTTGTGAGTCATACCAATCGAGGAATTCCGCCTCAGCATCAATATCGAACTTTCTCTCAAGCGACGGAATCTCATCTGGCCTACGCTCCCGGAACTCACCCTTTGAAATCGCGACGGCCAATTGATCCCCGGGGACAGAACAGAGGCCTCTGAATACAGCCGCATCGACTAAGCGAGCCACAAGGTCGACGGAGGCCATGATATCACGCCGGTGTCCGTCACCCATCAATGCTCGCCCAAGTCAGCACTGGCCTGCAATAACGCAGGAATTGAAGCAATCACCGGGTCATCCTCATCTTGGAATCGTAAACACTTCCCGTTCAGTCTAGATTTGAGGCCTGGGTTCAATGATTCGAACAAATCTTGGTTTTCGTGGAGTGGCATGAGATAGAGGCCAACATGTTTCTTCTGAACCTTGGTTCTAGCAAACGGCCGACCATTTATTCGAATGAGACTGTAATCACCCGGTTCATCGAGTTTGATTTGCATCTGTGGTTCATGCTTGGCAACCATTTCCTGAATGATGGCCCAAAGAGGTGCCAATTCTGGATTCTTCACAAAACCCACAGCAAGCCTCCAACGATAATTCTTGGCACATCGGGTTGAAGAACCCGGGCCCGACCCTAAGGGTCGGGCGAGAGGCTAGGGGGGTGATGTATTGGCCACAATCAAGGAGCAAATTGCCGATATCCAAGCCGAGATTGACAAAACTCAAAAAAACAAGGCAACCATGCATCACCTTGGCAAACTGAAGGCAAAAATTGCTGCACTCAAACGCAAGATAGAGGCTCAAGAAGCACATGCCAAAAGCAGTGGTCCGGCATCCGGTTTTGAAGTCAAGAAATCAGGAGATGCAACCGTTGCATTGGTCGGATTTCCTTCTGTAGGTAAATCGACACTCATCGCCAGATTGACGGGAAATGAATCTGAGATTGGTTCATACGAATTCACCACCCTAACTTGTATTCCTGGATTGATGGAACACCGTGGAGCGAAAATTCAGATTCTCGATTTGCCCGGACTGATTCCAGGAGCTGCAGAAGGCAAAGGACGAGGCAAGGAGATTCTCGGCGTCATCCGATCTTGTGACATGGTTCTCTATGTGGTCGACCCGTTTCAGGAATCACACTTCAGTGTCTTGAACCGCGAATTGGAAATCAGTGGAATGCGATTGAATGAGGCCAGGCCCCCTGTGTTTGTGGTACGAACAGACAGAGGTGGCATCATTGTCCGCTCAACATGCGAACAGACGCATTTGGATAAGG
>Ga0208522_1001049_pt1 | contig 18115 bp, 6 predicted proteins | sample ETNtaG_25_FD_185763 | JGI IMG/M metagenome (GOLD analysis project Ga0208522, IMG submission 185763) | Marine microbial and viral communities from oxygen minimum zone, Eastern Pacific Ocean - ETNP201302SV86 (SPAdes) (version 2) | ecosystem: Environmental > Aquatic > Marine > Oceanic ... | reverse complement strand
CTCATTGAACATAAACTGTAAAAAAGTCTCTTCATTTTAAAGTATAGGAATGTAGAGTAAAATAAATGGACTTAAAAAAGAAAAACTAATAGAGCCCTTGAATATACTAAGAATTATTTCAGATAAATCAGTTTCTGGACGCTTCGAGAATTATCTGTCTGTAGCCTGACAAAATATATTCCTGTACCCACGCTATGCCCCAGTTGGTTTCGGCCCTGCCAAACAAGCGAATGGTGCCCCGGTCTCAAATGATTTATAGGAATATCCATAACGCGTTCACCCAGGAGATTATAAATTATAATTGAAGCATTTATAGGTGCGGCTAATTCTAACGGTATGGTCACGGCACCGTTAAATGGGTTAGGATAAGCAGGAAGCAGACTCGTTTTCTCGGGCATAATGTTTTCTGCAACATCTGAAGCAAGGTAGGCTGTGTTTTGCATGCCAGGGGATCCATTGTTAAGAGAGCTTGCCCATGAGACTGCTAAACTATTATCATACTCAGGGTTGATCAATTCCAGGGTGGGGCCACTTCCATCCGGTTCCAGCGGCCATGGATCTGCATCATCATACTGGACAGAGTCGATCAATATGCCGGTATTATCAAAAATCCTTACCTGGTCACCGCCACCGCTTAAGCTGAAATCAAAGGGGCCTATGACATTACTAATATCCGGGTAGCTGGAACTGAATAGATCCATATCTTTGGCAAGGACCAAATAATTGTTGGGCTGGATGACCGTTTCATCAGGGATAGCGTAACCATGGCTGTTGTCATCATCTTTTAATATCCAGTTTGAAATATCTATTTCTATCTCCCCTGGATTAATCAGCTCTACCCAATCATCCGAGTTGTGATCATCATTGGAATTATAATTTATTTCATTAATTACTGTGGTGCCTGGACTGAGATCCGTGGGCATAAATACTGCTGTTAATGTAAAAGGGTCTGTAACCTGTATGTGGATTGTTGCGTTTGAATCTGGAAATTCCAACCAGCTATTGAACTGGAATCCTTCGTTTGGAATTGCCCTGGCTTCAATCGGAACTGTTGGGAAATAATAGCCGCTCCAGTCCGACTCCATAATCTCTAGGGTGTTGAACTGGATCGAACCAGCCCCTTCAGGAATGATGTTCAGGGATGTCTGAGCAATATTTGGCAGGTCAAACTCATTCTGAATATGGTTAATAGCATAAGATCTTCTATTAGAACTAAAATTTTCCATTGTATTGATTCTACCCTGCCAGTTCACAGCAGAATTAGGCCAGTTGCCATTATTGTACCATCTGGTTCGATGGGCTGGAATAATTTCTTCAATATTATTGGCTATTGAATCAAGATGGTTTATAAGATAATCTGATTGAAAAACTGTATTCAACAGGTCACAGTAAGTATTAATAAAAGAATCCCTGAAGTGATTATTGTCCATTAATCTTCTAAATAGAAAAGTACTCCATGGCGGGTTAGGCCAACCTGGTCCGTATGGATCCAGAGCAAAACTAAGAGTATTATATGTGTAGGCGTTGGATTCCCAAATGCTGAATCCAAAATCTGTATCATATAGTATCCAGCGCCATTTTCCTCCAGCCCGGTGGTCTCTCCAAAATTTAATATTATTTCCTGGCCAGTCCCGGTTATCTATAAAGATCTGAAATACCTGGTAACTCATGTAGGACTCAATATCGATCCACTGTTCCAGTGCGTTTTGAACACTGGGATCTCCCATATCCTCGTTTTCTAGATAATCTATAAGATTTAAATAATCTGTATTGGTACCATGAACAACATTCCATTCATTCACTCCTTCAATATCAAGTAGATCAATATTCTCAGCACTGATCAAATGATGAGATGCAAGGAAATGTTCGTTCACTTTCTCACGGATATTTTGTATCCCCCAGAATTCCCCGTTTAAGTATAACACTGCAGGGCGGTACTGCTGATGATCTATATTTAGTTTATTGGTTAAACTGGTGATAAATCCGTCCCGAAGCATGGTGGATTCCCAATCGTTTCCGGAATTACGTAGAATAAATGCTTCATAAGTGTCAATTTCTGAATCAGGAAATAGAGTATAATCAAAAGTACTGGGTCCATAATAACTTCTGGAAAAAATGGACAGAGATTTTTGAGGAAACGCTCGGCTCCAGCCACCAAATATCTTAACACCTGCATTGGCTGCGTAGCCTGAGCCATCGGTTTCTAGTATCTCAAAATGGATGGGGCACTCCCAGTCTTCCCAAAAATTCGCACCGAAATATGGAAAGTCCCATTCTGCATTGGATCCCATGGCGTAAATCCCGGTGTCATTATCAAAAAAGCTATTTGGGTCTGTTGAAAGAAATACTACAGGCAAACCATTCGGTTCATCTTCATTTAAAATATAGGTTTTAGATTCTACATCCGAAGCTACCCAACCATCCAAAAATGCACGTGCCCTGATCACCGTCGTGCTGGTTAGTGGAATAGAATACCCATAAGGAAGATCATCCATGGTTGGTGTAGTACCATCCATGGTAAAATATATTGTTGCGGATTCTTCAGGGTTACTTAATTCAACAGAGATCTGGCTCTGATTATAAAAACCTGATGCCATAGAAAACTCAATAGGTGATAGCGCACCAGCATAGGATGATGTTGAATTTGAAGAACCGGGTGTAGGTACAGCGAACAAAACCCAGGAATCACTTTCCAAATATCGTCCAAAAGACATATCTGTCTCCATCGTGCCCGTAAAAACAGAATCGAGGATACTCTCATCCTGATCGGATAATATTAGATCTTCGCCATTTGAACTCAATTTAAAATTTGTATGAAGATAGGATCTAGGTAATACCATTAATTGATGAGGCTCTGTTGCATTCTCTATTTCTGAGTTATAACCCAGAGTGAGAAATGGAATACAGCTCAAATCGGATGATGAAGTATTATAATTATGAACTTCAACAGCCAGGGTGTTTTCACCGGAAACAAAAAGAAACTCATTAAGATCAATTGATATTTCTTCAGGGAAACCACCTGCATAAATCTCAGCCTCGTGAAGACCTGTTGTCGTCTCATTATAATAAACTTCGGTATTTGGTGCTCCCATATTCCTTCGGCTGAACTCCACTCCGTTTAAATAGGCAATGTAGCCGTCATCATAGTCAATGTGAAAAAGAGCTTTTGTAATTATAGTGGGATCATCTATTTGAAAGGTCTTGCGAGCAAATACAGAAATGATTTGCCCCAAATTGGTATTATCATCATTATCCCCATATCCGAAACCACTTGGTCCCGTAGACCAATCACTTATATCTGTTTCTGGATCATCCCAGTTAGAAACGGGTGCGCTTGTACCCGGCCAATAGGACCAGGAGTCCCCCCAATTAATTACTGCATCCCATTGTGCTACCAGGTCTTTCCTATTTTTATCAGAAGCAAAAATAACGAGAAAATCATTTGGCTCAATAACTATAGATGGAAAGACCCACATAGACAGATCATCAGGATCATCAGTGATTCCGAAACCATCAAGGTTTACAGCTTGATTGGAAGGGTTATGAAGTTCTATCCAGTCTGGAGTATCAAGGTCTTCATCATGCATGACAGAAGCATTGCTTGAAACAATTTCATTTAATTGAACAGTTTGCCCATAAACATTAATGGATAATAATAAAAAGACTGTTAAGATTCGTTGCATTGACTATTTGCCTGAGATACTGTATCAATAAAACGGGGAATGATAGTATCAATACTTAAGGATATTAATAAGTTAAACCAAATCCAAAAGGAAAAAGTGGATCGTAGTTAGATTCTCCAAAATTAAGCGGAAGTTGTAATATATCTTTTGGCCAGGAAAAGCTAAGCTTACCAGTTGGGGCATAATCTCCAAATAAGACATCAGCAATTCCTTCACCAGCCATGCCAGGCAGCCATCCAGCAACCAAAGCATCCCATTTATCAATATGATCCCTGATAATCAATGGCCGGCCCGAAAATATAATAACGGCGATTTTATTACCGGATTGATAGCATCGCTCCAACACAGCGATATCAAATGAGCTTAAGCCAATATCAGGATTATCACCGTAGCCTTCTGCGTATGGATATTCGCCTACTACTGCCAGTACTAGACTGTTTGACCCAAGGTTTTTTGCTCGCGGATCATAAATGACAGAACCGGTATTGCCTATTGCTTCTTTTATGGCGTTCAGAACACTGGTCCCGGCAGGTTGAAAAGGTGCAGATACTTTAAACTGTTTGAATTCATCGAGAGTCAGGGAACCATTGGAATCCTTGTCCATGGATTTGAAGTTTCCTTCAGTGCCACCGGAATTATATTTCGAATCATAGATATTTTTGTAGAAACGTGTTAATTCAGCCAATCTGACTTGCCCATCACTATTTTCGTCGAGGATAATAAAATCAGGTCTCATTTTGCCCTGCCACTCTACAGTCCATCCGCCGTTTTGCATACCAAGATTGTTTGCTCCGGAGCCTACCACATAAATAGTTTCATCTTTCGCAATAGGAAGCACTTTAGAATTGTTTTTTAATAAAACCATACTTTTCCTAACTGCATCCCTTGCAACCTGCCGATGCTCCATTAAACCTACATAACTGGCATATTCAGGTTTTCCATAGGGATCGTCAAACAAACCCAGGTCATATTTGACACCAAGAATCCTAGCTACAGCATCATCGATTCTCACCATTTGGATAGATCCTTCTTGAACCGATTCTTTTAATAATTTGATAAACGTCTTATAATGGTTTTGACCATAAAGTGAACCAGGGACCATAACCAGGTCGATACCTGCATTGATGGATATAATGATATCAGATTTATAATCTCCCGGAATTTCATCTATACCGGCCCAATCGGTTACCACGAGTCCCTTGAAATCCAGTTCATTTTTTAAAAGGTCATTTATTAGAAATTTGCTACCGTGGCATTTAATACCGTTCCAGCTATTAAAGCTGATCATAATGGTTTTTACCCCAGCCTTGATTGCTTCCTGATAAGGCGGAAGATGAACCTTTCTCAACTCTTGTTCAGATAGGCGGGTATCCCCGCGATCAATCTTATAGGTATGTATCCCTTCATCTAGTGACCCCGTATCCCATGTTGTTCCGCCATCACCGATAAAATGTTTTGCACAAGCTGCAATTCTACGGTCATTAAAAACAGACAGCGGGTTTTCGTATCCCTTAATTGCAGCCCGTGTCAGTCTGGTAACCAGTTCAGTTGATTCGCTGAATCCTTCGTACTGCCTGCCCCATCGATCATCTTGGGGAACAGTAATGCAGGGGGAAAATGTCCAATGCAAGCCTGTTGCTGCAACTTCTACCGCTGTTGCATGATTAACCTGTTCAATAAGTTCAGGGCTGTTGGTACATCCTAGTCCGATATTCTGAGGAAAAACCGTTGCTCCAACCACATTGTTGTGACCATGAACGGCATCAATCCCATAGATCAATGGTATTTTTAAACGGGTGGAGAGTGCCTGTTTTTGATAACTATTCACCATGTTTATCCAACCTCTGGGAGTATTATCATCTGGTACTGATCCGCCTCCACTAAGAATAGATCCCAGGAAATAATCCGCAATATCTTTTTCACTGTCTAGCATCCTTTTGTCAACCTGGGTCATTTGTCCAACTTTTTCTTCTAATGTCATTTTTTGGACCAGGCCCTGCACAAAATTATGTTTTTCTTGATCATTATTATCACACCCAGAGATAAATAATCCCAATAACAGTGTGTACATAAATAGTTTATAATCATTCATACGTATGTGTCCTTCTTTTTACAATTTCTACAGGAAGTAGGGTAGTAGTCAGGTTTTTCTTATTAGGATTATCATTCTTAATTTTGTCAATCAGGTGATTAAGAGCGTTTTCTGCCAACACGTCCAGATTAGTATTCACAGTAGATAGTTTTGGATAGAATACTTTGCTATAGGGCATGTTATCGTAGCCGACAACACCAAAATCTCCTGGTATTGAAGCTCCATTTTCCAGCGCTGTATGTAGGAAGCCTAAGGCCATTTGATCATTAGATGAAAAAATACCCATTTTCTGTATTTTTTTCTGTTCAATGTCTTCGTATGCTTTTTCACCTGATGCAAAAGAATAATCACCCTGGAATTCCCATTCAATTTTATAATTCTTTTTTCTTAAGTAATCTGTAAAGCCGTTTCGTCGCAAATTAGCTTCCCATTTAACTAAGGGGCCTGTGATAATACCATACCTTGTATATCCAGCATCAACCAATAATTTTGCAGCAAGTCGTCCTCCTTCATAAGAATCAAACGTGATGGTTGTCACTACATTCCCATCAACCGGTGCCAATGATACAATAGGGAATTGTTCAATCTTTTTTATGATTTTTTTATATTGCCGGCTTTCTAATGTAGGTGCCATAAGTATAATCCCATCGTGGAATTTGGATATGACATACAGCTCGTTTATTATGCGTGAAGAGTGTTTTATGGAATGAATGCTTAGTTGGATATTCAATGTTGAAGATACCCTATCAAAACATTCATAGAGGCATGAATAAAATTCTTCTGCATCATGTTGTGTAACAAGTGCTATTTCTATGGGGATATCAATATTCTTATAAAAGGTTACAGGTGATTTATAGCCTAAATCCCGGGCAGTATGCAATATATCATAAACACTTTGGGATCGACCCTTGGCCTTTCCAGAAAGAACCCGTGAGACTGTTGCTATAGAATACCCTGACCTAATTGCTATATCTTTTAGTTTTAGTTTCATTTGCAAAAAAATTTAAAGTTTATAAAAATAATTTGCATTAAATAAATTTAATAACCTAGGTTTGCCTCAAATAACGCAAATGTATTGTCAATCATAATTAAATTATTTATGTATTGAATAGTAAAAACACGGTAGAACAAACAAATGACAAATTTTGCTTTAATAAGTTTTATCATTGCAACAGCTGCAGTTGCCTTTTTCACTTATACTATTGTGCAGCGAATGAAAAGATCTGATAATGCAACGGAAGAATACTTTACCGGTGGCCGTGCACTTAGTTGGCCAGTGGTAGCAGGATCACTCTTACTTACGAACTTATCCACTGAACAATTAGTAGGATTAAATGGCGATGTGTTTGGGGATAAGGCATTGGTTGGTGTTGCCTGGGAAGCACTAGCCGCTTTTGCTATGATTGCGACAGCACTAATTTTTTTGCCCCGTTACCTGGCCAGCGGGTTTACCACAACACCTGCTTTTTTGGAAAAACGATTTGATAAAACAACAAGGTCTATGGTTTCCGGGTTGTTTTTATTTGGCTATGTAACGGTACTCCTTCCTGTAGTATTATACACTGGATCTCTTGCTTTAAAAGGTATGTTTGATCTTAATTTCCCTCTATGGATGATAGTTGCTACTATTGGAATTTTGGGGAGTTCCTATGCTATTTTTGGAGGATTAAAATCTGTGGCAGTCAGCGACACCTTAAATGGGGTTGGCCTACTGATTGGCGGTTTAGCAATCCCTGCTCTGGCATTGATCAAACTGGGAGATGGTTCATTTTTTTCCGGTCTCTCTACATTATTTAATACAAACCCTGAATATTTAGAAGTTTTAACTCAGACCAATATAGATGATAAGGTGGTGACCGTTCCCTGGCCTACATTGTTTACAGGGATGATGTTTATCCAGGTTTTTTACTGGTCAACAAACCAGGTAATTGTTCAGCGGGCAATGGCGGCAAAGAGTTTATCAGAAGGGCAGAAGGGTGTTTTGTTTGCATCGGCCATGAAGCTTGTAGGTCCTGTTATGCTCTGTTTACCGGGTATCATTGCTTTGCATATGACAGATATATTGGATATTTCAAAACAGGATCAGGTATATGGGGCTGTTGTTCGTCATGTATTGCCTGATTGGTCAATTGGCTTATTTGCTGCGGTCCTCATGGGTTCCATCCTAAGCTCCTTTAACAGTGCCCTGAACAGTGCATCTACACTATTCTCCTTACAGTTTTACAAAGGCTACATGAACCAGACAGCCACAGATGAACAGATCGTGGCAACAGGTAAAAAATTTGGCATGGGGCTGGCATTAGCATCCATTTGTATTGCACCACTGCTGGCACAGATGGAATCTATTTTTACCTACCTTCAAAAAGTAAATGGTTTGTATAGCGTACCTATTATTGGAATTTTTATACTGGGGATTGCAACCAAGCATGTCCCTGCAATTGCAGCTAAGCTTGGGATGATTGCTGGGATGGCAGCCTATTCATTTTTCACTTTTGTGAATATAAAAAGCGTCCCTACTTTTTTTGCCAATGGTGATGGAGATCTGCACTGGCTCCATGGCTATTTCATCAGTTTTATATTATCTGTCGGGGTGATGCTTGTTATTGGTCATTTCAATCCAAAATCTGCAGAAGAAATTGCAGTTAGTGATCAGCGGGACCCAGCGCCAGTGGATATGACACCCTGGGAACATGCTAAAAACGCATCCTATGCGATTATGGCAACCACAGTAGGTATTTATCTATGCCTAACCTGGGCAGCATCGTAAGAAAATTTTTCACAAAAAAAGGAGTAAAGACAATGAAAAAAAAGATAACAGGTTCAATTCTAATATTGTTACCTCTATTACTGTTTGGTCAAACTATCGATAATTATGATAGTGAGCCTTATCCTGGTTACTGGGTTCATGAGATATCTCAGGGTGCTGATTCTACACTGAGCTATGTAAATGTGAGCTATATTACGGATCCAGTCTTGGAAGGTACTGGAGCAATGCAATTGGATTATAGTGCACATAATATTGAAGCATGGGGTGGCTATGCAAAAATCTACCACATGCATCCTGATACTGGCGAAGTCTGGGACTGGTCCGGATATGATAGTATTTCATTCTCATACTACAATTCGGTCGCACAGACAGGGACTGGTAGCCAAACAGTTCATTTGAGGATGAACCTAAGTGACTACGGCGATATCACAGATCCTAGCTACATAGGTCTGGGAGAATATTATTATTCATTCCATTATATTCTGGATAACGAGCCGGGGTGGAACACCATTACTATGCCTCTAGTTCGGAATGATGATTGGGGTGGCGGTGGATTTAACCTTACCGGCTGGGCTGGTGATGCTGGTAATGGTGAGTTGGATAAACATGCTATTGCCGGGTTCCACTTTGAATTCTCTATCGATGGTGGTGGTGATGGATCTTATAATTACGGTACAGTCGTCCTGGATGATATGAAACTGACCGGTTCATTAAACACACTGGTAAACCCTGGTTTTGAAGAGTTAGATGAATCTGGGAACGCAGTGGGCTGGGGCGCTGCACACGCAGGTGATGGCCAAGCCCATGCCAATATTGTCACGGATGCTTCACAGGCCCATAGTGGTGAAAACTATATTCATATAGGTATAGATAATGGCGCCGCCTGGGCAGTTTTTTATACGGATATAGACCAGTATACTATTCCAGCATCAGTAGGAGAAACCTGGCGCTTCAGCGGCTATGCCAAGAGTGTTTCCGGTATAGATGGAGATTATGGTGCTTTTAAGATTGAAGGTAAAGATGCTGATGGTAACCTTACGGGAGATAGCGGTGACATGTACTTGCCAATCACGGATGAATGGAATCAGGTTACAGCTGACTTTATTATGCCGGCAGAGACAGTAGAGGCTACAGCGGTTATAGTAGCATCGCGCTGGGACGGTTCCAACTGTGACTATTATTTTGATGACATGTTTTTCCAGAATGTAGGTGCACTGGACATTGATCCTCCGGCAGCAGTTGAAGACGTGTCTGCTGTACCGGCCAACAATTATAATTTGGTGACCTGGACAGATGTAGATGGTGAAAGTGGTGAGATATACAATGTCTATGCCAGTACCGAGCCAATCACTGATGTATCTTCTCCAACAGTTGATGTTGTTGCAACGGGTGTTTTGGAAGGAAGTCAGGCCGCAGTACACTATCTGTATTATCCTCTAGAAGATACAGAAGTAACCTATTACTACGCTGTTGCCTGCCAAGATGCATCTAATAATGTAGGTGCGCCTGGCACATCTTCTGGTTCGGTGACAAACATGGCCCTGGGTATTCCCACAATTTCCTTGGATGTACCGGAAAACTTTGTTGCGGATGGTGTGTTTGATGAGTGGGAAGGTATAGAGCCCTTCTTTTTGGGAGTTTCCGATAATTCTTACGGGACACCATCTGTAGTGAATACAGTTGATACTGATGATGATCTTTCCGGCAATGTCTGGCTTGCGGTAGATGATGAATACCTTTATGTAGCGGCAGATGTAATTGATGATGTCTATGATGGATATCAGCCAGGTGATGGTACAGATGGCTGGTGGATGAATGATGTGTTGGAATTATTTATCGGTTTATACGATCAACGCGGAGCAAAGCATGCGGGTATGCAGCGCGGTGAAGAGCCAGATTACAAATTCTATTTTCTGGAAACTGGTGCGATAAATGACTTTGATAATCAGGCTGTACTGGCTGAAAATGGTGATGGAAATTATTTCCACGCAGGCTATAATCCAGATTGGGTGGTAGAAGCAAAACTGGCACTGGATGATATCGCTTTTGGTGATGATATACTTTTCAATGCTGTAAATGGAATGAGAATACCTATAGAACCCACATTTCATGATAATGATGGTAGTGGCTGGGAAGGGAACCTGGTATGCTCACCTTTTAATGAGGATAATGCTTATCAAACACCGACAGTATGGTCCAGTACCTGGATTGGTGATTCGGACTTTCCGTCTGTTGGAATAGATGATGATCATGTTATTGCAGATCAGGTTGTTCTTTATCCGAACTATCCTAACCCATTCAACCCAAAGACGACAATTAGATTTTCTTTAGCAGAAGATCAGTTTGTTTCCCTGGGGATCTATAACCTTAGAGGCCAAATGGTTGAAACACTTGTCAACGATAGGCTGTCTGCTGGTATCCATTCCTTAGATTGGCACGCAGGAAAGGTAGCTTCAGGAATCTATCTCTATCAGTTGCAGTCAGGAGATAAAATCTTGACTCAAAAAATGATTCTGATGAAGTAGTATATAGATCGAGTCTATAATAAAATAAAAAGAAGGGCAGAAATAATACTGCCCTTCTTTTTTAAAGGGTAATTTTTTACAATAAATAATGATAGTTTTATTCAATGTTTAAAAAAGTAATTCCAATTTTTTTTATAGGGTATTTATTTTCACAAACAACTGGAAAAATTTCTGGTTCAGTTACGGATAGAATAAATGTCGAACCCCTCCCCGGGGCGAATATTTATTTAGAAAATACATCCTTTGGAACCGCGTCGGATGCAAATGGCAATTTTACCATAATCAATATACCTCCGGGGAAATACACGCTTAAGGCGGATATGATTGGTTATAAGTCGGTCAAATTGGAAAGGATGAATATTTCTGTGAACCGGACGGTCTCACTGAAAATTGAGATGGATGAAACGGTACTGGAAGGCGAAGTGGTTACCGTTGAAGTTTCACGGGTTGCACAAAAAAAAGACCAGACAGGTACAATAAAAAATATTTCAGGGGATGAAATTAATGCTCTCCCTGTAGAAAGTGTAGGCTCTGTGATCAATATGCAGGCTGGTGTGGTCAATGGTCATTTTCGCGGAGGTAGAAACACAGAAGTAACCTATATGATCGATGGGGTTCAGGTGGATGAAACATTTGGCGGAAATAGTGCCGCTGTTGAGATACAGCCGGAAGCGGTACAGGACCTGGAAGTAATCACAGGAACCTTTAATGCAGAATACGGCAGGGCCATGAGCGGGGTTGTTAATGTAGTTACCCGGGATGGTGGGCCCAAATTCGAAGGATTTGCATCTACTGGTTTATCTTTTTTCCAAACGCCTAATACAGATATTTTTATTGGATTATCTCCAGAGCTGAATAGAAGTCAGGATCTCAAATTCAGTCTGGGCGGTCCTTTGTTAGGGGATAAAATCACTTTTTTTACCAATATTCGAGTCCAGGACAATCGAGGGCACTTAAACGGCTATCGTATGTTTTCTGTGATAGATACGAGCAATTTTTATTCTGATGACCCATCTGATTGGGCTTCATCAAAGTCTGGCGATAGTTCTTATGTGCCCATGAACACAGGAGAAAATTTATCAGCTCTATTTAAACTCAGTTTCAATCTGTTAGATGGAATCAGGTTTTCCTTATTACACTCTAAAAGTGATGACAGCTGGTTTGGATACGACCATGGGTTTAAATATAATCCTGATGGCAGAGCTGGTTCCTATAAAGAAACAAACTATACATCCTTCCAGCTGAATCATATGATTAGCCCCAAACTGTTCTATGAGCTAAAGGTGTCTTATCTGGATAATTATACTGGGAATTATCTCTTTAAAGATCCTTTTGATCACATTATCGCGGACACTGCCGGGATCTATCACGATGGGAATATGCATGACATTGGTGATACTGTTTATTCATATATCCATGATAAATACCTTGAAAATTATGGCTCGGGTTTTTTCACAGGCGGACAACAGAAGAACCACAGCATGCTCACCATGCTAGATAAAACAATAAAGTTTGACTTGAACTGGCAGGCCAATCACAACCACAATATCAAGCTGGGTCTACTGGGTATTTCTCATGACGTGGACCAGCAGTGGCATGCCATCCGAAACAAATATGATGGTGAAGCAAACCTGGCTGATGTTTACGAGCCTGAAATATTTGGGGATACAACTGTCTACGCTGATTTATATAAAGTAACACCGCAGGAGGGAGCTGCTTATCTCCAGGATAAAATGGAGTTTGATAATATGGTAGTAAATGTGGGTCTACGGTATGATGTTTTTGACCCTGCCAGTGTTTACCCTTCAAATCGCAGAAATCCATCTAACCAATTGCTCTATAAAGATACTTCCGGTGTTCTGATAGATTCACTCATGTCTACATATCCGGATGCAGATATCATTGACCAGGTCAGCCCCAGGATTGGATTTGCCTATCAGCTGGGGAACCAGGCTGTTCTCCATTTCAGCTATGGTCATTTTTTCCAGATGCCGCCTCTCTATGCTATGTACCAGAATCACAGTTATTTAATTCCTCCGAATGACCATGGCACCACCATGGGGAATGTTCGCCTGGAGCCTGAAAAAACAATTACCTATGAAATCGGGCTCTGGCAGGAGCTCACCCGTGGTTTAAGCTTAGATGTCGCTCTTTTCTACAGAGATATTTATAATCTATTGAGCGCTCAGGTATTTTCTACCTATAACCAGATAGAGTACGGTCTATATAGTAACAAAGATTATGGTAATGCCAGGGGTTTGGAAGTGAAACTGGATATGGGTTTAGGTGCTGTAAAGGGCTTGGTGAATTATACACTTCAGTATACCAGGGGCAATGCGGACAGCCCAACGCAAACATTCACACGGGATGGGGCAAACATGGACCCGGTGAACCGGTTTATTCCTATGAGCTGGGACCAGAGGCATACGCTGAATGGTACAGTAATGTACTTTGGAAAAAACTATGGGGCTACCGTAACGGCCTATTATAACTCCGGTTCACCCTATACTTTTTCCCCACAGAGCGAGAGTGTCCTATCGAGGATTAACCTATATCCCAACAATGCCTATAAACCATCCACAACAAGTATAGATGCTACACTGTATTATAATTTCAAATTAAAGGGACGATATCATGGAAAAGTTGATTTAACTATTTATAATCTTCTGGACCGGCTGAACGAGAGCTGGGTGGATGGACAGACCGGAAGAGCATACACAGCTGTTATAAAAGATACGGATCTGGCAGGTCACCGCAGTGATTTCAATGAGTATGAAGATCGTATCCATAACCCATCCATGTATTCATCACCCCGGATGATTAAGCTGGCGGTTGGGATCAACTTCTAGAACAATGAATCGTCTAATTATAAAATTTCCCATAATACTGATCTTTTTGAGTCTGCTTTGGGGCCAGGGCAAGGAGTATGAAGGTCCCGAAGATTCTGCGGGAGATATTGCTGCTGAAAAAGAAGGCTACATGATTGGGAACCGGGTTTATCTATATTTTCGAAATACGACGGAGCTTTCTGATTGGCCCAGGGTTAATGTTTCCAAGTGGCCCAACAATCCAAACGGTTTAAAAATGACGGATGGGATCGGACTGCTGGTGGGCGCCAAGGTCTTCATTGAAGATGATGGCGATGCAGCCACATTGGATACAATTCCTCTGACAGAGCTTTCGGATATTTATACTAAGGACCACCACACACTTTATTATTTGCAGACAAGCTATCGGGAAGAAATGGATCAGGATCCAACAGGAACGGTAGAGTGGGGTTTTTATCCTGTGTTTGGGTATTTCAATGAGACGGGAGAATACCCTGCATTGTCTAACATTGAAAATTCCTGGCCTATTAGCGGCTGGCCATCCACAGGGTTTGAGTTCAAATGGCCTGGCGAATGGAATGGTCGTTTTGGCCGTGGTGTGATCTATGCTGATCAGGAATGCTATTACGTGGTTAATGATGCCCAGGATCAGGAGAACCTGGGTGGAGAAGATGATATACAGTATTTCCCCAGGCCAGGTCATTATGTTGGGGATCTTAAACCTGATGTAACGATTCAGCCTGGTGTACCCTGGGGAGGGCTTGGATTACGTGTAGCTGTACGGGGATTTCAATGGAATAACCCCCAAGCCAGGGATGCAATATTTTGGGAATATTCTATTGCAAATATTTCTGATTATGACCTGCGTGATGTTGCCTTTGGTTACTGGTTGGACAATTCCATAGGCGGGGATGGTGATGATGATCTGGGATACTTTAATAAAGATGTAGATATGGCCTATTCCTGGGATATCAATGGGATCGGGGCTGGCGGACTTCCCACCGGTGTCATGGGGTTTGCCTATTTGGAGAGCCCGGGGTTGGCATATGACTACCAGGATAATGATGGTGATGGTTTAACCGATGAAAAAAGAGATAATGAGCCCACAGGAATCATTGGCCCAACAGACGGAATAACAGACCTTGATGCATTTCTGGAATTTTATAAACTTGAAGAAAGTGACTTGAGAGAACACTGGGATGCAGATGAAGACCAAGATTGGGAAGACGGTGAAGATTTGAATGGAGATGGTATGTACCAGTTATCAGAATATTATGGAGATGATATCGGGATTGATGGAGTAGGACCTGGAGAACTGAACTATAATGGACCTGATGCGGATGGTTCTGAGTGTAATCATCGGCCTGATTTCCAGGAAGGAATTGGCTGCGAGCCCAATTTTAATACGACTGATGTTTCTGAATCGGATATGACAGGGTTAACTGCATTTCGCATGTTTCCAGTCCCCAGTCATGCTCCATCCAATGAAACCTTCTGGTTTAAAAATGATCAAGCCATGTGGGATCTAGTTGGCACTGATTCCCTTGAAGAATACACAGAAAATATTTCTAATCTAGTGGAAGTATTTGCTTCCGGGCCGTTTTCCCTGTTCCAGGGACGTGTTGAAAGGATTTCTATGGCAGAACTCCATTCCTATGATCCACTGGCTGGACTGAATTCTGATGATCATACTGCTCCTGCATTATATGAATTGAAGCGGATCGTCCAGGTGATCTATGAGAAAGATTATCGCTTTGCCCAGCCGCCAAAAATGCCAACCCTCACTGCGACAGCCGGTGATAATGAAGTGATACTAACCTGGGATGATATAGCTGATACCAGGACCAGGGACCCATTTGTTGGTAATATTAATGATTTTGAAGGATATAAGGTCTACCGTTCATCGGACAAGTATATGTCTGACCCGGAAATCATTACGGATGGTTATGGCACACCGCTATTCAAAAAACCAATCTTCCAGTGTGACCTGGCAGATGAAAAGCGCGGTTTTACTGATTTTGGACTGGTAAATGGAATGGGCTACAATCTTGGCGAAGATACGGGGATTACTCATATATTTGTAGATAATACTGTTCAGAATGGACGCACCTATTACTATGCTGTTGTAGCATATGACTATGGTGCGCCAGAGATTGGCCCTGGTATTTCTCCATCGGAGAATAATACGGTCATAGAATTGAATGAAGCGGAAGAAGTTCGATCCATTGGGAAAAATGTAGCTGTTGTGGTTCCCCACCAGCCTGCGGCAGGATATATTTCGCCTTATATAGAAACACAGGACACTGACCTGCTGGGTTCAGGAGATATTACTCCCATGATCAGGGCCCAGGGAAGTTTACAAACGGATCATGATTATTTTCTCACCTTTGGTGTAGATACAGTTGCAATTATATTTGGTTATGACTATGGGTTTCAATATGTGACCAATGAAATACATATTTATGATGAAACAGATAGCACATTTCTAGTTTATAAGGAAGATCAGGTTAAATATGTTGGGAATAATTTGCTGTACCGGGATACCCTGGAATATTGGACACTGAATCCAAACGGGGTAATCTCAACTGATATTTTTGATGGGCTGCAGGTGGAGATTGATGCGGGTGTTGAAGTTCCAGAATATAGTTATGATAATTCAGGCTGGGTAACCGGGAATGGAATTATGCGGATTACCCCATCTGAATCAGAAGGAATTAAAATGCCCTGGAAATACCAGATTATTTTTACTGATAATGATTCAGCCTACGTGGGGATTGCCACTTCAGGGACGGTACGAGATGAAACCGGATCATCTATTGGCTCAGACAAAATAACAAAACCAGCAGTTAATTTTTATATCCAGAATACATCTTTTGTAGATACAGCAGGTAACTATGAGATCATGGACGTAATTGTCCATGATGTAAATGGGAACGATACTTTGGACCTTTTTGAAGATAGAATATTTGTGGGGGCTACAATAGGAACTCGCTGGAAAGGAACTGCATTTGTAATTGATTTTCAACTTGCAACTGAAACCACCTTTCCCAAAGCAGGAGATGTATATCAGGTGGATTGGAAGCGTCCATTCTTTGAGACCGACACCATCCGGTTTTCTATCAATACCCCGAATGAAATAAACCTGGATTCATTAAAAAACGACATGAAAAAGATTAAGGTAGTGCCTAACCCTTATGTCATGACCAATATGATGGAATCACAAGTCTCAAACCCCTTTTTAAATCAACGCCGCCGCCTAATGTTTACCCATATACCTGCCAACTGCACTATTCAAATTTTTACAATAAGCGGTATTCTTGTTGATGAAATTATGGTTAGTAATGAACCGGATAATGGCATTATCCACTGGGATATGCTTACCCGGGAAGACCTGGAGATCGCGGCTGGTATGTATCTTTACCATATTGAATCAGATAATGGTCATTCAAAGCTTGGGAAATTTGCGGTGATCAAATGATTAACAAGTCTAAAATGTCGATATTGTGCATTGTTCTCTTATCTGTTACCCTAAATGGGCAGATGATAAACCGCTACGGTACCACAACCGCTAATTTTCTTGAAATTGGTGTAGGGAGTGATGCCAATGCCATGGGAGAAGCCTATGTTGCCGTTGCCAATGATATTTCATCGATCTACTGGAATCCTGCAGGCCTGGCAAATCTTGATGCGCCTTCCGTATCCTTTATGCTTCAACCCTGGCTCGTAGATATCAATATGCTCTTCACCGGAGGCGCAGTTGTTATTCCAAAGATTGGGAATATTGGGTTTGGCATTACCCAGATGGACTATGGTGAGATGGATGTGACCACGCTGGAATATCAGGATGGAACCGGTGAAAAATTCACAGCGACAGATCTGGCGGCATCCCTGACCTTTTCCCGCAAGATCGTCCCCTGGTTCTCATTTGGCTCTTCAATGAAATATATACGGTCCAATATCTGGCACAGCTCAGCCAGCGCTTTTGCCCTGGACCTTGGTGTTTTGGTTAATACAAAGTTTTTTTCCTTTAACGGCCAAGAGAAGGATGGAATGAACATTGGGATGAGTATCTCCAACTATGGTACCCGTATGAAGTTTGACGGTATTGATATATATCAACCTATAGATATATCAGAGTATGAAGAAGGGAACTATGGAGATGTGGCCGGCCAGTTCAGGCCTTCAGAGTGGGAACTGCCGCTTATATTTCGGATCGGGAT
>Ga0208522_1001046_pt1 | contig 18147 bp, 14 predicted proteins | sample ETNtaG_25_FD_185763 | JGI IMG/M metagenome (GOLD analysis project Ga0208522, IMG submission 185763) | Marine microbial and viral communities from oxygen minimum zone, Eastern Pacific Ocean - ETNP201302SV86 (SPAdes) (version 2) | ecosystem: Environmental > Aquatic > Marine > Oceanic ... | reverse complement strand
CTCTGACCCGTCTGGAGCACTTACGACTATTGTTGAGTACGGGGATTGAATGAGGCCGCGATTAAGAACTGGGACGGAGAATGTCAGAATGTCCCCAGAAATGGCTGTGAATCCAATTGAAGAGTCCAGGGTGACCTCGTTTCCAGTAGATGGCCGGAGCCTCTGGACGGTTACCGCTGATGATCTCGCAACCAAGTCTATCTCATGAACTTCGGAGTCTATCACCAGTGACTGTGTCCCCACAACCTGCCCACCAAGATGTGTCCAAGCGATCAAACCGTGACTACCGAGTTCTCCTGGGCCATAGGTATCGTCGGGGTTTTCCCCAGAGTTGAAGGTCAAATGGTAGGATCCGTTTTCATCAGTGGTTACGTTCTGTATCTCTAGCTCGGATTCGTAGCGGAACTGAAGACTCTGATTGGAGACTCCTTGGCCCTGTTCCGTGACATTGAGCCATGCGGATATCTCTATTCCAGTGGGCGAAAGTGGGTACTCAATATCTATCGAAATCTCCTTGCCCCTAGTTACTGGTTGATAGCTAACCAGCTCGTGAACAGCGATGAATCCGAATGCCTGTTCGATTGAGCTCTTCACCTCTCCTCGAATGGCTGGGCAGTACCAGTTGTACCCGACCTCGTCTCCGTCCGAGTCATATGAAGTAACGTTGTATGACTGGTAGCAACCCGGGTAAGCGACTCCGGAGTTTCCCTGGCTGACGACTGCCCAACTGGTCGAGTTTGTGTCGCTGCTATCATCGGGGATGTCAACGTAATTGCTTGAGCCGCTGTATTCCGTATCCTGGTCATAGTCCATCCCCCATGTCTCCCCAACCGAGAGAGGGAAGTCGTAGTTCTCCAAGGGGGGGGCGAATGTGTTGTCCACGCTCAGCACCCCGATATCCTGCCTAAGCCATGAGGCGCAACCGAAGAAGAGCGGGTCGAAATATACGTCAATCGTGACATCCTGCGAATAAGTGGCCAAGTCCGATACACGGACGATCTCCGTAGTCTGCATATCCACGTATAGGCAACCGCTGGTCCCGTCTATCTCTATGGCGCCGTCTGACTCGTATGCCCCTATTGACTCGACTTCATAGACTAGTGTCTCATTTCCAGCGATATCGTACAAATAGATGTCCGATACTGTCCTATCTAACGACCCCTCTAGAGTCTCGACATTCGTGGAGACTCCGGATTCTGCCACGAAATCAGCCACATCCAGGTATCCGTCGTACATCCAATTGTCGTTGACCCTCCAGTCTGGGACGTCGGTATTTCCCGTGGTTCTGGCTTGCACTGAGGCTTCTTCTGAATATGGACTGGAGTCTGAAAGATCTGCTACTGTCAGTGAGCAGGCTAACGGTGCTAGCGCCAATGCTGCAACCATGAGCATGGCGCGGGAGACGGCCTGCATGGCACTCGCATGCCGGTCTGCTCAATAACGTTGGTTCATATCGACTAGAGCAGGTCTGCTAGCTCGTCTTTGATCTGCTCGACGGCCTCGAGGATCTCGTCCTTGTGCCTCGCACCGGTAATCACCATCTTGCCACTACCGAATATCAAGCACACCACTTTTGGATAGTCAAGTCTGTAAATCAGCCCTGGGAATTGCTCTGGCTCGTATTCGACCTTGTCGAAGGGCAGATGGAAGGTCAGGTTGTTCAGATTGAGTTTCCGCGGGAGGGCAGCTAGTGGCTCCCCCTGCAGGATCCCCCTAATTCGTGAGTCCTCATTCTCTACCTCCTCATCGGTAGCTGCTCTAATTCCACCGCCCTCTTCGTCGATGACCTTGGTGTTGATGTCATCCATTCTAGCGACTTCCCCATAGTCCTCTGGATAGAATAGGGAGTAAGTTGCAACCATGTTCTGGACTTCTATCTCGACGTCCTTCAGCTCCCAAGTCTCAATGCCCGCGTTTCTGAGATCGCCGATCATCCTCTCGATACCTGTCTGGATATTGTCCTCGTTCTTCCCACCTGTGCAAACGGCCCGTCCTGACCTGAACATCAGGATGGCCAGTTTGGGTTCAACTACCCTATAGACCACACCGGGGAACTGCTCTGGTTCGTACTCGCAGTTCAACTGGATGGCTATGTCTGGGAGGTCCAGTTCCTCCGCTACTCTGGTAGAGGCTACTACATTCACTACGGTGAGTCTTTCTTCATCGGTCAGCATAGGTTGTCGACCGTCTGCCCCCTTATAAATGGTAATATAAGTGGATGGCATTTTTCGAGGGCAATTTTCGGATCTGTGAGTTACAGGAATCTGACCCCTTGTGCCCCCAGTCTGGACATCAACGGCCTTCCCCCTGCAACTTCTATCGCCTCGGAAACCCTAGTTGGGTCATGTGTGAGGGCTACCATGCAACCTCCGCCCCCGGCTCCTGTGAGTTTTGCCCCCAGGGAGTGAGGTCTTGCCGCATTGACCATCCGGTCTAGCTTACTGCTGCTTACTTCCAGTTTTCTTAGGCTTTCATGGCAGGCATCCATAGCCATCCCCAGGCCCTCAAGGTTTCCTGCCGAAAGGGCGGCTAATCCGGCCCTAGTAATGTTGGCAATTGCTTCCATCTCTTCCATCCTTTCGGGAGCTTCAGAAATTAGTTTTGCAACCTTGGCGACCATTCTTCCTGTGGGAGAACCGGTTCCCGAGTATCCAATCACTAGCCATGCGTCTCCTATTCCCTGAGGGATGTCAACGACATTGATGGACCAATCCCTAGATCCCTCGGGGGTTTTCAGACTGGTGTCGAAAACATGCCTTGTTCCCGGTACTTCGGAACCGGAGACGACTACGCACCCTCCGAGGGCACTGGTTGCTGTATCTGTTGGGCTAGCCCTTCCCTTCTGGGCGGTTGCCTCGGCGGAATGAGCCATTTTAGCCAGTTTTACAGCATCGAGTTCCTCGTCCGGGTTGAGGTGGGCGTGCATCGCGGCTCCGAAGGCATTCGATAGTGCAGCGGATGACCCCATCCCCGCGGCTGAGAAAAGTGAGCTGTCCACGTCAATGTCAAGGGGGGGTCCAGAGTACTGGAAGATGTTCTGTATTATGTGGGATATGTGAGGGTGTCTTGAGGGCTCGAATGATGAACCCTCTAGTTTCCACCTGACGGACTCTTCGACACTTACTCTAACTCCCTGATCGATTGCCACTGCTACAGCTGGGTGTCCGAATACCACTGCATGCTCCCCAAAGAGGATGCATTTTCCGGGAGCAAATGCACTCGGCATGACTGATGGCTAGCACATTAGGACATGAGTGTTGGCCTGTTTAGCGGTTGTTTCAAGGTCTTGTTTGTAGGCGAGGGATTCGGGTAAACCCCGGTGAGTACCAATGATCCATCCTCTTCTGCAGACTTACGGGCCCTTGGATGGTTGGATGATTCTTCTGATTATGGGCTCGGTATCCATAGGATTCTTCACTTACCAGGTGCAGAAAGCTACGCGCCTGGTTCTGATTGGTTCGCCGGACTCAAGATTCGACTCCTGGGGCCCTAGGATCAGGGAATTCATCGTGGGATGGCTTGGACAAAAGAAGGTGCTCAGGGACAGGGTCGCTGGAACGATGCATGTACTGATGTTCTGGGGTTTCTTGATGCTCGCATCAGATATGTTTGACCTCGCAACTGCCAATTACTTCTCTGGCGAGTTGCTGCCCGAATTGCTCATTGGCCCCTGGAATGGGATGGTTGAACTAGGGTACACGATGGCACTCATCGGATGTGTCTCAGCACTTGTTCGCCGCGTGGCCTTCACCCCTGAGAAGCTCAAGGGAAAATCGCAACTAGAAGGAAATGCGATCTTATTTCTGATTTTCACAATAACGACGACTTCATTCATGATCGAGTCGAAAGAAGACCCGAGCCCGTTCTGGGAACCCATTGGGCACCAGTTCAGTGAGTTTGGGCTTTCAGATGGGACGGTCGTAGTTTCTTATTGGCTCCACATGCTTGCAATCTCGGTCTTTCTGTTCCTAATTCCTCTTTCTAAGCACATGCACCTGGTCATGGCGGTTCCAAACGTATTCTTCCACGACACCGGTCCTGCTGCCAAGATGCGTCCCCTTGCCATGGGGGATGATGGAAAGGCGGTTCCGCTTGAGGACTTGGACATCGAATCATTCGGAGTTAGTAGTTACACGCAGTACACGTGGAGGCAACTAATTGACGGATGGTCGTGTACTTCTTGCGCGAGATGCCAGGATGTTTGTCCAGCATATGCATCTGGTAAGGGACTCAATCCAATGCAGGTAATCCATGACGTTAGGGACTATGCTAACGAGCACGCCCCACTTCTGCTGTCTGGTGAGGCTCCAGAGGAGACGATGATGCAGAGGATTACCGAAGAAGCAGTATGGGCATGCACGACATGCAACGCTTGTGTCGATGTCTGCCCACTATACATTGAGCACGTGCCTAAGCTAACAGATCTGCGAAGGAATGCTATGATGGAGACGATGGAGTATCCAGACGTCCTCAACACCGCCATGGGGAACATAGAGGCGGCCTCAAACCCGTATGGATATGGCGAACATGAAAGAGCCGATTGGGCCGCTGATTTGGATGTAAAAATAGGCGAGCCAGCCGAATACATCTACTTCGTAGGATGTGCAGCAAGCTTCGATGAGAGGAATCAGAAGGTTGCGAGATCTACAATTTCCCTTCTGAAGGAAGCTGGACTAGATGTCGGAATACTGGGGATGCAAGAGGGTTGCTCGGGCGATCCGGCACGGAGAGCTGGGAATGAATACCTGTTTCAGATGCTCGCGGAGACTAACATGATGACTTTCCAAGAGTTGGGGGTGAAGCGCATTATCGCCTCATGCCCCCATTGCTTCCACACACTGGGCAAAGAGTACGGTGATTACGGAGGAGAAGATCTGGAGGTCTTCCATCATTCGGAGATATTAGCCAAATTGCAGGAGGAGGGGGGGCTGCCCAGGGTGGAGAAGAACGGCCAGAGTATTACCTTCCATGACCCCTGCTACCTTGGCCGCATTGGAGGTATCATCGACGAGCCTAGGGATGTAATTGGAGGGGTTGATGTTGAGACTGAGAATAGCGGTCGGGATTCGTTCTGTTGTGGTGCTGGAGGGGCTCAGATGTGGATGGAAGAGGAAGCGGACAAGCGTGTTAATGAGATCCGGGCAAAGGAATTGTCCGAAACGGGTTGCGACACTGTGGCAGTGGGTTGCCCGTTCTGCTCCATTATGGTGAAAGACGGATTAGATGCGGTAGGGGCGGAGATGGATGTCAAGGACGTGGCAGAGATTCTCTGGGAGCAGATAGTCGCCAAGGACAATGAGATCCAAGAGCAGATTTCAAGCACCAATTGAGAAATGATAGAGTCAGATTTTGTTAGCGTGACAATCATTAGTCTCTTCCTCTGGGATTGTCCATGGGTGAAGAGTTCGGAATACTCGGGATGAGTGTTCCCCGGATTGCAATTCTGAATGGCGTAGTTCTATCCGCTTGGGGGGCGATTGCTTACTTCGTCCAAAGCTCGGACCCCCCGTCACCTACTGCTCTGATTCCTGCATTCATGGGCATGCCAATGCTTCTACTCGGTTTTCTGTCTGAGAGGAATCCCTCCAACAGACACCACTACATGCACGCCTGCATGGTATTGGCTCTGATCATGGCATTAGGTGGGGCGAGGGTAGTTACTGGATTTGGAGGGATGTCGGTGTTGGCAATTGTTTCTCACCTCCTCCTCCTCCAGGTGGGAATCTCATTCACAATAGTGGGAATTAAGTCATTCAGGCATGCTCGCATACAGCGAGAATCCTCGGTGGTAGAATGAAGCCGGTGATTGGCATTACGTGCTTCGTCAAAGAAGCCTCCTATGGGAATTGGACGAGGGATGCTGCGATCCTGCCATCGGCTTACATCTCTATGGTCAACAAAGTCGGAGGGGTTCCCCTAATCATCCCGCCAGCCGGAGACATGACGGTCCTCTTGGATTCTATTGACGGCCTAATAGTGGCTGGAGGCCCGGACATTTCTCCGGCCAGCTACGGAGAAGATCCCGAGCCTATGACGACGGAGTACTACCCGGAGCAGGATTTTTCCGAAATTGGCCTAATCAAGGGGGCAATTGACAGGGACATCCCCCTACTGGGAATTTGCAGAGGGATGCAAATCCTCAGTGTTGTTCATGGGGGCAAGATGCACCAGCATCTTGACACCACACCGGGACACGAAGGGCACGGCGGGTTCGCCGGAGAGTCTACAGAGCATGGAGTGGTTGTCGAGGAAGGTACACACCTATCCAGCCTAATGGGGGGTTCATTTACTGTTAACTCACTACATCACCAAGGGGTTTCCGATGCTGGAAGTTTGGAGATTTCTGCTAGGGCCGAGCACGATGGCCTGATAGAAGGGGTTGAGAGGAGAGACAAGAAATTCTGCATTGGGGTCCAGTGGCATCCTGAAAGGAAGGGGCATGACTTACTGTTCTCTGGCCTTATCGAAGCAGCGAGGGGTTGATGTTCGAAGTGCTACGTCAATAGGTAGTGGCAGTGAGGGTTTTCGACACTCGTTCTCGAAAAAAGAGAGAATTGGTCACAATCGAGGAAGGCAAGGTCGGACTCTACGCATGTGGAATTACCCCCTACTCGCCGAGCCACATCGGACATGCCAGACAGGCAATTTCCTTCGACATAATAGTGAGATGGCTCAGAAAGAGTGGATTCGAAGTGAGTTATATCACTAACTTCACGGATGTGGATGACAAGATAATTGCTGCCGCCAATGAAGAGGGCGTTGATTTCCTGGAAGTGGCAAACAGGAATATAGCCGATTATTTTGAATCAATGGATTCCCTTAACGTGATTAGGGCGGATGCTTATCCCAGAGTAACCGAGACGATACCGGAAATCATTGGGATGATAGAGACACTGATCGAGAAGGGGAATGCATATCTCGCTGAGGACGGGGTGTACTTCGAGATTGACACTTCGCCAGAGAAGTACGGGCAACTGACTGGGCAAACTCTGGAGATGGTGAGATCAGGAGCCGGTGGGAGGGTGGATAAGACCGGTTCTGGCAAGAAGGACCATCGGGATTTCGCCCTATGGAAGATGGCTAAGCCAGATGAACCGTTCTGGGAAAGTCCGTGGGGCGATGGGAGGCCTGGTTGGCACATCGAGTGCTCTGCAATGTCACTAAAGCACCTAGGGGAGAGATTCGATATCCATGGAGGTGGTTCGGACTTGATTTTCCCCCATCACGAGGCTGAGATATTCCAGTCTGAGTGTTGTCTGGGACATGATCCAGTAGTTCAGTATTGGATTCACAATGGGATGATTAACATAGATGGGGAGAAGATGAGCAAATCTCTGGGGAATTTCTGGACAATCTCTGATGCATTGGAACATGTTGACCCGCTAGTCTTGAGGTATACGCTGATTAACGCGCCGTACCGACAACCCGTCGACTTCAACCAAGTCATGATTGATGACTCAGAGAATCATCATAATCGACTCATCAGTTGCTATGGGGAGGGTTTGTCCAGGCATGGTAGTGGGGAGTGGGGGGGCTTGCCTGGCTTAGTAGATGCAGCCAAGAGAATCGAGGATGGCATGAATGATGACTTCAACACCAGAATTGCCCTAGTCGAGGTTCAAGCAGTAGCTAAGTGGCTACGGGGGATACTCCACTCAGGAGAAGACGAGCGGGGCATCTCAGGTGCCGTTGGCTGGATTTCGGAATTCGCCGGAGATGTTCTCGGGTTACTGCCGACCGATGAGGATGTACTATCTAGAATGGAAAGCCAGGATAACGTGAAAGACGAAGTCGCCCCCAAAGTCGAGAGGCTTCTTGGCGAGAGGGAGGATGCGCGGAAGGCCAAGGATTGGGCTCGGGCTGACGAAATCAGGGACGAGTTAGCAGGAATGGGAGTGTTTGTCGAAGATGCTCCAGATGGAGCTACTTGGAGGATTGAGTAGGCATCAATTCTGTGAAAGTGCGATATAATACGACCATTACGGAAAATCGTGCTCACATTGTCATCTAGACGTTCGATAGCCTCCTTAGCTATGTCATTGATGTTCATTTTCCCAGGTTGTCTTGACATTATCGATGAAGCTAGAGGTCACGAAGACTGGATGGATTGGGATAGCGATTTCTACCTGATTGATCCTAGTGGGCACGAAGATCCCCGGGATTTCGTAGTAGCGGATCCGGTAGAGAATCAGACATGGGGGAATGCCACGTGGACTGTCTTTGGCAACGAGCATGGGGGGAACTGCTGTGAGCACTACCTAGCAGCAACCAAAGAAGGTTGGATCCTAAACTTCGGAGGGGAGTATCCCACATGGACAGAGGACAGGGGCCTTACTTGGCAAGAGTATCGGCCCTCAATTTTCTCCCAGATAGGATGCATGGAGCCTAAGCCGACGGTCCCCGGGCAAGAAGGTCTTGGAGAAGGGAGCATAGTGCAAGCGACAAATGGGGACTTGATTGCAATGGGGTGGTTCCCTTATCCCAGTACCAGTGGAGCGGATCAGTTCTATGCCTTCTTCTACGATGCAGAGGATGAAGAGTGGAGCTGGTGCTTCAACAGGACTCCGGAGCCATTCTACGATCGCTCTTGGCAGGTTGAGGTTGTCGGCCCCATAAATGGGGGACTGTATGGAAACGGCCCATGGGCGAGTTTGGTAATTTCCAACTTCTGGCACCAGGTTCAGAACGTCGGAGGGCAGATTTCCACCGATGGTCTGAACTACGACTACTTCGGCTTCCCGGACAGGGATGAAAGCCTCGATGTGATGGAAGTGGACCTTCATCCCGAGAGTCTTGGACAGGAGTGGGACTTCACGAAGCCGCACAAAGAGATGCGCTCTTTCCCCGTCCCTTCGGGAGGACTCTATTTCCCAAGTTACTTCCTGGATGGTAGTGACGCGTATCTGGACACTTCCCTTAACTGGTGGACTGGGGTGACTCTGAATGGTTCCTCGCTTCCGTCCCAGTACTGCTCATTCGACTCCTCGACTGCGCTCCATTGCGTCACTGCAGGGCAGACCTCACTGATGCACATGATTTCCTGGGATGGGGGGGAGACATGGGAGAACAGTACCTACAATCTTTCAGAGAAGGCTACGGAAATCGAGGAGTGGGAGTTCCACTCCAGCGGTGTGCACGATCTTTTCGTTCTGAACGTGAGGTTCCAAAGTTCTGATGGGCCCGATGTCGATGTAGCCTACCACGTCCGAGGATTCTCGCAGAGCTTGGAACCAGACATGCTCACCTACCTAGGACAGGGCGATCTTGACTCGACATCGGGGGCGGGTAATGACATCAGATTCGACTTTGCCAGCATGGGCATTCTGCCCGACGGGGGTTCATTCATCGCATACCATGATTCGACGGATCCCGATCCCTTGTTCGGTGTCGAGATGTTCCTGCCGGAGTCATATCTCTTGGTTGGCATTATGGACTGATTACTGAATCTCGAATGATACAGTGGTACCGTCGACCTCGAAGATGTCTGCATCACTGGATGGTTCGCCCTCATTCAAGGAGTGTTTGCCTGCCCTCGTCTCTGTTGTCACATGCTCCCAGTCACTGTTTTCCAATTCGATTCCATCGATCCACACCGACAGGCTGATCGAAGATTCGACTTGGAGGTCCATTTCCTTGCGCTTGGCTTGTATTCTGCGTGTGATGTCCCTAGCCAGACCCTTGGATAGGAGGTTCGAATCTGTGTGCATATCGAGGACTATCGAAACGTCCCCCTCTTCGAATGAAAGAGTCTTTGCGGCGAACCCTTCTTTCTCCGCCCTCCTAATCTCAATGTCATCCATTGTGATCTCATATCCCCCCAGGGCAGCTATGCCTGCCTCGATCTCGAGCAAGAGCTCCTCCGGGTTGGCCAAATCCAGCTGGGCTAGAACGGAAGGGAGGTCGGAGCGGCACTTTGCACCCAGAACCTTTCTGTTTGGCTCCAGAACGATCTTCTGGAAGGCATCCAGGTCGGACTCGGTGGTTAGGACCTCTACGTTGAGTTCCTCAGCGAGAATGTCGTTGAATCTGGAGATGTCGGGACCACCCACAATCCATCCTGTTTGACAGGGGAGTCGTTGCCTCCTGTTGGATTCGACTCGGATCCTCCTACCAGCCTCGGCAAGGGATCGGACGAGTGACATTTCCTGCTCGATTCCAAAATCTCGGTCAGGGAGGTCCCTGCTTACTAGATCCGAGCCAGTTGGCCAGTCTGCCAAATGGACTGAGGAACCGGTGAGGGATCTGTGAATCTCATCAGGCATGAATGGGGATATCGGTGCCATCAGTCTGCACACAATCAGCAGTACTTCGTGCAGAGTGTGCTGGCATGCCCTCTTGTCATTGCTGTCCGACTCTTCCCACAGCCTCCTCCGAGATCTCCTAACATACCAGTTTGAGAGGTCGTTAACTACGAAGTCCTCCAACCCCCTACCAGCCTTATGAAAGTCCCAAGATACGAAATTCTGATGGAAATCGTCTGCCATTTCTGTTACTTTCGAAAGTATCCACCTATCCAGAGGGCTTCTGTCGGAAGGGTTGACCATCCCCGATTCGTCTTCTGGGTCGAAGTCATCGAGTGCAGCGTAATCGGCATGGAATCGATAGACATTCCACAGAGTAAGGAACATCTTGGCATATGACTCCCGAACTCCATTGGGATCGAAATTAGTAGGGGACCAAGGGGCACTCTGGGTGGTCATGTACCACCTGATCGAGTCAGCCCCCTCCTTGCTGAAGTGATCCCACGGATTGACGACATTCCCCCTGGACTTGCTCATTTTCTTTCCATCCTTGTCAAGTATGTGTCCGAGTGAAAGGCATCGTCTGAAGCAAGGCTCGTCGAACACGGTAGTAGCGACGGCTAGCAGAGAGTAGAACCACCCCCTAGTCTGATCGACTGCCTCACAGATGTAGTCGACTGGGAAGGAGCCAGAGAATAGATCCTCATTCTCGAAAGGATAGTGCCACTGGGCGAACGAGGCACAGCCAGAGTCGAACCAGCAGTCCATGACATATGGCTCCCTTACCATCTCTCCGGAGCACCCATCCGATGGACAGGACAGTCTGACATCATCGACATATGGCCTGTGCAGCTCGGGAGGGGTTGGAGAGGACTCTGTCTTCATCGAGGACATCTCCTCAATGCTTCCGACACAGTGCTCGGTTCCGCAATCCGGGCAAATCCAGACGGGAATGGGAGTTCCCCAGTAGCGTTCTCGGCTTATTGCCCAGTCCTTGATGTTGGAGAGCCATTCTCCCATTCTCTTGGTGCCAGTCCATTCTGGGGCCCACTCCACGCTTGCGTTGTGGGAGAGGATCTGCTCCCTGACCGCAGTCATTCTGACGAACCAACTGTCCATCGCGTAGTACAGTAGAGGGTGATCGGTCCTCCAGCAGTGCGGATAGTCGTGAGTGTAATCGTGCTCCCTGTAGAGTAGCCCCTGTGATTCCAGGAGGTTGATGATCTCGTTATCGCATTCCTTGACGTAGCGGCCATCGAGAAGCTCGTGAACCCCTGCGACGAAGGCGCCATCCATTCCGACGGTATGCTGTGCCGGGAATCCTACCTCCATCCCGAGCCTGTAATCGTCCTCACCGTACATTACTGCGGTATGGACTACGCCGGTTCCGTCCGTGGTTGTGACGAAATCCGCAGCGACTATTGTCCATGCCGTCTTGGATTCCCCCCTTTCAATTGCGCCGGGGAAGAGAGGATTGTAGGCCTCACCCACCAACTCTGCTCCGGGGAACTCATCGACGATGTCGGCATGATTCCTGAGCACGCTCCCAATCAGATCTTTAGCGAGGATTAGTTCCTCACCTACCTCTGCACCCCCTCTGCCTTCCCATTTCCCAGAGGGCGGTTCCGTAACTCTGACTCTGCAGTAAGTAACATCTGGCCCGACGGCCAAGCCCACATTTCCGGGCAGGGTCCAGGGAGTGGTGGTCCATGCCAAGACGGAGGCTTCCTCGTCCACCAGTTTGAATTTCACGAAGACTGCTGGCTCTGAGACCTCCTTGTACCCCTGGGAGACCTCGTGAGTAGAGTAACTAGTCCCGGTTTGGGGGCAGTATGGGAGGACCTTGTGGCCTCTGAATAGGAGGCCCTTTTCGAACATCTGCTTCAGTGACCACCATGCTGATTCTATGTAGTCGTCTTGTAGAGTGACGTATGGGTCCTCCATGTCAACCCAGAAGCCCATTCTCTCGGTCATCTCCCTCCATGCCTCCTCGTAGGTCCAAACACTCTCCTTGCACTTCTGGTTGAAAGCCTCCATGCCAAATTCCTCGATGGCTTCGTTGGACATCAAATCCAACTGCTTCTGGACCTCTATTTCCACAGGTAGTCCGTGTGTGTCCCAGCCGCCCTTTCTCTCTACTACGTGCCCCTCCATTGACTTCCATCTACAGACCATGTCCTTGAACAGACGGGATAGAACGTGGTGAATTCCTGGTCGGCCGTTTGCAGTTGGCGGACCTTCCAAGAATGTGAACGGAGACTCGAGTCCCCTCCTGGACTCAATAGATTTTGAGAAGGTCCCCTCATCTTGCCAGATTCCCATCAAAGAGCTCTCTAGGGCTACCGGGTCAAGTTCGCCGGGGGAAACGGGCACGCTCATCGGCCAAGCGACCTTGGAGTTCGTCTTGAACTTGAGGGGGGGGCAAGAGGACAATTAGGCTGTAAATTGCAAGACTTCAAATGCCCTATGCACCAGTTGGAATCATGGCAGAGACAGTTCGCCTAGAAGTCGGTGGAATGACTTGCGACGGTTGCTCCAACAGAGTTAAGGAGGCACTAGAGGCACTTCCTAGAGTCATCTCAGCGGCAGTAAGCCACCAGGAGGGGAGTGCTGAGATCAGGCACGACGGTGCGACCAGTGAGGAGCTGGGTGATGCAGTGCGGGCGGCTGGATACACCGTCGATGGCCGAGGAGAGGAATTCAATTGGAGAGATAGGGCCGTCTGGTGGCAGTCGGCTAACAACACAAAATGGTGCCTAATTGGCTGTAGCGTCGGAGACTTCGGGACCATAGCCGCTTTCCAATTCGTATTCACAGAAACGGGTTTTAGCGCCATGATGATTATGGCTCTAGCGATGTTCAATGGAATTATGACTTCTATCGCCCTTGAGACATTCATTCTTCTTAATCAGATGCCCCTCTACCAAGCCTTTCGCGTTGCAATAGGGATGTCACTAATCTCTATGTTATCCATGGAGGCTGCCATGAACGTAGTGGATCTTGCACTTACTGGGGGTGCTAAGCTTACTTGGTGGGTGATTGTACCGATGCTGATTGCAGGTTTCCTGACCCCTTGGCCTTACAACTACTGGAGACTGAAGAAGTACGGAGTGGCTTGTCACTGAGGTTTCCGTATGAATTGGAGCAATGTAGCCGAGAACATCTCCGACTGGATTGGAGATTATGCAAAAGAGAATGGGATAGGGACCCTAGTGGTAGGAGTTTCTGGGGGCGTGGACTCCGCAGTGACATCTACGCTATCGGCGATGACTGGTATTGACACGATCGTTCTGAACATGCCAATCCACCAAGACAGAATGCAAAATGAACTATCGGAACGTCACATTGAATGGCTGAAAACGAAATGGGCGAATGTCAGTGTGGAGAAAATCGACCTTTCTTCGACTTACGATGAGTTTTGTTCGAAGATGGGGGGAGATTTGTCCGAATTATCCCTCGCAAACTCCAGAGCCAGGTTGCGTATGACGGTCTTGTATGCAATTGCTGGATCAAACAACGGCATAGTCATCGGGACTGGGAACAAGGTTGAGGACTTTGGAGTCGGCTTCTTCACGAAATACGGGGATGGGGGTGTGGATATCTCCCCCATAGCAGATTTGTACAAATCTGATGTGTTCGCAATTGGAAAGGAGTTGGGGGTAATCGAGGAAATCCTAGATGCGGCCCCGACTGATGGGTTGTGGGATGATGGAAGAACCGATGAAGAGCAAATTGGTGCTTCTTACGAAGAGTTGGAGTGGGCGATGAGGGAGTTGGAGAATCCCTCGGGTTCGGAAATGACCGATCGTGAAAAGGAAGTGATGAGCCTGTACGCAGGGTTGCATGAGGCAAACTCACACAAGATGGCCCCGATACCAGTATTCAAGCTGGAATCTACAGACTAGGAGGGTTTAGTTGGAAAAGGAAGAGCCCCGACGAATCTATGTCGGCAAGGGACGAGCCCCGTATAGTGGGATGGTCCTAGACTCCATTTTCACATATCTTCGTCGGGCAACAGTCGCCATGGTGATAATTGGAATTCTTCTGATGATGATGCCGCTCTTGCGATGAGTCATCTCTCTCGTCGATCCTTGACCTTTTTCTTGTATGCAGCATCGGAGTCTGCATCAGTCCATCCGTCCAAGAAGAGCCCACCAGTCTTGTGGACACCTCCTCGAGTGTTCCCCTTCCTAGGCTTCCTGTTGAAGTCCTTCTTCTCTGAGTGTCTGCTGAATGCCTTCGGGAGGCCATCGTCACCCCTCTCCTGGCCAGTGAGGGAGTAGGCCCGCCATTCGGCAGTTGGTCCACCTTTCGTCTTTTTCGGGGTTTCTTCTTCCACATCGGTAAGCAAGAGTGAGGATACTAGCCCGAGGATTAGCAAGGGGAAGGCGCTGCAAAGAAACGTCCGACCGGTGGATAAACCGTCAATAAACCAACCTATTAAACGAGAAAAAATGGAGTTATCGTCATTTTCCTCGAACTCCTGTGAGAGTCTGACATAGATATTTGATTCGAAGGTGTAATTGCCTTCGGTACATCTAGATGAAGATATATTGGCCGGGTTGTGGCATAGTTGTCCCACGTAAATCATGTCTGGCACATCTTCCCTCTGAGTGGAATTTCCACATTGAGGGTAGAAGAAGTTCACATCTGATTCGTTGAGGAGAGAGACCTGTACAATTCCACAATCATCCCAGTACCCATCACCATCGTCATCCGAGTATTGTCCGAATGAATATATTGCCCACCCATTGTTGGTTTTTGACTCGGTCTGTTCGAAGTTTAGGATAGTACTCCTTCCAGAAAAATCGAATTCCACCTCAGCCTCTTCTTGGGCGTCAAATAGTGGGATTTCAGTCCCCGTTCCCATGAAAAGAACACCGACAAAAATCATAGTTCCGGAGATGGCGAAGATGACATTGGAAAGAGGATGCATTGCAATCTACGGTAGACGCAGGGGAAAGTCACTCAAGTCAGTTGCGTAGCAAGAATATATGCCAATAGCCAAATTCTTGCAATTCTCCGTCTCCTTTTTGGGGCCTTTCCTGAGATCGAGACTCGAAATAGGAAGAGGAAGGAGAACAATCCGAAAAGAATCGTAACAAGGAGGGCAGTCCCCCCTAGACCCCAAACTGAGGACCCATCCAGGCTCTCTGAACCAGAGGACTCGTTGCCAGCATAGAGCATGGACAATGCGACCAAACTGGTCAACTGGCCGACAAAAAGCATCGGAGCGGAGGAATCCGCCCTTGGCTTGGCCCAATCATTGGATTGGGGTTTAATTCTGGTTTTGGCCTCAGAATTCCTCTCTTGGTATGAAGAGTCATCCCGATTGGACCACCTGGACCTAGGAGAAGTTCCCACGACAGCGCATCCGTGGAGGAATATATTGCGTTGTTGATTTTACAGAAGATACTCAAACTGGCTCCCATAGGGTCGGTTGTGGGATACCTCGAGTTCATAGAAGCGGCCTCATTGGTGCTCTGCAGTTTAGCGACCTTCCTATGGATGGCTATTGGTTCTCTGTCTAGGACGACTGAGGGTGAGATTTTGGCACAGAGAGTGATCGCAACAATATGTCTTGCTTCAGCTGCGTTACTTTTCTCCCTACACTACTCAGGAGGGGAGATTTGGGGGTCGGAGAAAATAGCGAGGCCGTTTGCGGTGATTGCAGTGATGATGGCATTGGCATCGGTCATGAACATCAAAGGGAAGGACGTACAAGGAGAGGCGAATCCTCATAAAATTATGAAGAAAGTGGAGGATGAGTAGTCTACTCCGAGTTTAGCTTGTCGTCAATGAATGAGCGCATGTATGCGGGGAGTTCCCCGTTTACGAAGACGACGTCCTCAACTTGATCCAGCTTCATCAGAGAATAGTAAATCTGCATGGCGGTCATTGGAGTAGCGCTACAACCAGTACAACCCCCTTCCAATGAAATCATGATCACCCCGTCGGTTGTATCTACTACATTTACCACGCCATCGTGGGCGTCTAAAACGGCTTGGACGGGCCCGACCGAATCAAGGATAAGTTGTTTGTCGACCATGTTTCTCAAGATCCTTGAGGGGCGGGGGTCTTTCAAAGAATTGCCTCTTCGGGGCAATATGGGCAGAGTTACCCGAGTCATCATTATCGATCTGTTGGTCGAAAGATCGGAGTTTGGACATGGAGGCAATCAAGAGGTGATACAGCCCATTGCGGAGGCGGGTGCAGTGGAGGTTCTGCTAGTGACTCCGCAAATGCAGTCTGAAGAAGCAGGTTTACGAGCACAGAAAGAAGGCTTGGTAGATATTTCTGAAGAAGATGTGCCAAATTGGGATTACGAGTACCCATTCTGGGAGGATTGCAGAATGGAGGTGCAGGGGAATGAGGTGATTTTCAGGAGAGTGGCAATGCCCTTGCACGGAGATGATGAGTTGACTGAGGCATGGATCCGAATCATTGGGCCAGATGCCATAGTCTGCAGCGGTTCGAGGAGAAACGTGACAATGTGGGAGGAGTGGATGAGTGGGGGTGGATCCCTACTGAGGTGCTCATCAAGAATGGGGGTGCCCACCCTTGGAATCTGCTTTGGCCATCAACTTCTCTGCCATTCCCTTGGAGCTAGCGTCGAAAGAGCGGATTCGATGTCTAGTGGGGTCTGGGAACTTGCACTAAACTCACATGGTTCCTCAGACGAGTTATTTTCTTCCAGAGGAAGCGGTGAGGGCGGGGCCCCTGTAGCGCTGTATTCCCACCAGGATCATGTGACAACCGTTCCCAAGAGTTGCTTGCTACTTGGTTCGGCGGAACACAACAGAGTTACCGCAGTTCGGGTAATGGACGAGGATGGCCTGGAACTTCCAGCCTGGGGGGTCCAGTTTCATCCCGAAGCGGCCAAGGCGAGAGTGGAAAGGGCATTCGATTGGGGTCACATTTCTGAGGAAGAATTGGTTTCCTTCCAACGCGAACACGACGGTGTGGGCGTTCTGAATTCGTTTGCCTCGGTTGTCCTTGTAAATATTGACTAAACAGCAAAGGCAGTTTTGCAATTGGATTTGGATTAAATAGAGCACTCGATTCGACGAGCCGAACTGATGGTGTAACTATGGATGGAGAACAACTAGGGATGATAGGAATCGCAGCAGGTCTTTTGGGACTTGGCATTGCATTCTTACTATACAATAAGGTGAATTCAATAAAGATCGAGAACGAGACTGTCGCAAAGATAACCGGGCAAATCCAAGACGGTGCGATGGCATTCCTTTACGCAGAATACAGGTTGCTCTCCGGATTCATTGTAGTGATAGCAATCGTCCTCCTTGTAGGGGGGGAGGAGCGGGGGCTCGGCATGGAGACCATGATCGCATTCATCATAGGGGCGCTATGCAGCGTCGCTGCAGGATTCTCTGGAATGCGGTCGGCAACCAGTGCGAACGGTCGTACAGCACAGGCTGCAGCCGATGGCGGACAATCAGCCGCACTAACCACGTCATACAATGGCGGTGCGGTGATGGGGCTGGCCGTAGGGGGATTGGGTCTAGCTGGGATTTCCTTGATGTACTACCTGACTCAAACCGAGTTCCTGAACGTGGAAAACATTGCTGGATTCGGCATGGGTGCCTCTTCAATAGCCCTTTTCGCACGTGTTGGTGGCGGGATTTACACCAAGGCAGCGGACGTTGGTGCGGATCTGGTTGGCAAGGTTGAGGCGGGGATTCCCGAGGACGACCCCAGGAACCCCGGTGTGATTGCCGACAACGTCGGGGACAACGTCGGGGACGTTGCGGGCATGGGTGCGGATATCTTCGAGTCATTCGTAGGCAGCATAATCGCAGCAATGGTGATTGCTGCAGCAAACGAGGATCTGCTCGGTCCAGACTACGTGATGATTCCAATCGTACTGGCAGTAGTTGGTTACATA